>JAEAME010000017.1_pt1 | contig 293917 bp, 239 predicted proteins | sample 8958731 | NCBI WGS metagenome assembly JAEAME01 (sample SAMN16933194, study PRJNA681113) | bioreactor sludge metagenome | isolation source: anerobic bioreactor sludge (Control) | place: India:Bengaluru | collected 2018-10-24
TGCGGGCCCCCGTCAATTCCTTTGAGTTTCAACCTTGCGGTCGTACTCCCCAGGCGGGGCACTTAATGCGTTAGCTGCGGCACGGAAGGGGTCGATGCCTCCCACACCTAGTGCCCACCGTTTACAGCTGGGACTACCAGGGTCTCTAATCCTGTTTGCTCCCCCAGCTTTCGCGCCTGAGCGTCAGGAACGGGCCAGAGACGCGCCTTCGCCACTGGTGTTCTTCCCGATATCAGTGCATTTCACCGCTACACCGAGAATTCCCGTCTCCTCTCCCGTCCTCAAGCCCGGCAGTATGAGACGCAGTTCCCTGGTTGAGCCAGAGCCTTTCACGTCTCACTTGCCGGGCCGCCTGCGCGCCCTTTACGCCCAGTGATTCCGAACAACGTTTGCTCCCCCCGTGTTACCGCGGCTGCTGGCACGGAGTTAGCCGGAGCTTCCTTCGGGGGTAACGTCAGACCGAAGTGGTATTCGCACCCGGTGGTTCTTCCCCCCCGACAGAGGTTTACGATCTTACGACCTTCATCCCTCACGCGGCGTCGCTCGGTCAGGCTTTCGCCCATTGCCGAAGCCTCTCGACTGCTGCCTCCCGTAGGAGTCTGGGCCGTGTCTCAGTCCCAGTGTGGCTGACCATCCTCTCAGACCAGCTACCCATCGGAGCCTTGGTGGGCCGTTACCTCACCAACTAGCTAATGGGGCGCGGGATCATCCTCAAGCGCCAGCTTGCAAGCAGAGGCCAGCTTTGACGACCCGGTCATGCGGCCAGGCCGTGTTATTCGGTATTAGCACCCCGTTAGGAGTGTTATTCCCAACTCGAGGGCAGATTTCCCACGTGTTACTCACCCGTTCGCCGCTGTACTAGCCACCCGAAGGTGACGTTCTCGCGCGACTTGCATGCCTAATCCACGCCGCCAACGTTCGTTCTGAGCCAGGATCAAACCCTCCGTGGTCAAAAAACCATGGAGACCCTTCCCGAAGGAAGAGTGTCATTGACGGTTCTGCTGCCAATGGGGTCCGGCACCATGCCGCCGAACCCGACCGGCAGGCTCACGCACGCCTTCGCAATTCCATTTTCAAAGAGCCGTATGAGCGCCCGAAGGCGCAATCAAGACCTGGAATACGGAGCGCACAACCCCACACCCTCTCCCTCAAGACGCTCGTGCTTCTCGCAAGAGAGGGTCATGATGGATGCGCGACCACGGAGACTAGTCGTCTGCCGTCCGAAGATCAAGAGGTTTTTTTCGAGAAATGGGCAGAAGCGGAAAATTCTTTCAAGCGATGATCTGACAAGCCTTTAGATGCTCGATCGCCCGCCCTGCTACCTCGATTGTGTCCGCCCGCCGCAACCTGATTCACGGTTCCGGCGAGGTCCCAACCTCTGTTCCGTGGCCGTTCGCCCCTCGCGCATACCTCTAGCTCGAGGGCCCTTGGAACCTAGCCCCCTCGCACGCGGTCTCTTCAACACGCCCGGGTATCATGGGTTCCCGCCCGGTTCTTCCATGGGAAGACCTGGTTCTCGGGCGTCTTGACTCCCTGCGCGGCGCATGGAAGATGGCCTCATGAAGCATTTCGTCATCGCCTTGCTGCTCGTTCCGCTGCTGCTGGCCGCGGCTCTCTACGGCTTCCTTGCGATCTTCGGCCGCAATCTGCCCACGCCCGTTTCGCCGCGCGAAATGGAAGCGAGCGTTGCGACCACGCTGCTCGACAAGGACGGCGAGCGCCTCGACATTCTCTTCGTCGAAGACCGCACGCCCCTGCGGCTCGAACGCGTGCCGAAGGAATTCGTGCAGGCAATCCTCGCGACGGAGGACCGCCAGTTCTATCGTCATTGGGGCATCGATCCGATCGGCATCCTGCGCGCCTTGCGGGCCGATCTCCTGCGCGGGCGCGCGGCCCAAGGCGCCTCCACGATCACGCAGCAGCTCGCGCGCAATCTCTTTCTCGATCATCGCCGCACGCTCGGCCGCAAGATTCGCGAAGCGATCCTCGCGCTGCGCATCGAGCGCTCGTTTTCGAAAGACGAGATTCTCGAGCTGTATGTGAACCAGATCTACTTCGGCGAAGGCGCCTACGGCCTCGCCGCCGCGGCGCGGCGCTTCTTCGGAGTCGAGCCGGAGGAACTCACTCTCGAACAGTCGGCCTTGCTCGCGGGCTTGCCCGGAAACCCCGCCGCGTTCTCGCCGCGACGGCATCCCGAGGCCGCGCTCGGCCGCCGCAATCGCGTGCTGCGCGCGATGCTCGACACCAAGGCGATCGACCGGCCGGCCTACGAGCGCGCCGTCGAGATGCCCCTCGAGCTGCTCGAGGCGGGCGGCCCGCGGGGCAAGACGGGCGCCTACTTCACCGAGATGGTGCGCCAAGAGCTGATGCGCGGCCAGGGCTCGAGCTCGGTCTATCACGCCGGCCTGCGCGTCGAGACGACCCTCGACACGGAATTGCAGCGGGTCGCCGAGGCGGCGCTCGAGCGCCACTTGCGCGAGATCGAGGAGAAGAACGCCTATCCCTACTTGCGCGGCCGCGCCGATGCGACCCTCAAGCAGTACGGCCTGCCTCCGGAATCCGAGTTGCCCGCCCCCTTGCGGCTGCAAGGCGCGGTGGTCGCGATCGAGCTTGCGACGGGCGCAGTGCGTGCGCTCGTCGGCGGCCGGGACTTCACCGAGAGCGTCTTCAATCGCGCCGTGCAGGCGCCTCGCCAGCCCGCCTCATCGTTCAAGCCTTTCATCTATGCCGAAGCGCTGCGCCGCGGCTGGCGCACGACCGACATCCTGCTCGACGAGCCGGTGAGCTTCCCCGTCTCCGGCCGGGCCGACAGCTCGTGGACGCCCAAGAACTTCGATCCCGATTTCCTGGGCCCCATCACGCTGCGATACGCGCTCGCGAAATCGGTGAATGTGCCCACCGCCCGTCTGCTCGCGGATGTCGGCATCCGTCCGGTCGTCGACCTCGCCCGCCGCCTGGGGATCAAGAACGACCTGCCGCCCTACATGTCGCTCGCGACCGGATCGGGCGAAGTCACCTTGATCGATCTCACTTCGGCCTTCGCCGTCTTCGGCAATCAAGGCATCCGGGTCGAGCCGTACTGGATCGAGCGAATCGTCGATCGGTACGGCCACACGATCGAGGCGCACGAGCCCTCCTCCGCCCAAGTGCTCAATGCCCAGACCTCCTATCAGGTGACCAGCATGCTCGCCTCGGCGCTCGACTTCGGGACCGCCGCTTCCGCGCGCGGCGACGACTGGAACCTGCGCATGCCGGCGGCCGGCAAGACGGGCACCAACGACGACTACACCGACGCCTGGTTCATCGGCTACACGCCGACTCTGGCCGTGGGCGTGTGGGTGGGATTCGATTATCGAATTCCGATCGGCGGCGCGGATACGGGCACGGGGTCGAAGGCGGCCCTGCCCATCTGGTGCCAGATCATGAAGGCGCTCGAGCGGCGCGGGGAGAATCGCGACTTCACCGTCCCGAGCAGTCTCACCTTCGCGACGACTTGCCGGGAGACGGGCGCGCTCGCGAATGGCTCTTGCCCGCATCCGGTGAACGATGTGTTCATCGCGGGCACCGCGCCCCGCGAATACTGCACGGTTCATTCCTGGGGTTACGGAGACTGACCGCCCTCACCCATGCCTCGCGCCGGCGAGCCGGCGTGGATGCGCTACCCCTTCAGACCTTGGCCGAGCGGAGTGTCCCAAGGCTCGGCGAAGGTCCCTTCGGGAAGCACCAGGGCGGCGATTCGCCGTGACGGAACGGGCGGGTCCGGCGCGATCGTGAACATCTCCCGTTCGCCGGACAGGGCCTCATCCGCGGATTCGCCCGCAGGCAGATACAGCGTGCAGAGAGGATCGCCCGCCTCCACGCGGTCGCCCGTCTTTCGATGAAAGACGATGCCCACGCCGAGATCGATCGGTTCGCCGCGACGGCGGCGCCCTCCCCCCAGACGCACGCACAGCCGTCCGGCCTGCAGCGCGTCGATCGCGCGCACGAAGCCCGAGGCGGGCGAGCGCACGATTCGCCGGTTCGCGGACACCCGCAGCTCCTCCGGATGGTCGACCAACGCCGGGTCGCCTCCCTGCGCGGCGATCCACCGGCGGCACGCTTCCCGCGCGCTGCCATCTTCGAGCCGCGCGCGCAACAAGGCGGCGCCGGCCCGCATCGTGGGCGCCAGGCCCCCCAGCGCAACCATCGCTCCGCCGAGCGCGAGGGTCAGCTCTTCCACATCCGCGGGATGCGCACCCGCCTGCCCCGTGCCAGGGCGCTCGTCGCGTGAGAGAAACGAGAAGCACTCGCGCACTTCGAGCGCATGTCCGACCGCGAAGCCGATCGGCTCATCCATGCGCGTCAAGAGCGCGGCCGCGGGAAGCCCCAGGCTCGCCGAGACCTCCACCAGCGCGCGCGCCAGGTCGAGCGCTTCTCGCTCGTCGCGCATGAATGCGCCGCGTCCGAATTTCACATCGAGCACGAGGCCGTCGAGGCCCGCGGAGATCTTCTTGCTGAGGATGCTCGCCACGATCAGCGGCATCGAGGCAACCGTCCCCGAGACATCCCGGAGCGCATACATGAGGCGGTCGGCGGGCACGAGGTCCGCGGTCTGTCCCGCGATGAAAGCGCCCGGCGATTCGATCAGCCCCCTCAGCCGCTCGGTGGAAAGCAGCGCCCGGTATCCGGGGATCGCCTCGAGCTTGTCCAGCGTGCCGCCGGTGTGCCCCAGTCCGCGCCCGGAGATCATCGGCACGCGCAGGCCGCCGGCCATGGCGAGGGGCACGAGCGGCAGGGAAATCTTGTCGCCCACCCCTCCGGTCGAGTGCTTGTCGACTTTCGGTCCGGGAATCCCGCTGTAATCGAGCCTCGTTCCGCTCTCGGCCATGGCGCGGGTGAGATCGCGGATTTCGCGGCGGCTCATGCCCCGCAGATAGACCGCCATCATCCAGGCGCTCATCTGATGCTCTTCGACTTCGCCGGTGAGCAGACCATGGACGAAGCGGCCGATCTCCTCCTCGTCGAGCTCTTGCCCGTCGCGTTTGCGCGCGATGATGTCGCGAGGCTCCCAGTCGTGCGCTCTGGCGGGCGACAGCGGCCCGGGCAGCATCGCCTCCGGCCGCCATGAGCGCTGTTCGCCGGTCGCGCAGCGCGAGAGCACCGAGGTGCGCGGGGCGAGCTCGCGCAACACCTGGCGGCATGCCCCGCAGGGAGGCGTGGGACTCGGAGCGCCGGTCACGATCGCGATCCTGCGCCCGGGAGTGAGGCCGCGGGCCAGGCAAGCGAAGAGGGCGACGCGCTCGGCGCATACGCCGAGGCCGAGCGAGACATTCTCGACATTGCACCCGGAGACGATCTCGCCTTCCTCGGTCTCGAGCGCCGCCCCCACCGAGAAATGCGAGTAGGGCGCGTGCGCCCTGGCATGCGCCGCCCATGCGGCCGCGAACAACGCGCGTTCGACCTCTGTCTCGCCCATGCTCGCCCCGTCTTTCATCGCCCTTCGGCCGAAGGCCTCTTCGCCAACGGCATCCTCCCGGCTGGCCGGGCCCCGCCGGGCATCCGGTCTATCGATTGCCCGGCCGCTCGGCGGCATGCTAGCGTGCCCGCATGAAGGAATTCGAAGTCTCGCACACTTGCGCGGGCTTGCGCCAGCTTTGCCGCAGGCTGCGCGATCCGGGCGGATGCGAATGGGACCGGGCGCAGACGCTTTCCTCGATCACGCCGTACCTGCTCGAAGAAACCCACGAAGTTCTCGAAGCGATCGCGAGCGAGGAGCCCGAGCGGCTTCGGGAAGAGCTCGGCGATTTGCTGTATCTCATCGTCTTCGCGGTCACGATGGCCGAGGAGCGCGGGGATTTCGATTTTCCGGGCGTCATCGCCCGCATTTCCGAGAAGCTCATTCGCCGCCATCCTCATGTCTTCGGGGAGCCGCTCGCGCCCGCGGAACGCGGACGGCCCGACGGACTGTGGGAAGCGGCCAAGCGCAAGGAGAAGGAGGCGCGCGGAGACCGGCGCGGCCTCCTCGCCAGCGGCGCGACGGGACTGCCCGCCCTGCTGGAGGCCTTTCGCGTGCAGGAGAAGGCGGCGGGATTCGGATTCGACTGGCCGGACATCGACGGCGTTCTCGCCAAGATCGACGAGGAGCGTGCGGAGCTCGCGGCCGCGCTCGCCGATGAACGGCCGCCGGCGTGTGGCGGCACCGGCCAGGCCGCGGATGCCGGTGCAATGGGGCGAAGCGGCTCGGGCGCGGCCGTGCATGAGGAAATCGGGGACCTGCTCTTCTCGCTCGTCAATCTCGCCCGCCATCATGGAGACGATCCCGAGCAAGCGCTGAAATCCGCGACGAGGAAATTCCAGGAACGCTTCTCGCGGATGGAGGAAATCCTGCGCGCCAGAGGCACGCCCGTGGGGAGCGCCGCTCTCGACGAGATGGAAGCCGCCTGGCAAGAGGCGAAGCAATCGCCTTCCGGACCCGGGCCGCGTTAGGCAGTAGGGCGCCTTCGCCCGGCCGGATCCCGACGCGCCGGCGGCGGCTCAGTTCGGCCGCGCGCCCGGCTCGCGAGCCTTCCCCGCGTCCGGCGAAACGAGTGGGTCGATGGCGACGAACGCCTCGAATCGCGAGTCGGCCGCGGCGAGCACGGGCGGGCTTTCGAAAAACGTGTGCAGGCTGCTCCCCGTTTCCAGCGCGAACGTCTCCTTCCCGTGCCGCACCTGCGCCATGCCCGACATCGTGTAGAAGCAGAAGTCCCCGCAGCAGAGTTCGTCCAGACGGCCCTCGAAGGGGCCGGCCGTCCGGATGTAATAGAACCGCAGGCGGCTGGCGAGCACCCCCGTGGAAAGGCTGCGGACCGTGATCGGGCCGCGGTCCGAGCGCTCCTCGCCCGCTTCGAGCGGCATCACGCACACTTCCTCGAGCTCGCGGTCCTCGATGAAAAAGCACGGATCCTTGGAGAGCGCTTCGGCGATCTTCGTGAGCGCGGCGATGGTGGGACTCGTCCGGCCGCGTTCGATCTCGCTGATGTGCGTCGAGGAGAAGCCTGAGAGCTTCTCCACCTGCTTGAGGGTCATCTTGCGCCTGTGGCGCGCCTCGCGAATGCGCTTCGCCAGCGCCTGCTTGGTCAACATGAACGCCCCTCCTCACGTGGACTCGCGCTTCCCTGCGCCGCTCTCTCAGCAATCGGAGCCACTCGCGGCCGTCTTCCCGGCGGCCGCCTCGCTACATTCCCATGCGCGGGCGTGTGGCCCACAGAAATCGCACAGGAGAGCCGGTTGGGTTGCGCAACTCGTGTGTCGTTCGGGGACGATAATGCAGAGCTTCCCGGGGTCGCACCAGATAGGGAACCCCGTCGATGCGGACTTCGAGCGCCCCTTCGAGCACGAAACAGAACTCCTCGCCCTCATGCCCTTCCTCGGAAGGAATCCCGCGATCGGGCGCGAGCGCGACCAGATACACGCTGAGCTCCGACGGGCCATGCGTCTGCGTGAGGCCTTCGATGTGAACGCCGCCTCGCGCGAGTACCGCCTGGCGCCGGTCGCTCGCCACTTGATGGATGGTCTTCCCCGCGGGGGGATTGTCCAGCAGTTCGGCGGGCCCGACTCCCAGCGCGCCCGCGATGCGATCGAGCACCCCTACCGTCGGCGAAGTCTTGCCCCGCTCGATCTCGCTCACATGCGTGGCGCTCACGCGCGCGCGCTGCTGCACGGTGCGCAAGGTGAGGCCCTTTTCCTGGCGGATCTTGCGGATGCGTCTGCCGAGCGATACGGCCATCTCCACCCGTGCCATGTCACACTCCTCACCCGCCGGCCGCTTGCCGGGCGTGAAAGATGTAGCCGATCATCTTCGCGGTCAGCCGCGCCGCCAGGAAATCGGGAGCGATGAAGCCCGGGATCGGGCTGAGCTCGCTCACGTCGAAGCCGATGATGTGCCGGCGTGCGGCCACCAGGCGAAGAATGGCGATGCACTCGCGCCAGCTGAGACCGCCCGGCTCAGGCGTTCCCGTGGCGGGCATGATGGAAGGATCCAGGCAATCGACATCGATCGTGACGTAGACCGGGTCTCCGAGGGCTTCGTCGATCTTGTCGAGCGCCGCTTGCAGATCCTGCCCCACTTCGGATGCGGGGACGATCCGCTCGGGCGCCTCCCACAGGGCCGCGTCCTCCTCCTCGCTCCAACTGCGGATGCCCACCTGCACGCAGTCGAAATGCTCGCGCGCGCGCGCCATCACGCAGGCGTGGCTGAAGCGGGTGCCCTGATACGAGTCGCGCAGATCGGCGTGGGCGTCGAGCTGAAGCACCCAAGGATGTTCCCAGTGGCGGGCGAGCGCTTCAAAGACACCGATGGAAATGGAATGGTCTCCGCCCAGGATGACGGGGAACTTCCCGGCAACGAACATCTCGCCTACCCGCTCCCGGATACGCTCGATCATCGCCTCCGGACCGGCGGCGTGAGGAGCGAGCGGCTGAAGCGTGTGTATGCCAGCCCGGCTGGGGTCCCAGCGCAGCTCCTCGTCGAACAGCTCGACGTCGTGCGAGGCGGTCAGAATGGCGCGCGGACCGAATCGCGCTCCCGGCTGGTAGGTGGTCGTCAAGTCGTAGGGAACAGGGAGGACGGCGACGGCAGCAGCGTCAAACGGTTCTTGAATGCCCAAGAAAGCGAGGGCCGTGGGGAGATCCGACATACTCCCTTTCCCGATTCACTGACTTCAAAATGCACTCTGACTGCGCCGCAAAGCCGCTGAAACGCCTGGTCTGCCGTTGCTGCATCTTATAGTAAATCATGCGCTTTGATGGAGGCAAGCGATTTCGGACGAGGCGCCGATGGCGACGGAGCGGCGGCCGCGGGGACGGTGCGGAACTGCACGAGAATAGGGCACCTGCGCGGCATCCGGAGGAACGCGTCGAGCTATAGCAGGCAAGAGAGTGCCGCCCGAGGCGAGCAAGATTCGCAGGCGCAATGGCGGGCGGGCCAGGCCTGTCACTCGGTTTTGCCCGATTTCGGGTTTATTCTACGTACCTGAAATCGGGTAGATGTCGGGTGAGAAACCGAACTTTGAGGCTTGTCAATTCCGTCACCCCTCCCCTAGCATTCCGTCCGTCGGCCTTTCGCTGGCCTTGCCTGGCCGCTCGGGCCTGGGGATGAGTCAGGGTTCGCGAGTCGACGAAACGATACCCGAGTTCTTCGAGCAGGCTCCTCGAGCCTTGAACCCGAAGAACACCGAATGTGCGGGCCGCCGAAACGGGCGGACCGGTTCAGGATTCAAGCGGCGTGGAGGCTGATGCTCAGCATAAGGGAAAAGACCCGCCTCTTTTTCGTGCCCGTCGCGCTGGCTGTCGCCGCCGTCTGGGCAGGTCTCGCCTGGGCCCCGGGTGACACGGCGACCCCGGCGGGAATTCCGTCGCTTTCTCCTCTCGAGCAGACTCTTACGCCCGCGATCGCATTTACCGCGATCCCCGTTGCCGAGCCCGGCCTGCCGCCGGCCTTCGTAAGAGATTTCGAGGGTCCGGATCGGGGCGAACGCCGCCGGACCGCGCCGTTGCCGGTGCCCAAGCAACTGCCGATCGAATTCTTCCGGGCGGTCGTGACCGGCTACACGAGCACCGGGCAGGAGACGGACGACACTCCCTTCCTGACCGCTTCGATGACCGAAGTCCAGGAGGGATGCCTCGCCCTCTCGAGAGACCTTCTTCGAACCTTCACTCCCGGAGCCCCCTTCGATTTCGGCGACTATGCGCTCATTCCCAAGGTTGGGATCTTTCTCGTCCAGGACACGATGCACCCTCGCTGGAGAAACAGGGCCGACATCTGGTTCCCCGATCCCGCCGCCGCCACCCACTGGGGACGCCGGACGGTCTGGATCGGCCGCCTCCCGCAACCCCCCGAGCAGGGAATCGGCCTCTTCGTGTCGAGCGGCTCAATTCCCGCCGAAGCCGGTCTGGCCGACTAGGCTGCGAAGCAACTCCCGGTATCGCTCCAAACGCTCGTAGGACACCTCTCCGGCCCTGGCCGCTTCTTCCAGCGCGCAACCCGGTTCACCCGAGTGAAGGCAATCGGCGAACCGGCACACCCCCAGGTGGCCCGAGAATTCGGGATACATGCGCGCCAGTTCCCGAGGCTTCACCCCCGCTGGAACCGTGATCCCGATGCCCGGAGTGTCGAGCACGGCCCCTCCTCCGGGAAGGTCCAGGTAGTCGACCCGGGTGGTCGTGTGGACGCCGTGTCCCGACACCCGTCGGACGGCTTGCGTGCGCTGGGAGAGACCAGGAATGAGGCGGGTCAGGAGAGTGGACTTCCCAACGCTGCTCGGCATGGCCGGGACCGCTTCTGTTCTCGGCGCCGTCGGCTTTGGCCAGGTCGGTCTTGTTGAGGCCGATGGCCGCCTGGACGCCCCCCGCTTCGGCGATCACGAGAAGCCGGTCGAGAGCGGCCGCTTCGAAAGGCGGCTGGTCCACAGCCTGGAGGGCGAGCACGCGGTCCACATTGGCGGCGATGACCTGCTCGCGCGGAGGGATGCCGGCCAGGCGGGAGATTTGGGTGCGACGGGGCTCCACTTCCATGAGGGTGGAAGATCCGCCACTCGAGATCTCGATCGAGACGCGGTCGCCCACCGCCAGCGGCGCCCGGGCCGTTCGCTCTCCCCGCGTGATGCGCTTCCATACGGGGCAGGAGTATTCTCGCCCCTGCGCCCGGACGAGCACTCTTCGCGGACGCACCGCGATCACGATTCCGCGCATTCGCTCCATGGATCTCGCCTCTTCCGAGCTTGACGCACCGGGATGCATGCCCGCTAGCTTCTTCGGATGGTCGATTCCTCCAAAGATGCGGACGGCGCTGGCCGCTCACCCGAAGGCGCGCACCCCGAGCGGGCTCGACCCGATGCCATCCGCGCCTGGGTGCGTTCGGGACGCACGCTCGTCGATCCCTTGCGCGCGGGCGTGCGCCTCGACCTCTTCCTCGCGCGGCGTTTCACCTATCGTTCGCGCACGCAGTGGGGACGCATCATTCGAGAAGGACGTGTGACGGTCAATCACGGCCGCGTGCGTCCCTCGCGCGTTCTGCGGGCGGGAGACTCGATCGAGTATGTGCCCCTCTCCCGGCCGGAACCTCCCATCGACCGCGAAATCGCCATTCTCCACGCCGACGCGGACCTGGTCGCGGTCGCCAAGAGCGGCAATCTGCCTCTGCATCCCTCCGGCCGCTACTTCCACCACACCCTGCTTCATCTCTTGCAGAGCGAGCGGCCCGAATGGGAACGCCTGCGCGTCATCCACCGCCTCGACCGCGAGACGAGCGGGGTAGTCGTCTTCGGCTTGAGCCGCGCGGCGGCCGCGCGCGTGGCCCGCCAATTCCACGACCGCAAGGTCGAGAAACGCTATCTCGCCCTCGTCTGGGGTGAGCCGGCCGAGGAGCGCTTCACGATCGATCTGCCGCTCGGACGCGCGCGCGAAAGCCTCATTCGAAAGGCGGTCGGCGTCTGCGAGGACGGCGTTGCCGCGCGCACCGAAGTGCGCCTGCTGCATCGGGGAGACGGCTGGGCCTGGGTCGAAGCGCGTCCCCTGACCGGGCGGCTGCACCAGATCCGCGTGCATCTGAAAGCGGCGGGCCTGCCGATCATGGGCGACAAGGTGTACGGGCCTTCGGAAAGGCTCTTCCTGAAATTCGTTGCCGGCGAAGCCTTCACGCCGAGCGAGCAAGCCGCGCTGGGAATGGAGCGGCAGGCGCTCCACGCCTATCGCTTGCGCATCGCCCATCCGCGCACCGGCGAGGCTTGCGTCTTCACCGCTCCGTTGCCCCGGGATCTCTGCGAAGCGCTCGCCGCGCGGGGTTTGGATCCCGCGCGTGCCTTGCCCCAGGAAGACGAGCCGCCAAGGGCCGCTCCGCCCGCGTAGGGCTGCGCTGCGAGAGCGCCCGCGCCGCGTGATCGGCCGCGCCGCGCACCGTCGCCCGCGTCAGTCCTCGCCCTCTTCCTGCGAGAACTCGCGACTCAAGTCGGCGAAGTGCACCACCGCGTCTTCCACCAGCCCGAAGACGGTCTCCTCGGGATAGTGGCCGTCGCCGCCGATCGATCCCGCCGCGCGGCCCGTCAAAACCTCCATGCCTTGCGGAATCGTCTCCGCGGCATAGATGTGGAAGCGGCCTTCGCGGACCGCGGCCACGACCTCTTCGCGCAGCATCAGATCGGGGACATTCAGCGACGGAATCAGCACGCCCTGCGTCCCGGTCAGCCCCCGCATGTTGCACACCGCGAAGAAGCCTTCGATCTTCTCGTTCACCCCGCCGATCGGTTGGATCTGCCCGTTCTGGTTCACGCTGCCGGTGACGGCGATGTCCTGGCGCAACGGCAGGCCCGCGAGCGCCGAGAAGAGCGCGTAGACCTCGGCCGAGGAGGCGCTGTCGCCGTCGACGCCGCCGTACGATTGCTCGAAGCAGATCGTGGCGTGCACCGCGAGCGGTTGGGTGGCGGCGAAGAGGCTGCGGAAGTAGCCTTCGAGAATCAGCATGCCCTTGTTGTGCGTCTTGCCCGACATGTCGGCTTCGCGCTCGATGTTCACGATCCGCTCGCGGCCGAGCGAGCACTTGGCGGTGATGCGCGTGGGCAGGCCGAAGGCGTAGTCGCCGAGATCGTGGATCGAGAGCCCGTTCACCTGTCCCACCGCCTCGCCGGTCGTGTCGATCAGGATCACCTGCTCCTCGATCATCTCGCGCAGCTTCTCCTCGATCATGCTCAGGCGTTCCTCGCGCTCCGCGATGGCGCGCTTGACATGCGCGGCGGTGATGCACTCGGCGCCTTCCTGGCCGGCCCAGTGATGGGCCTCGCGAATCACATCCGCGATCTCGCTGAAGCGCGTCGTCAGGCGGTTCTGGCGCCCGCCCAGGCGCAGCCCGTGCTCCACCAGCGCGCCCACGCCTTCGGGGTCCATCGCCCGCAGCCCTTCCTCGCTCGTGATCTTGCGCGCGAAGTTCACGTACTTCCGGACATTGTCCTCGGTGCAGCGCATCTCGGTGTCGAACTCCGCCTTGACCTTGAAGATCTTGCGGAAGTCGTCGTCGTAGTTGTAGAGGATGTGGTACGCGTAGCGATCACCGATCACCACTACTTTGATATCGAGCGGGATCGGTTCGGGCTTGATCGACGAGACCGAATACAGATAGAACGGGTCGAAGATCTGGATGTCGATCTTCTGGTGCTTGAGCGTGCGCTTGAGCGCGATCCACACGCCCGGCTCGCCGATCGCGTCCATGAGATTGATCACCAGCGTGCCGCCGCTGGCGCGCATCAGGCTGCCCGCCTTGATGCGCGTGAAATCGCTCACCCAGTGGCCCGAGCGGTCGATCACGCGATCGATCGTGCCGAAGAGATTGCGGTAGTTCGGGCTGGTCTCGAGAATCACCGGCGCCGAGGGTGTGGCGGTGTTGTCGACGAGGACATTCACGGAGAAGTCGCGGAAACGGTTCTCCTTCTCCTCCGGCGTGAGCTTCTTCTGCTCCTCCCCTTCGCCGCCGTCGATGAAGCGCTCCATGTTGCCGAGGATCTCTTCCTGCACTTCGCCGAGATACGCCTGCACGCCTTCGTGGGCGTAGACCGCGAGCAGGTCCTTGACATGATCGGTGACGGCGGGCGAGCCGAATTCCTGCTGGAGCTTGGACATGGTGTCGCGCAGCTCGCGCTTGAGATCGCGCGAGGCCTTGAAGGCCTGCTCCATGGCGTTGGTCAGCTCTTCGTACTTCTCGCGCAAGCGGGTGAACTCGGTCTCGTCGAACTTGCCTTGATGGGTGAGCGCTTCCAGCCGCTCCATCTGCACCGGCTCGCCGGCGATGATCGGCGCAATCTCGGGCTTCGAGAAGGGGCCGAGCTGCACCTGGATGAGGGCAAAGTTCTCCTTGCGGATGCTCTCCTCGAAGGCCCGCAGGACTTTCTTCTCGCGCTCCTTGAATTCCTCGATGAGCGCCTTCATGCGCTCCTTGTACTGGTCGCTCTCGTAGATCTGCGCGATGTTGCGCTGCACATTCTGGACGAGGAGCTTCATGTCGTCGCGCAGCTTCGCCCCCTGCCCCGCCGGCAGAAGCAGCGCGCGGGGCATGTCGGGGTTCTTGAAGTTGTTGACATACACCATGTCGGGAGGGCGGCCGTTGCCGCGCTCGATCGTGCCGAGAATGTGCTTGATCGTGGTCGTCTTGCCGGTGCCGGGATCGCCCGCGACATAGATGTTGTAGCCCTTCGCGTGCATCTTCAGGCCCAGGCGGATCGCGTCCATGGCGCGATCCTGGCCGACGATGCCGTCGAAGCTCGGAAGCTCGTCGGTGGAAGCGAAGTGAAAGAGGCTCTGGTCGCAGCTCTTGCGGAGCTTCTCAGGAGGAAGCGCATACGGCGCGAGATCGACCGGGGGCGCGGGCGGAAGCGGCCGCTGCTCGAGCCCGAACGGCTGAGGATGCTGCTCGGTCTTGGGGACGCTGCGCGTCTTCTTGCCTTTCGTGGCGGGCTTCTTGCCTTTCGCCGCCGCCTTCTTGCCTTTGGCCGCCAGCTTCTTCGCTGCCGCCTTGGCGGCCGGGCCTTTCGGCTGCGCCTTCTTGCCCTTCCCTGCCGCTTTGGCGCCGCTCTTGGCCTGCGTCTTCTTGCTTGCTCCCTTGGCCTGCGGTTTCTTGCTCGCGCCCTTGCCCGCCTGCATGCGGCCGACCTCCTTTGTCGATCTCCTCGCTTCGTTCTGGAATCTCATTCCGGCAACCAGTCCGGAAGAGGAAACTCGCGCAGCGTTTCGTTGAGCTTCGTCTTTCGATCGGTCGAGTCCTTGCGTTCTCCAATCAAGAGCACGCAGGGAACCTGGAATTCCCCGGCCGGAAAGCGCTTCGGCCACATGCCCGGAATGGCGACCGTGCGCGCAGGGACGCTTCCGCGCGTGATGACGGGCTTCTCTCCGCGCACATCGATAACCGGCGTCGAGGAAGTGAGCACGCACCCGGCCCCCAGGGCCGCGCGCGCTCCCACGCGCACGCCTTCCACCACGATGCAGCGCGATCCGATGAACGCGCCATCCTCCACGATCACCGGCATGGACTGGGGAGGCTCGAGCACGCCTCCGATGCCGGCGCCGCCCGACAGATGCACGCCGCGTCCAATCTGCGCGCCGCTGCCGACGGTCGCCCAGGTGTCTATCATCGTTCCCGCGCCCACGAAAGCGCCGATGTTCACATAGCCGGGCATGAGCACTACGCCAGGCTCGAGAAAACTCCCGTAGCGGGCCGTGCCGGGAGGGACGACCCGCACCTGAGCCGCGCCGAGATCGCGCTTGATGGGGATCTTGTCGCGAAAGGCGAGCGGGCCGGACTCCATGAGGCGCGCCTCGCGCTGGGCGAAGTAGAGGAGAATCGCCATCTGCGCCCAGCCGTTCACGACCCATTCGTCGCCCTGCTTCTCCGCGACGCGCAGCCGCCCCTGGTCGAGAAGCGCGACGGCCTCCTCCACCGCCTCGCGCACGCGCGGGTCCGTGGGGGCGGCGCCGTCGCCGCGCGCCTCGCGCTCCTTCCACGCGCGCGTGATCCGCTCCCTGAGCTCGGTGAATGGCTCTCCCACGACTGCCCCCTCGATAGCGAGCGCCTTGAATCCGCTTGCCATCCATTTTGAAGATTGCCTATAGTACACCTTCATTCGGCCGCGCGCGCGACCGATAACATGCATGGATCTAGGCGTGTAGCTCAATTGGCAGAGCAACGGTCTCCAAAACCGTAGGTTCGGGGTTCGAGTCCCTGCACGCCTGAAGGAACTGCCGGCTCGACCGCGAACACTTCTGCGCGATCCGCACTCCTCCGCCTTGACGAGCGCCCGCGCGAACCAGGCGTGCGCGAGGATGGACTCCTCACCTATTCTCTTCGCCAAGTTGGTTTGCGGTCTGAAACGACGCATCACCGACTCTCTCGCAGGGCTCTTGGCGCATGTGATCAGGCGGAAGGCGAGCAGTGCGAGTCGGTCGGCGCAGCGCGCCACGCTGGCGTGCGCATGCCGTAAGGCGGGCCTGCAGGCCCGTGAAGAAACCGTTTGACTTCCCCTCTCGCTGTCCCGAAACTATTGCCTTGCAAGCCGATGCATCATTGTACGATTTGCTCTGGCGAGGCCCGGTCCCTTCCTGGGCTGGCGGCCGGCCGCGCGGCCTTGCGGTGAGGAGGACGCATCACAGATCTTCGGTAGCAATCGGCCGCTTGCGGCTGAAGGGAGTTCCGTCAGGTCCATGTTTTCGCGCATCAAGCTTCCCCGAACGACGGGCATGATCCTCGCCGGAGGGCGGGTCGGCGAGTTGTCCGTGCTCACCCTCGAGCGCCCGAAGTCCGCGCTGCCCTTCGCGGGGCATTTCCGCATCGTCGACTTCGCGCTCTCCAACATGGCCCACGCGGGCATCACGAATGTGGGGATCCTCTCGCAATACCGCCCCGCTTCGCTCATCGACCACGTCGGCGTGGGCGAGCCGTGGGACTTCATCGGGCTCGAGCGCGGGGCCAAGATCCTGCCCCCCTATCACGCGGCCGAGGGCAGCGACTGGTATCGCGGCAACGCGGACGCGGTGCTGCAGAATCTGAATTACCTCCGCGGATTCGACACCGAAATCGCGCTGATCGTCTCCGGCGATCACATCTATTCGATGGACTACCGCCAGATCCTGATCGAGCACGTCGAGCGCGGGGCCGACTTCACGATCGTCTTCAAGCGCATTCCGGAAGGCGGCCGGCGCTTCGGCTACGGAGTCTTGGACGAGGAACAGCACGTCGTCGCGTACACCGAGAAGCCGAGCAGCCCGCCGAGCGACCTGGTCTCGCTCACGGTGTACATCTTCAACATGGAGCCCTTGGAGACGGTGCTGAAGGAACTGAAGGACCTCGACTCGATTGAATTCGGGCGCGATGTCATTCCGGCCATGCTCGGCCGCTATCAGGTCTACGGTCATCTCTTCGACGGCTATTGGGCCTACACCCGCACGATCGACTCCTACTACCAGGCCCATCGCGACCTGCTCGACGGCAAGATGGACCTCGCCGCCTGGCAGGTGCGCACCAACAACCAGGACAACAGCCTCGTGCGCCAGGTGCCGCCGATTCTGCACTCGTGGGCGCGGGTCGAGAACTCGCTCGTCAGCGAGGGCTGCATCCTGGATGGACGCGTGGTCGACAGCGTCCTCGGCCCCGGAGTGCGCGTGGCGCACGGCGCGGAAGTCGACTCCTGCCTGCTCTTCAACGATGTCGTCGTCGGCCCCGACGCGCGCTTGAAAGCCGCGATCGTGGACAAGCGCGCGACGATCGGAAGCGGCGCGAGAATCGGCCTCGAAGCGGGCAACGAAGCGGAGCGGGCGGGCGCCGTCTCGAGCCAGGGAATCGCGCTCATCGGCAAGAACGCGATCGTCGAGGCTGGCGCAGTCCTTCCGCGCGGCGGAATCGTCGCGCCCGGCGCGGTGCTGAAGGGAGCGTCGCGATGATGACGCGCACTGCCCCGTTGCCGCTCGAACGCAGCTTCGACATGCGCAGCGCGCTCGCCTTGATCTTGGCGGGCGGAGTCGGGAGCCGCTTGAATGTGCTGGTCAAGCGCCGCGCCAAGCCCGCCGTGCCCTTCGGGGGCGTCTACCGGATCATCGACTTCACGCTCAGCAATGTGATGAATTCCGGCATCGAGCGAGTCGGGATTCTCACCCAGTACATGCCCTACAGCCTCGCCCGGCACATCGGTCGCGGCGAGAGCTGGGGGCTGGTGGGCCGTTCGCGCGAGGCGCGCGTCCTTCCCCCGCACACCGGCGCCAGCGAAGCGGACTGGTACCAAGGCACCGCGGACGCGGTGTATCGCAATCTCGACTACATCGCCCGCCACCTTCCCGAGATCACCCTGATCCTCTCGGGCGATCACATCTACCGCATGGATTACGCCGCGCTGGTCGAGTACCACATCCAGATGGGCGCCGAGGCGACCGTCGCGGTCAAGGAAGTGCCGATGGAGGAGGCGCACAACTTCGGCACGATGATGACCAACGCGGAGGGCTGGATCACCGGATTCGAGGAAAAGCCGGAGAAGCCGAGCAGCAATCTGATCTCGCTCGGCATCTACGCCTTCAACACCGATGTCCTCATCCACGAGCTCGAAGAGAAGTGCGGGCTCATGCGCCACACCGATTTCGGCAAGCACATCTTCCCGGGCATGCTCGAGCGCGGGAAGCTGGCCGCGTGCCGCTTCGGCGGCTACTGGCAGGATGTGGGCACGCTGAAGGCCTACTTCGACACGACCATGGAGCTCCTCGATCCCGAATCGCCGCTCGATCTGCCGAACTGGAATGTGCGCACCAATCTCGCGGGGGGAGGGCCCGGCGACCGGCCGCCCGCCTTCATCGCGCGCGGCGCGCAGGTGCGGCGTTCGACACTGGCGCGCGGCTGCCGCATCGAAGGCAGCGTGGAGGACAGCGTCCTCTCGCCGGGGGTTGTGGTCGCGGCGGGCGCGCGGGTGCACCATGCGATCCTCATGCACGATACGCATGTGGCCGAAGGCGCGCGCGTCGCACATGCGATCATGGACAAGGGCGTGCGCATCGGACGGGAAGCGATCGTGGGCGACGAAGCGCTCGGCGAAGAGAGCAACCGGGTCTTCCCCTCGCATCTCACCCAAGGCCTCACCCTCATCGGCAAGAACGCAATGATTCCCGACGGCTGCCGGATCGGGCGCCACTGCTGCGTCTTCCCCGGCGCGCATCTGGGCAGACTGGAGATCTCAGAACTCGCGAGCGGCGAGACCGTGCGCTGGGAATGGCGCACGGAGGAACGCGGAGGCGAGGGTTGAGGCCGCTCGCGCTCATCCTCGTGGCCTGCCCGCTGCTCGCCGCGCCCTGCGCGTGGGCGGCGGAAGGCGCGGCCGCCGCTCCGCCGGAAGGGCCGGCCGGATGGCTGCGCATGGACCGGCTCGCGACCTTGATCGCCGCGCTCGCCTTCACCGCGATCCTCATCTTCTTCATCGCCCGCGCGCGACGCGGCGTGGAGCTCTTCATCCGGCGCATCGCCGGTCTCGAAGCGATCGACGAGGCGGTGGGGCGCGCGACCGAGATGGGCCGGCCGATCCTCTACTGCCCGGGGCTCGCGCCGATGGAAGAAGTCTCGACGGTGGCGAGCGTGAACATCCTCGGGCAAGTGGCGCGCAAGGCGGGCCGCTACGAGACGCGCCTCATCATGCCCAACCGCGACGCGGTCGTCATGACCGTGGCGCAGGAAGTCGTGCGCGAGGCCTACACGGAAGTGGGCCGCCCGGAATTCTACGATCCCAACGACATCTACTACACGACCCAGAGCCAGTTCGGATACGCGGCGGCCGTCGTGGGCGTGATGCTGCGCGAGCGCCCGGCCACGAACTTCTTCATCGGGTTCTTCTACGCCGAGAGCCTCGTCCTCGCCGAGACGGGCAACGCGACCGGCGCGATCCAGATCGCAGGCACCGACGCCGACTCGCAGCTGCCCTTCTTCATCACCGCGTGCGATTACACCTTGATCGGCGAGGAGCTCTACGCCGGCAGCGTCTATCTCTCGCGCGAACCGCTGCTGCTCGGCGCCTTGAAGGGGCAGGATTTCGCGAAAGTCCTGTTGCTCGCGATGCTCCTGCTCGGAACGATTCTGCTGTGGGCCGGACAAGACTTCCGTCCCTGGCTGCAATAGCGAGAGGCGGAAGCCGCGTCCTGGCGGCCATGGTCAAAGGCGGGATCAGGGCGGAGGCGCGCGGCGCAACGGAGGGCCAGGCATGAAGCGAACCGGGCCGATCGTGTTCGGTTTTTTCGTCGGTCTCCTCATGTTCGTGCAGCACTTCACGACCGATCCCTGGATCGCCGCGCGCTACAACAATGTGCTCGACTGGAAGCAGATCGTCTTCGGCCTCACCCTGATCCTCGGCATCGCCAGCCTCTCGACGCATCATCTGCGCAAGGTCGCGCGGCGCGGCGAGGGCTGGCGCTACTCGACGCTCACGCTCGCCGGCCTGCTGGGCATGATCGCGGCCGCCCTGCTCTTCGGCTCCGAGCGAGGCCCCTATCCCTGGCTCTTCACCTATGTGCAGTCGCCGATGCAGTCGACGATGTTCGCGCTGCTCGCCTTCTATGTGGCGAGCGCCTCGTATCGCGCCTTTCGCGCGCGCAACCTGCACGCCGCGCTGCTCCTACTCGCGGGCATCATCGTGATGCTGGGGCGCGTGCCGCTGGGCGAGCAACTCGGCCTGGATGGAATCTCGAACTGGATTCTCCGTTTCCCGAATCTCGCGGCGAAGCGCGGGGTGATGATCGGCGTCGGGCTGGGGATGACGGCGACTTCGATCAAGATCATCACCGGCATCGAGCGCACCTACCTGGGAAAGGGAGCCTGAGCCGATGAGCGTGGGCGGACGATCGCGCGCCTGCCGCGCGGGGAGCCTGAGCCGATGAGCGAACGCGCGACATCGTCCCTGGCGGCCGGCCTGCTCGCGCGCCTCCTGAATCTCGACCGCCGCGTGATCTTCCTGCTGATGGGGCTCGCCGTCGCCATTCCCGTGCTCGTTCCGCTGCGCCTGCCGATCGGGATCTCGCGGGAAGCGCAAGCCTTCTACGACGCGATCGACAGCCTGCAGGCGGGCGACGAGGTCATCTTCAGTTTCGATTACGAGCCCGACACGATGGCCGAGCTCGACCCGATGAGCCTCGCCGCGCTGCGCCACATCTTCGCCAAGGACGTGCAGGTGTTCGCCCTGGCCAACTATCCCGGCGGGCCGGGCATCGCGCAGCGGATCCTCGAGCAAGCCGCGACCGAAGCGGGCAGGCAATACGGCAGCGACTATGTCTTCCTGGGCTACAACCCCGATTACACGGCCACCATGCTGCGGATGGGCGAGAGCATCCGCGCGACCTTCCCGACCGATCACTACGGAACGCCCACCGACAGCCTGCCCTTGTTGCGCGAAGCCGATCGCTACGCCGACACGGAGCTGCTCGTCACGATCGCTTCGAGCGTTCTCGGCGAATACTGGATCATCTTCGCGGGAGGGCCCTTCCACCAAAAGATCGTCGCCGGCAACACCGCCATCCAAGCGGTCCTGATCTATCCCTATTTTCAGACCGGGCAGCTGGCGGGATTTCTCGGGGGACTGAAGGGCGCCGCGGAATACGAGAAGCTGATCGGGCGGGAAGGCGCGGCGACCCTCGGCATGGACCCGCAATCGATGGCCCACCTGCTGATCGTCTGCCTGGTCGTGCTCGGGAATGTCGCCTACCTCGTGGGAAGAAGGCGGGGAGGAAGTAGATGACGGCGGACATCGGCATCGCGATCGCGGCGATCCTCACGATCGCGATCTTCTCGCTGTTGTACCGCGACAATCCCCTCTATCGCGCGGCCGAGCACCTGCTGGTAGGCATTTCCGCCGGGTACTACCTCGTCAATTTCTTCTCGGCCGCCGTGATGCGCAAGTTCCTCTTCCCGGTGTTCAAGCAAGGCAATCTCTGGCTCATCCCAGGAGGCATTCTGGGATTGATCGTGCTCCTGCGGGCCTTTCGCCGCACGCAGTGGATCAGCCGCTATGCGATCGCCTTCTATGTGGCGGCGTGGTCCGGGTACCTCATCCCTTCCGTCGTGAAGGAGCGCATTCTCGTCCAGATCGCCTCCACGATTCCCCCCGCGCCCTGGCAGCCCCACGCCTATGTCACCCTCCTCGACTTCGTGGGCGCGATCACGCTGCTCGTGGGAGTCGCGTCGATCCTGGTCTACTTCTACTTCAGCGCGCCGCACACCGGCGTGCTTGGCGGGATATCGCGCGTCGGGATCGTGTTCCTGATGGTGGGCTTCGGCGCGACCTTCGGCTACACGGTGATGGGACGCGTGAGCCTGCTCATCGGCCGCTTTCAATTCCTGCTGCGCGATGTCCCCGCCGCGTTGTTCGGCCCGTGAGCCGGGGAGCGGGCCGCCCCTCGCGGCTCACGCCCGTCGATCGCGCGATTCGAGGGGCTACCAATCGACCAGGCAGGCGCGCATCGCGCCGACGAGCGGCCCGGCTTCCTGGAATCCTTCGACCGACATCGAGACCTCGCCCGCGGAATTCAAGAGCACGATCATCGGCGAGCTCGTTTGCCCGTAGCGCTCGCGAATGTCCTCGTACAGGTCCGAGGCTACCTTCACCCACAGGAAGCGATCGCGGAAGATCTTGACCTGCGGCTCCTCCATCGTCTCGTCGAGCAGCTTGTGGGTCCAACCGCACCAGCTCGCATACAGCAGAAGGAAGACCGGGCGGCCCGCGCGGCTCGCTTCGGCGAGAGCGGCGTCGAGATCCTCACGCCACGGATAGGTCTCCCCCTTCAGACTGTCGGGCGAGACGCGTTCGAGCACTTCGATGTCGAGCGTGATCGGCTTGCCCGCCAGGCGATGATTGAGATCCACGCGGAAGGATTCGTCTTCGACGCGGGTGACGATTCCCCGCTGGCCTTCGGGGCCTTGCCAAACGGCTCCCAGGCGCGGATCCATGCGGACCACGATCTCCGCGGGAGTCGTCTCGATGCGTGTCATGCCGAGCGCGTTTTCCACCTGCAGGGGCCCGCGCGGATGGATGTCGAGCACCGCTTGCGTGCGGGTGACCGAGCCGACCGTCGCTTCGAGAAGCGGATCGAAGGGCAGGCGATCTCCCTGGACCGGAAAGGCCGAGAAGCGGCCGACGAATTCCCCCGGCGAGAGCTTGAGCACGCGCGGGACGCGCCGGCTGCGGGGCAGGTCTCGAAGGAGGCTCGTGTCGGGCACGCCGAAGGCCTGGTCGGGAGGGACCACGACTCGCTTGCGCTCCCCCGGCGACATGCCGGTCAGCGCCTCCCCAACTCCGAAAAAGGCCGCTGGACTTCCTGCTATAGCAAGCTGCGGACCAAAGGTGCCGGGCCGGTGAAACCAGGAGGATCGTGGACCGGCGGGGCCCGGGTCGCGGGAGCTCGTCACCAGGATCCCGTCCCCGATGCTCGCTCGATAGTCGACGAGGGCGAGCTCGCCCGCCCGCAGGGGATCGAGGCCGGACGCGGGCGCCTCGCCGGCCGGCGCGCTGGCAGGGGTCGCCTGGGCCCATCCCGGCGCCACCGCCCACGCCGCCAGCAGAAGGGCGAGCAGCGCCGGAAGCGCGGCCCGGAAGCGGCCGCGCAGACCGGCTCTCCGAAAGGCCGGGCGCTCGAAGAGACGCGCGTTCCACGCTTCGCGTTTGGTCATGAGGATCCTCGCCTGACGGACGGAACCGACCATGCACCAGCGGCCTGCATCGTAAGGCCGCCCACCGAGTGCGCACAACCACCGGCAGAGCGAGTTCCGCGGCGGGCAGCTTTTCATTCGCTCCCCCGCCGCCGTGACCGTTATACTGGCGGGCCCGATGTGGATGTTCGAAGGGCCGCGCGGCGGCCGCTTGCCGAAAGCGCCGGCATCACGCACCGTGGCCGCGGGGCGCGGCCATCACGCATCGTAGCCGCGGGGGCGCAAGCGGCGCGCGCTCGAGCCTTGCGGGAATCGATCCCGCACCGGTTCCAGCGGCGGGCTCCCCTCGCCGCTGCTGTCGAAGGAGGATCGATGCGGACGAGCGAAGCTTCTCGAGCCCTGGATGTGCCCTTTGACCGCGAACGGATCCAGGCGGTCTTCCAACGGACCGGCTTCGATCCGACCAATCTCTCGATCCGCGAGACGAACCGGCTCGTCTCGTTGATCGAAGAAGACCTGGGCGTCCGCTTCGTGCGCATGGAATTCGGCGTCCCGAATCTTCCCTACGATCCCGCCGGCGTTCTCCTGGCCGAGCAGGCGGAGCGCGAGAACGCGGTCAGCAATCGCTATCCGCCCTTCGATGGAATTCCCGAGCTCAAGCGCGAAGCCGCGCTCTTCATGAAGAACTTCCTCGACATCGATGTCCCGCCCGAATGCTGCATTCCGACGGTCGGCTCGATGCAGGGCGGGTTCATCTCGCAGGCGATCGCGGGATTCCGGCTTCCGGGCAGGGACACGATCCTGTTCCTCGGCCCCACCTTCCCCGTCAGCATGCGCCAGACGCGTTTTCTCGGGTTGAATGTCGAGCTGCTCGAGCTCGGCGACTTCCGCGGCGAACGGCTGATCGCGGAAGTGGAGCGCCGCTTCGCCTCGGGGCGGATCGGCGGCATTCTGTATTCGAGCCCGAACAACCCCGCCTGGGTGACGCTCAAAGAAGAGGAATTGCAGGGCCTCGGGCGCTTGTGCAGCCGTTACGACGTGCTCGCGATCGAGGACGCGGCCTATCTGTGCATGGACTTCCGCTTCGATTACTCGCGTCCCGGACAGCCGCCCTTCCAGCCCACGATCGCGCGCCACACCGACCGCTACTTCCTGCTCGTCTCCTCGTCGAAGATCTTCAGCTTCGCGGGCGCGCGCATCGGGATTGCGGTCATCTCTCCCGCGCTGCATTCGATGAAGGCCCCGAATCTGCGCGCCCGCTTCGGGACCGAGAATGTCGGCCACGCCTTCGTGCATGGCGGCGTCTATTGCACGACTTCAGGCGTGCCGCAGTCCTCGCAGTGGGGCTTGCTCGGCTTGATGCGCAAGGCGAACGCGGGAGAATTGAACTTCGTCGAGACGACCAAGGAATACGGGCGGCGCGCGGAGAAGCTGAAGGAGATCTTCCAGCGTCACGGCTTCCGGCTGGTCTACGACAACGACCTCGGCCAGCCGATCGCGGACGGCTTCTACTTCACCTTCGCCTATCCGGGGCTCACCGGGCAGCAGCTCTTGGCCGAGCTGCTGTCTTACGGGATCAGCGCGATCACGCTCGAGTCGACGGGCAGCCGCCGCACCGAAGGCCTGCGCGCCTGCGTCTCGTTCGTGGATGCCTCGCAGTTTCCTCTGGTCGACGCACGCCTGCGAAAATTCCACGAGGATCATCCCATTCAGAAAGTTCGGCATTGAGTGACCCGCGGCGGCCTTGGGGTGCGCCGCGCGCATACGGAAGAATGGAGGAGACCATGAGAGGATCGAAAGGATTGTTCGCGATCGTCATCCTGTTCGCGCTGCTGGCGCTCGTTCCGCCCGCCACCGCCGCCACGCGCATCCGCCAGCACGTGCATTCCGACGCCATGAGCATCATGGGCCAGAACCAGCCCGCCAGCGACGACACCGTGACGATCTGGCTCACCAAGGACCGCCTCGCGATCTCAGGGGGCGGCAGCGACGCGATCGTGCGTCTCGACTTGAACCAGCTCTTCATCCTCGATCATGAGAAGAAGAGCTATTCGGTCATCGACCTGCCGATCGATCTCGCGAAGATGTTCCCGGCCGACGACCCCAACGCGGCGATGATGACCAAGATGCTCGAGATGATGAAATCGACCACGACGGTCACGGCGTCCCCGGAGACTCGCCAGGTGCGGGGCTGGACCGCGCACCGCTACGACATGGAGACGAAGAACGACTTCATGACGGTGAAGGGCGTCTTGTGGGCCACGACCGAGGCGCAGATCGATCCGGCCCTCTATCGCGTGCTGCAGGAGAATCTGATGGCCCTGAATCCCGCTCTGCGCGATGCGATTTCCAGTTTTCGCAAGATCGAGGGGGTGGTGGTCGCGCAGGAGCAGAGCATCACGGTGATGGGACAGACGCACGCCGTTTCGACCGAAACGCTGGAGATCAGCGAGGCGGACGCGCCTTCCGAGACCTTCCGGGTGCCGCAGGGATACGCCAAGAAGGCGTTCGACCCGATGTCGAATATGCGCTGAGGCCCAAGCCGCCGCGCGGCCTCGCCCATCGCAGGGCCGCGCGGTTTCGCGCGCCTCGCCGCACGGTGAGGCGCGGCCGGGGCACGAAGGAAGGCAGCATGCGTTTCTGGAGAACCCCGCTGGATCAGGACCGCTTCCACCGCCCGCACGGTCGCGTGCTCGTGATCGTCGAGCGCTGCAAAGGATGCGGCTTCTGCGTCGAATACTGCCCGCTCGATGTCCTGCGCATTTCGGAGCGCTTCAACAAGAAGGGCTACCACTATCCCGAAGTCGCCCAGGCGGGCGTCTGCGTGGACTGCAACCTGTGCGAGATCATCTGCCCCGAATTCGCGATCTACTCCGAGAATGTGAGCGCGGAAGAAGACGCGGGCGCGCCGGCCGGCCGGCAAGAGGGCGCCGGAGCGGGCGGGGAGCAAGGAGGTGAGCGGTGAGCGAGGCCGGGCCGGTTTTGACCGGCGAACACTTCATGAACGGCGACATCGCCGCGGCCGAGGGCGCGCTGGCCGCGGGATGCACCTTCTTCGCCGGGTATCCGATCACGCCCGCCACCGAAGTGGCCGAGCGCATGGCCGAGCGCATGCCCGAGTTGGGTGGCGTCTACATCCAGATGGAAGACGAGATCGCCTCCATGGGCGCGGTCCTGGGCGCCGCCTGGGGCGGGCGCAAGGCGATGACCGCCACTTCCGGGCCCGGCTTCAGCCTGATGATGGAGAACCTCGGTCTCGGGATCATGACCGAGACACCCTGCGTGCTCGTCAATGTGCAACGCGGCGGCCCCTCCACCGGGCTTCCTACCCTCGTCGGCCAACAGGACATGATGCAGGCGCGCTGGGGCTCGCACGGCGACTATCAGGTGATCGCGCTCTGCCCGAATTCGCCGCAGGAGTGCTTCGATCTCACGATCGAGGCCTTCAACCTTTCCGAGACCTATCGCTTGCCGGTGCTCGTCATGACCGACGAAGTGATCGGGCACATGAACGAGAAGGTGATCATTCCTCCCGCGAGCGAGATCCACCTCGTCCCCCGGCGCCACACGACCCGCGCCCCCGGAGAATACCGCCCCTACGAGGCCGATGAAGATCTCGTGCCGCCGATGGTCGCGGCCGGAGAGGACTATCGCATCCATGTCACCGGCCTCACCCACGATGAGCGCGGCTATCCCGCCGTCGTCGCGCCGGTGCAGGAACGCATGGTGCCGCGGCTGTCGGAGAAGATCCTGCGCAATCGCGAGCGCATCGTGCGCTACGCGGCCGACGGGATCGAGGAGGCCGAAGTGATCGTCGTCTGCTACGGGATCACTTCGCGGGTCGCGCGGCTCGCGGTCGACATGGCGCGTGCGCGCGGACGCAAGGTCGGGCTCTTTCGCCTGATCACCGCCTGGCCGTTTCCGGAGAGCGCGATCCGCGATCTCGCCGGGCGGGTGCGCGGCTTCGTGGTTCCCGAGATCAACCTCGGGCAGATGGTCTTCGAAGTGGAGCGCTGCGCCGCGGGCCGCGCGCGGGTCCTGCTGGTGCCCCACGCGGGCGGAGCGGTCCACGATCCCGAGACGATTCTCGCCGCCATCGAGGAGGCAGCCGGATGAAGAAGCAGGAAGAATCGAGATCCGCGGAGCTTCCGCCCCCCGTGGCCGCGCGTCCCTCCCCGCCTTCGATGCATCATCCGAAAGACCGACTGCTGCGCGACGACCGCCTCCCCCACATCTGGTGTCCCACTTGCGGCATCGGCACCTGCGTCTCGAGCTTCGTGGAAGCGATCGCGGAGAGCGGCATCGAGGAGCGCCGCTTCGCGATCGTCTCAGGAATCGGCTGCACGGGGCGCGTGGCGGGCTATGTGAAGCTCGACTCGTTCCACACGACCCACGGGCGCGCGCTGCCGTTTGCGACGGGGCTCCATCTGGCCAATCCCGATCTGAAAGTCGTCGTCTTCAGCGGCGACGGCGATCTGATCGCGATCGGCGGCAATCACCTGATCCACGCCGCGCGGCGCAACCTCGACCTCACCGTGATCTGCGTGAACAACTTCATCTACGGCATGACCGGCGGTCAGCTCGCGCCCACCACGCCGTTTCGGGCGCGCACGACGACCACGCCCCACGGCAGCTGCGAGTATCCCTTCAACGTGCCCCATCTGGTCGCCTCGTGCGGCGCGACCTATGTGGCCCGCTGGACGGCGCTGCATGTGCGGCGCCTGAAAGGCGCGATCATCGAGGCGATCCAGAAGCGCGGATTCTCCTTCATCGAAGTGATCGCCCCCTGCTCGACCTTGTACGCGCGCAAGAACCGGCTCGGGACGGGATTCGATCTGATGAAGTTCTATCACGACCACTGCGAGGTCCGCCACGGCGCGGACACGGCGACGGTCGACATCGGCTTTCAGGAGCCGATCATCGTGGGCAAGTTCGTCGACATCGAGAAGCCGACCTATCTCGATCGCGTGCGCGGCGGCCTTCCGGACGCGCAGCGCGCGGGCGGCGAAGGCCGCGCGAAACAGTAGCGAGGCGGGACCATGAGACGGGAAGTGCGCATCACCGGATTCGGCGGCCAGGGCGTCGTGCTCGCGGGCTTCATTCTGGGCAAGGCCGCGGCGGTCCACGAGCGGCGCGAGGCGACCCTGGTGCAGTCCTACGGGCCCGAGGCGCGCGGCAGCTCGTGCGCGGCGCAGGTCGTGGTCGCCGACGAGACGATCCACTATCCCTATCTGCGCAGCCAGGAGATCCTGGTCGCGATGTCGCAGGAGGGCTTCGACAGCTACATCGGCCAGATGGCCGAGGGCGGCGTCGTGCTCTACGACGAGCATCTGGTCGAACCAACCGCGGCGCCGGTGGCCACTTCGCTGGTGGGCGGGATTCCGGCCACGCGCATCGCCGAGAAGATGGGCCGCCGCATGGCGGCCAACATCGTGATGCTCGGCTTTCTGGTCGGGTGCACGAAGATCGTGAGCGAAGAAGCGATTCGTGAAGCGGTGCGCACCTCCGTTCCTCCAGGCACCGAGGAGTTCAACCTCGCCGCGCTGGACAGCGGTCTCGCGCACGCCGCGCAGACGATCGCCGGGAACGAAGCAAGGGAGAGGCAATGAGCGATGGGAGCGGACGGACGAGCGTGCTCGTGATCGGCGGCGGCATCGCCGGCATTCAGGCGGCGCTCGATCTGGCCGAGACCGGACATCCGGTCGTCCTCGTGGAGCGGACGGCTTCGCTCGGCGGGCGCATGGCCCAGCTCGACAAGACCTTCCCCACGATGGACTGCTCGATCTGAATCCTGGGGCCGCGGATGATGGATGCCGGTCGGCATCCGCAGATCGAGATCCTCACCAGCGCCGAGCTGATCGCGCTCGACGGCGAGCCGGGTGCGTTCCGCGCGACCGTGCGCCTGCGCTCGACCGCGGTCGATCCCGAGCGCTGCACCGGGTGCGGCGATTGCGCGGAGGCTTGTCCCGTGCTCGTCCAGAACGCTTTCGACATCGGGCTCGGCGGACGCCACGCGATCTTCCGCCCCTTTCCGCAAGCCGTGCCCTCCGCCTTCGCGATCGATCCCGACGCCTGCCTGAATGACGGCCGCCTGATCGCCTGCGAGCGTTGCCGCCTGGCCTGTCGAAGCGATGCGATCGATCTCGGGCGCGGGCCCGCGGAACGCGCGTACGAAGTCGGCGCGGTCGTGGTCGCGACCGGCTTCGAGGAGTTCGATCCCTCCCCGCTGCGCAACTTCGGATACGGCATCTATCCAAATGTCATGACCGCGCTCGAGCTCGAGCGCTTGTTGAACGCGTCGGGCCCCACCCAGGGGCAGGTGATGCGGCCTTCCGACCGCCGCGCGCCGAAGCGGCTGGCCTTCGTGCAGTGCGTGGGCTCGCGCGGCGAGGCGGGGCGCACCCATTGCTCGCGCTTCTGCTGCATGAACGCGGCCAAGGATGCGCTGCTGCTGAAACAACACGACGCGGAGATCGAGTCGGTCACGATTCTCTACACCGACCGGCGCGCGTGCGGAAAAGGCTTCGAGGAATTCATGGAGCGCGCGCGCGCGGCCGAGGGCGTGCATTTCGTGCGCGGCCGGCCGGCGAAGATCACGGAGCAGGCGGACACGCGCGATCTCGAGATCGCGGTCGAGGACACCGAGACCGGCCGCCCGCTGCATGTCTCCGCGGATCTCGTCGTGCTCTCGTGCGGCGCCGTTCCCTCGGAGGGCGCGCAAGAGCTCGCCGCCCGGCTCGGCCTCGATCTTTCGCCCGCGGGGTTCTTCGAAGCGGGAGCGGATGTGAGCGCCGTCGCAACTTCGCGCCCCGGGATCTTCCTGTGCGGCGGAGCGGCCGGGCCGCTCGTGATCCCCGATTGCGTCGCGCAAGGATCGGCCGCGGCCGCGGAGGCTGCCGCGTTGCTCGCCTTCGTCGCGCGCGCCTCCGAGCCGGCGTCGGGAGAGCGCGCGCAAGGCGAGCACGAGAGCGAGAGCGGCCCAGGCGCAGGCGGGGGCGCGGCGCTTCGAGCCGCCGGGGCGCAAGGCGCCGGCGGCGCACCCGAAGCAAATGGGCTCGACGACGCGGAAGAGGCCGCGCTTGGCGATGCGATTCTGGCGGGCGAGGCCGTGCTCGACGACGCGATTCTCGCGGACGAGAGCGCGCTCTCGCACGCGCGCCCCGGCGATGTGCGCGCGGCGGGCGCATCGCCGTCGTATCCGTGGGACGGCCACGCGAACGAGGCCCAGGCCGACCTCGCGGCCGCGTGGGACGGGGATGCGCGTGCGCATCCCCACGCGGGCGGCGAGACCCGCCAGAGTCTGCGCGCAAATGCGACTCCGGCTGATCCCCAAGCGAGCGCGCGCCCGCGCGATGGCGCGCTGCGCGAGCAGGGCGATGCGACGCTGCGCGAGCACCGCGACGCGACCATGCGCGAGCAGGGCGATGATCCCGAGGCGGACGCTTCCGCGACCTCGCTCGCGAATTCCGGCGCGCGCGCGCGAGTGGGCGTCTTCCTCTGCCACTGCGGAGTGAACATCGCCGGCGTGCTCGCCATGCCTGAGCTGCTTCAATATGCGCAACGCCTGCCCGGGGTCGCGCACGCTTCGGAGGAGCTCTTCGCCTGCTCCAGCTCTTCCCAGAACGCGATCCAGCAGGCGATCCGCGAGCAGGGCATCACGCGCGTGGTCGTCGCCGCCTGCACTCCACGCACGCACGAGCCCGTCTTCCGCCGCAATTGCGCCGAAGCGGGGCTCAATCCCTACCTGCTCGAGATGGTGAACATCCGCGACCAATGCTCGTGGGTGCACGCCTCGACTCCCGATCTCGCGACCGCGAAGGCGCGCGATCTGCTGCGCATGGCGGTCGCGCGCGCGCAGCGCCTGGAAGCGCTCACTCCGGTCGAGACGCCCGTCGAGCAGAGCGCGCTGGTGATCGGCGCGGGCCTCGCGGGCCTGAAGGCGGCGAGCGATCTCGCCGCGCTCGGCTGCAAGGTGACGGTGGTCGAAGCGGAATCCTCCCCCGACGCGCTGCTCGCCGATCTCGACTCGCTCGCGCCTCAAGCGCAGGGCGCGCGCGAGACGGCCGCCGCGCTCATCGACCGCGCCCGCGAGCGCGGCGTCACGCTTCTTCTCGGGCGCGAAGTGAGCGGCATCTCGGGCTTCGTCGGCAATTTCCGCATCGAGCTCGCCCCCGCTTCCGTCGCTGCTCCCTCGCCCGCTTCCGCTGCTCCTCCCGCGCCCGCATCCGACACCCTCACCGCGGGCGCGATCGTGATCGCGATCGGCGCGCGCCCCTACGAGCCGCGGGGCGAATTCGGACACGGCCGCCTCTCGAATGTGATCGCTTCCATGGATCTCGAAGAACGGATGGCGCGCGATGAGGCGTTTGGAAACGGCGCCGCCGTCGCTTTCGTGCAATGCGTCGGGTCACGCCGCGCGGTCGACGATCAGGCCGCGGCGATCCCCGAGGCGGCGGGGAATGAGCGCGCGGGCGACGGCTGCGCGGCCGGCGGCCACGATGCGATCGGCGGCGCGGGCCGGGCGCTGCGCGGGTGCTCGCGCGTCTGCTGCCCTACCACGATCCGGCAGGCGCTCGCGCTGCGCAAGAGAGGCGCGCGCGTGTTCGTCTGCTATCGCGACATCCGCATGGCCGGGCCCGGCGCGGAAGAGGCCTATCGCGAAGCGCGCGAAGCGGGCGTGGTCTTCTTGCGCTTCGCCGAAGATTCGCCGCCGCGAGTGGTCGAGCGCGAGGGGCGCGCGATCGGCGTGCGCCTCACCGAAACCCTGCTGCATCGCGAAGTGCGCGCGCCGGTCGATCTCGTGGTCCTGGGTGTGGGGCTCGTTCCCCGCTATGCGCAGGCCGCGCGCGTGCAGGAGATGTTGAAGACCCCGCGCGACGAGGACGGCTTCTTCCTGGAGCGCCATCCCGAGCTGGCGCCGGTCGAGACCTGCGTGGACGGCGTCGTGCTGTGCGGCGCGGCGCAAGGACCGAAGGATCTCCACGAATCGCTGGCCCAGGCGACGGCGGCCGCCGCGCGCATCGGCGCTTTGCTGGGCAAAGGCCGCCTCCTGCTCGATCCCGCTGTGTGCCGGGTGGACGCCGCGCGCTGCCGCGCGTGCGGCCTGTGCGTCTCGATCTGCCAATTCCAGGCGCCCCGCATCGTGGAACGCGAGGGCGCACGCTTCGCCGAGATCAATCCCGCCCTGTGCAAAGGCTGCGGCACCTGCGCGGTGTGGTGCCCGACGAACGCGATTCGCGCGGCGCACTTCACCGATGAACAGATCGGCGCGATGATCGACGCGCTCTTCACGGGCGACCGCGATCCATGGGGCTCCCCTGCGGCCCTTCCGACGGCGAGCGAAGAGGCATGAAGAAGAACGCATCGACATCCGAATCTTCGCTGCGCGAGACGCCCAAGAGAGCGCGCGCGGATGCCAGCGCGCCGGGGACCGTGAGCGCCGGCGCGCTCGCGCATGACCCGCGCGTGCTCGTCTTCGCCTGCAACTGGTGCTCCTACGCGGGCGCCGACACGGCGGGAGTCGCGCGCCTCCCCCAATCGCCGCACTTTCGCCTGTTGCGCGTGATGTGCTCGGGGCGGGTTCATCCCTCGCATGTCCTGCGCGCGTTTGCGCGCGGGGCCGATGGCGTGATGGTCTCGGGCTGTCACTTCGGCGACTGCCATTACCTCTTCGGCAATCATCGCGCCGCCGAGCAATTCGAGCGCACCCGCGCGCTCGTCGCCCTCCTCGGCCTCGAGCCCGAGCGCTTGCGGCTCGAGTGGATCTCGGCCGCGGAAGGCGTGCGCTTCGCCGAGACGATGAACGAGTTCGTGGAGACGATTCGCCGCTTGGGGCCGAGCCCGCTCGCGCCCTCGACCGCCACGCACACGCAAGCCGGCACCGCGCTCGAGGGCACGCGTGCATCCGAGGGCGCGGGCGCATCCAGCGCAGAGCGCGGCGCCTTCGAGCCGGCGCGCAACGCCAATCTCGCCGGCTGCCTCGAGTGCGGCCGCTGCACGGCCGTCTGCCCGGTCGCGCGCTTCCAGCGCTTCTCGCCGCGCAGGCTCGTGACCCGCGCCTTCGCGGGAGGAATGTCCGCCCTCGCGAACGATCCCGCGCTGTGGGCTTGTCTCACTTGCCTGGGTTGCGCCGAATCCTGCCCGGTGCGCGTCGATTACCCGCGCTTCATCCTGTCCGCCCGCGCGGCGATGCCGGGCCGCCTGCGCGACGACGCGGAGGCTCCGCCCGATCTTCCCGGGCCCGATGATGCTGCCCGCGCAAAGACGCGGGAGAGCGGTCTCGTGCCCTGTTCGCACGGCGGTGTCTTCCACGAAGTGAGCGTGCTCACCTCGCGCGCATCGATTCGTCAGCAGAGGCTTGGCTGGCTGGATGCGCGCCATCAGGTCGAGATCCTCGACGACGGCGCGCAGGCGCAGTCTCCCGACCTCTTCTTCGCCGGCTGTTCGCCCTACTTCGCCGCCTATTTCGGCGGCGAGACGGAAGCCGGGCTCGTCTCCTCGCTCGCCTCGGCCGTGCGCCTCTTGAACCGCGCCTCCGTACGCCCGGCAGTGCTCGCGAATGAACGCTGCTGCGGCCATCATCTGCGTCTCGCGGGACAGGCCGAGGAGGCGGCGATCCTCGAGCGCGCAATGGTCGAACAGGTCGCGGCCAGCGGCGTCAAGCGCGTGATCGCCTTCTGTCCCGAATGCCTCGTCTCGTTGCGCGAGAGCTTCGCGGCCGCCGGACTGCGCTGCACCGTCGTGCATGTGAGCGAAGCGCTCGACCACGAGCCCTCGCCTGATCCCGCGCGTGCGATCGGCCGCGTGACCTATCAGGATCCCTGCCGCCTGGGACGAGGTGCGGGCGTCTACGAGGCGCCGCGCCGGCTGCTCGCGCAGGCGGGCGCCGAGTTGCGCGAAATGGCGCATGCGCGGGAAGCGGCGATTTGCTGCGGCAACAGCGGCTGGCTGAACTGCAACGCGGCTACGCAGCAATTCCAGGCGGCGCGCCTGGCCGAAGCGGCGCGGACGGGCAGCGAACGGCTGGTGACCGCCTGCCCCGGCTGCTTCGTCCACTTGCGCTGTGCGCAACAAGGATTGCCCGAGGGACAGTCGCGCATCGAGATCGTCGACCTCTGGAGCCTGCTCGACCGGGCGGGCGAACGACAGCCCGGCGGCGCAAGCGCGCAGCGCGAGGCCGCCGCGGAAAGGACGGAACGAGGATGAACGAATCGTTGCCCCGGATCGGAGTCTTCGTCTGCGATTGCGGCTTGAACATCGCGGGCACGGTCGATACGGCCGAGGTCGCCGCCTTCGCGCGCGATCTGCCCGGCGTCGCCTGCGTGGTGCACAACAAGTACACCTGCGCCGACCCCGGGCAGAACGAGATCCGCGCCGCGATCGCCGCGCACCGGCTCGAGCGCGTCGTCGTCGCCTCGTGCACGCCGCGCATGCACGAGCCGACTTTCCGCGCCTGCGTCGCGAGCGCCGGATTGAATCCCTATCTCCTCGAGATGGCGAACCTGCGCGAGCATTGCGCCTGGGTGCACGGCGACGATCGCGCGGGCGCCACGCGCAAGGCGAAGGACCTCGTCGCGAGCGCGGTCGCGCGCGCGCGCGAGCTCGAGCCGCAGATCGAGCCCGAGATCGAGGTCACCCGCGCGGCGCTCGTGATCGGCGGCGGCGTGGCGGGCATCCAGGCGGCGCTCGATCTCGCCGACAGCGGGCTGCCCGTCACCCTGGTGGAGAAGGAGGCCTCGATCGGCGGGCTGATGGCCCAGCTCGACAAGACCTACCCCACCATGGATTGCTCGATATGAATTCTCGGACCCAAGATGATGGATGCCGGTCGGCATCCCAAGATCAAGATCCTGGTCTCGAGCGAAGTGGTGGAAGCCTCGGGCGCGGTAGGCAACTTCCATGTGAAGGTGCGCAAGGCCGCGCGCTATGTGCGCGAGGATGTCTGCAATAGCTGCGCCGAATGCGCCAAGGTCTGTCCGGTCGTGGTGCCCGACGAGTACCAGATGGGGCTCGCCTCGCGCCACGCGATCCACATCCCCTTCCCCCAGGCCGTGCCCTCGGCGTATCTCATCAATCTCGACGACTGCCTGGGGAACAATCCGATCGCGTGCGGAAAATGTCTCGCGGTGTGCGAGAAGAAGTGCATCGACTTCGACGCGCGCGACGAGATCATCGACCTGCAGGTGGGCGCGATCATCGTCGCGACCGGCATGGATGTCTACGACCCCACCGAGATCGCATCCTACGGCTACGGGCGCTACGACAATGTGATCACGAGCATGGAATTCGAGCGCCTGATCTGCGCCGGAGGCCCGAGCAGCGGGCACTTCGTGCGCCCCTCGGACCTCGCCCGCCCCCAGCGCATCGGCTTCATCCAATGCGTCGGCTCGCGCTCCACCCGCTACGGCTCGCCCTATTGCTCGAACATCTGCTGCATGAACACGATCAAGGACACGCTCCTCCTCGCCGACCACTATCCCGATGTGGAGTCGCGCGTCTTCTACATGGACATCCGCGCCTTCGGCAAGGGCTTCGAGGATCTCTACCAGCGCAGCCGCGCGGCCGGCGTGCGCTATGTGCGCGGGATCCCGGGCGAGATCGAGGAGCTGCCCGGCAGCCGCAATCTGCGCGTGCGGGTGGAGAACACCCTGACCGGCGAGCTCGAGGAGCACGAGCTCGATCTCGTCGTCCTCTCGGTCGGCGTCATCCCGCGCGAGCAATCGAGCGCGATCCAGCGGCTCCTCAGCCTCAGCCGCGGCGGCGACGGCTTCTTTCTGGAAGCGCATCCCAAATTGAAGCCGGTCGACGCGCCCACGCGCGGCGTCTATCTCGCCGGTTGCTGCGAATCGCCCAAGGATGTGAAGGACAGCGTCACCCAGGCGGGCGCGGCCGCCTCGCACGTGCAGATCCTGCTCAAGGCCGGCCGCATCCGCATCGAGGCGGGCACGCCCTTGCTCTCGGCGGACGACTGCATCCGCTGCGGGCGCTGCGCGGGCGTCTGCCCGTTCCACGCGATCCGCTGGCAGCGCGGAGAGACGCCCGAAGTGGTCGAGGCCGCCTGCGCGGGCTGCGGCAACTGCGCGGCCGAGTGCCCCGTCGAAGCGATCGCCATGCGCCACTTCACCGACGCGCAACTGCGCGCGCAGATCGACGCGATCCTGAGCGACCGGCCGGCCGACAAGCTCCTCACCTTCGCCTGCAACTGGTGCTCGTACGCCGGCGGCGACACGGCCGGCACCGGGCGCATGCTCTACCCGGCGCACGGGCGTCTCGTGCGCACGATGTGCAGCGCCCGCGTCTCCGAAGAGCTGATCCTCTACGCCTTCGAGAAGGGCGCGCCGATGGTGCTCGTCTCGGGCTGCCACTTTGCCGATTGCCATTACATCAACGCGAACCGCCAAACGGTCAAGCGCGTCGAGCGCGTGTGGGACCGTTTGGAGGCGCTCGGCATCCGCCCCGAGCGGCTGCAGCTCGAGTGGATCAGCGCGGCCGAAGGGGCGAAGTTCGCCGAGGTGATGCGCGCCCTGGACGCGCCCCGGCGCGCGGTCACGGAAGAGGAGATCGCCCACACGCGCGCGGCGCTCGCGCAGGATCGCATCGAGCGCGAGGAGAAGCGCGCGAAACAGCGGGAGGCTTTTCGCCGCAAGCACGCGCAAGCGGCGGCCGCGCCCGCGGGCGCAAGCTAGGCGCGCGAGCGCACGCCGCCACGATGGGCGCGCGCTTGCCCGCGCGGAGGGCCCGAGCGCGCGTCGACGAGAGGAGGCCGACGAATGCAGGAGGAGCGGCGCTTCCGCTGCCTGCGCTGCGGACACGAATTCGTCGCCGTCCACACCAAGGACGGCGAGCTCGTCGAGCGCACCTGTCCGCAATGCCGCAGCAACAGCGTGCGCCCGTTGAAAGAGCGCGAGCGATGAGCGAAGCCCCAAAGCCGGCGGCCAAGGGCCCCCTGGAGATCGATCTCGAGGCGAGCCGCGCGTTGCTCGCGGTGCTGGGCGGCGAGCGGGTGCACTACTGCTATCAATGCGGCGCGTGCGTGGGCGACTGCGCGAGCGCGCGCTTCCATCCCGGATTCAATCCGCGCGAGATCATGCTCACCGCCATTCTCGGCGGTCTCGACGAGCTCCTCGCCCCCGGCTCGGTCATCTGGAAGTGCTCGAATTGCTATAACTGCTATCAACGCTGCCCGCAGGATGTGCGTCCCATCGAGGTGATCCTCGCGTTGAAGAATCTGGCGGGAGAGAGAGGCGCCGCGCCGCCCGAGGCGCGCGCCGTCTACGAGATGATCGTCAAGACGGGCCGCAGCGCTCCTGTCGTTGCCGGCCTGGAACGCAAACGCGCGTCCTTGGGGCTTCCCCCGCTCGCGCCGGTGGATGTCGCCGAAATCGAAAAACTCCTCGCGCCCGACGAAGCGGGCGTCACCGACACCGAGGCCGCGGGCCACGAAGCGCCCGGGCCCGCCCCCGAAGCCGCGCCCGATCGGGCGGCCGGCGAAGGAGGCCGCGCGTGAAGGCGATCTTCTTCCCCGGGTGCCTCATTCCGATCAAGTATCCGCAGATGGAAGTGGCGTTGCGGCGCACGCTGCCCGCCTTGGGAATCGAGATCGTCGACCTGCCCGGCTTCGGGTGCTGCCCCGATCCCATCTACTTTCAGGCGGCCGACCGCGTCGCCTGGCTGACCCTCGCCGCGCGCAATCTCTGCCTGGCCGAGGAAGCGGGCCTCGATGTCTTCACGATCTGCAGCGGCTGCACCGGCACGCTGTGCGAGGCCAATCATGTGCTCAAGGCCGACCCGGAGCTGCGCGAGCGCGTGAACCGCCGGCTCGCGCGCGTGGGACGGCGCTATCAAGGCACGATCGAGGTGCGCCATGTGATCGTCTGGCTGCGCGACCGCGTGGGCATCGAGCGCGTGCGCGCCAGCGTGCGCCGCCCGCTGACCGGCGTGCGCGTCGCGCTTCACTACGGGTGCCATCTCCTCAAGCCTTCGAAGATCATGCAGGTCGACGATCCCGACGACCCGCGGATCCTCCACGAGCTCGTCCAAGCCCTCGGGGCCGAGCCCGTGCCTCATTCCGAGCGCTTTCTCTGCTGCGGCAAGGCCTGCGTCGATCCCGACCTGCCGCTGGAGATGACCTCGACCGTGCTCGGCTCGGTGCGCGAGGCGCAGGTCGATTGCATGGGGCTCATCTGTCCCACCTGTTTCTCCTCCTTCGACACGGGGCAATTGCTGCTCGCGAGGAAGACGGGAGAAGCGTGGCAGATTCCGCCGGTCTACTACTTCCAGTTGCTCGGCCTCGCCCAGGGCCTGAGCGCGGAGGAACTGGGGCTCACCCGCCATCGCATTCCGCCCACCCGCGTGCTCGAGAAGCTGGGTCTGCATGCGAACAGCGGGGGCGCGCCGGATGCCGCGGGTTCGTGAAGCGCGTGAAGCGCGTCGAGGGCCTGAGGAACGCCGGACAGACGGGCGCGGAAAAGTCAGCGCGCCGATTCCCGGGATTGCTCCGCGCGGGCCGCGCTCGTGACGATTCGGAAGAAGACCCAGCCGCTTCCGTTCCTCTCCCGAAAGTCGAACGCCGGTTCCACAGCCGGAGGATGATCGGCGATCGCGTGGCGTTCCAGATAAGAGAGCCACAGCGAGACCCACGCGCGTGCGTGCGCGTCGCTCTGCGCCTCGAGCGCGAGAAGCGCGTTCGGATTGTCGATCAGCCAGGCGAGAAGATCCCGTCCCCCGGAAAGTCCCATGCTCTTCATCATCGCCTGGAAGCGCGGCGAATGCGTGGTCGTCCCGCCGGGAAGGACCTTCACCGGAGCGAAGTCGGCAAATTCCTTCAAAGGATGGATGGATTCGAAGTGCAGCCCGCGCACCGCATCCATGAGCACGATCACGGCATCGCCGTCGCGAGCGGCCAGGCCTTGCAGCGCGGCCTGCGTGTGCGCCTTCATGCGCGCCGATCCGCGCAGGATGGCAGCGATCGCGCTCGCCTGCGCGAGCGAAATCGCGAGCGCCAGCGCACCCATCAAGACCGCGACGGCCACGCGGCCACGCCCGCCGGCCCGGCGCTGGCGGTCGGGCGCCGTCGAGCGATCCGACGAGCGGCCCTTGCGATGCGCGGAAGACTTCGCGGCACGCGCCTTCTTCGCTCGGCAGGCATCGTCCGCGGGTTCGCGCATGCGTGATGAACCCGCGCGCGAGCGTGCAGCGAGCAGGCAGGCGAATCCCATCCAGCCCGCCAGCAGCGGCAGGAAGACGCGCGGCAGGAAACGATAGCCGAGCAATCCGATCAAGGCCGCCATCAGCAGTCCGAGCGAAAGAAGCAGGCGCAGGCGCGCGTTCGTTTCCATGTTCCTGATATGCGGAAAGGCGAGAGCCAGGATCGCGAGCAGGGCGCAGAGCGCGGCCGCGGGATACCGCCCATGGCGCCCGAGCTGCGTCTTCACCAACGAAGGCAAGGCCGCCAGCCGGCTCTCGTGGGTGGCGTTCGCCTGCAGGAAGCGCTCGAGCGTCTCGCGTCTGAAGAGCGTCTCGTCGAAGATGACCCAGGCGCGGAAGGCCTGGTAGTCCTCGCGCGTCCACCCCGCTCGTTCGAGCGCGCCCTCGGTCACTCCCGCGCGGAAATCCCCGTCGGTCGTGTCGTGAAAGCGCGCGCGCGCGACATTGTAGGGCTCGAATTGCCGCCATGCCTCCCCGCCGGTCCAGCGCTCGATCGCGCGATCGGCCGCGAAGAAGGCGAGCAAGGCGAGAGCGAAAGGCAGGCCGCGCCGAATGCGCCCCTTGCATCCCAACAGGAGAAGCGGCAGCGCGATTCCCGCCAAGACGATCGAGACGAGCTTCCAACGCAAGAGAAACGCGAGCACGAAGGCCGTGAGGGCGAGCGCGGTGCGCACCGCCTCGCCTTCGCAAGCGCGTGCACGATCGCCCCCCGCATCGAGCGCCGCTCCCGTGTGCATGGGTCCGGAGGCGCGCTCGCTCCACATCTTCTCGAGGAGGATCAAAGTCCCTCCCACGACGAGCAGCAGAGCGGTCGACGTGAAGCTCATGAACAACGCGCACGTGAGCAGCACCAACGCCAGCGCGGGGGCCCAGGCGAGGGCCGTTCGCCCGCCGGCCGACCGCCACGCCACGCCACCGATCAGCCCGCCGCCCAGGATGAGCCCGATCAGGAGCAGCCATCCAAACCAGGGCACGGAAGGGGCGAGCGCGTACAAAGCGTGCAAGCCCCGTCCCGCGATCCACGCCTGGTAGAAGAGATGCGGATCGGTGGGGAATCCGTTCTTGGGATTCAATTGCCGGACGATCGCAAAATCGTCGTTGGCTTCGTAGCGCACGGGGAAGATCAAGAGCAGCGGAACGAGCACGAGCGCGAAGAGGAGAATGGGAACGAGGAGCGCCGCCCCGCGCCGGCGACTGCTCGATGCGGATTCGCCAGGAAAGGCCCGCCCGGCGCCTGCGATGGTCCGGATCTCGGTGTGCACCGGGGCATGCTATCCGGCTTCCGTCCGAGGCACAACGGCCGCCTCTCGCCGGCGAGGCGCGCGGGGCGATCGAGGCGCGCAGGGATTCTCAGGACTTGGCGAGCGGCAGCAACGGAAACTCTGCGGGGCCGACGAGATTTGAACTCGCGACCTCTGGCTTGACAGGCCAGCGTTCTAACCGGGCTGAACTACGACCCCGTCTCCAATCGCGATCGTGGAGGCTAATCGATCGGCCGCTCCCCTGTCAATCCGATTCCCGCTCTACCACCAGCAGGCGAGTTGGACGCCCCGGTAGTAGTGGCGCAGGATCCGGCCCGCGTCCGCTCCCTTCCTGCCGAACTCCATCGCCCCATACTGGCACATCCCGACCCCGTGGCCGAACCCGCGGCCCTCGAGCGTGACCCGGCAGGGATCCTTCCCCTCGCGATGAAAGCGCTCGAAATCGGTGCTCCTCAGCAGTCCGCCGTCCGCCCTGCGAACGACGCGCCGGATCCTGTCCCCCGGCACGAGGAAATCGCCCCCTTCCGTGACCACCCGCAAGCGTTCGGCCCTGCCCGAGGGGGAACGGGCGACGACCTGCAGATCGCGCAAGCGTCCCACGCTCTTGCCGCGCGCTTCGGGCACCTCTTCCGGCAGACGGGCGAGCACGATCGCCTCCAACTGGGACCACTCCCATTGCTCCCGCCAGCGGAAATAGGGACTGGCCGCGCACAAATCCGATCCCGCCTTGTCTCGCGTCCCCCGCAGATACGCGACCGCCTCCTGCCCGGGCCAGGCCCGCTCGTTCGCTTCGGTGGCTCCTCCGCAAGTGGAGCAGTAGTTCGCGCGAATCGGCCTGCCCTCGTGAAGCGCGACCACGCCTCTCGTGCTCGAGACCGCCTCGTCGGTGCGCGAGCGCTCCGCCTCGACGCCTCCGTACACCTGGTCCTCGGTTCCCGCCAGCAGGTCGCAACCCGCTTCCTTCTCGCGCCTGCCGAAATAGTGCAAGGCGTAGCTGCGCGCCGCGATCGCCTGCGCTTGCAGCGCGCTCATCGGGATGGATTCGCTCGCGCCCATCTCGAGCGGCACGACGCCGCGCAGATAGTCTTCGATGCGCAGCACATTCGCGACGACCAGTCCCTCTTCGACCGGACGCACCACGATCTCGCCGCGATACGGTTTTCCGGAAACCAGAAGCGGATGCTCGCTCGATTTCGCTTCGAAGATGAGCGCTTGCGGAAAGACGCCCAGCAACTGCGCGGACGCCTGCGTGGCGGCCGCCTGTTTGGAAGCCTGCTTGGAAGCCGGGACTTCGCGCGAGAGGCGCACTCCCGGGGCTGGCGCCGCGCCTTCCTCGGCGACTCTGCCGTCGGAGACGGTCAACACGAAGCGAGTGCCGGCGGGAAAGACGCTCGCTTTGCGGCCGCTTCCCTGCCTCCACACGCGCAGCTCCCCCTCGCACGACACGCGCGTCTCGCTCGCGCCCACGGAGAGCGCGATCCGGATCACCGGCTCGTCACGGCGCGCTTCCCTTTGCGGCGCGATTGCATCGCCCGCATGGCGGGAAGAGCTTGCACCCGGCAGCCCCGCGGGTCGGGTCGTCGCGCATCCCGCGGCGCATGAGAGCATCGCGAGAAGCGCGATCCATGATCGCAGCCCAATCGTGCGCGCACACGCTCGCGCGCGGGGGATCTTCCGTCTTGCTGTGGTGCGCGGCATCGCGCGGATATTGCGGCCGGTGGGGATCGGGAGCAAGCGGCGAAGGAGAAAGGGCGGAGATGAATCTCATCTCCGCCCCGTGAACTGCGTGTCCGCCCCGTGAATTGCGCGTCAATGGCGCCGGTCGTGCAGCGCAGGCCTGCCCCGCGCCTCTACGACGCGCGCGACAACGGCGGCACGGCCGCTCCTTCCTCGGTGCGGCGGCGCGATCTCCGCCTGCGGCGGGGCTGGTTGATCGAATGCTTCTCCAGGCGATAGCGCAGGCTACCGCGTCCCAGCTTCAGAAGCCGGGCCGCGCGAACGACATTGCCCCGCGCGCGGGTCAGGGCCGCCTGCAAAATCGCCTTCTCGATGTCGTCGAACGAGACACCCTCTTCGGGAAGATCGATGCGCACCTCGTGGCCGTGGAAGCGGACGCCCGGCTCGTCCGCCGAACCGGAATGCTCGCCCTCGGATGGCGCCGCCGTCGGCGCGCCGGATACCTGCGCACCGGCCGGCCGCGGAGCGCGCAGCCCGTGGGAAAGGTGCGTCTCGTCGATCGCGCGGGCGCCGCCGGACTTGAGCATCGCGATTTGCAGAACCCCGATCAGCTCGCGCACGTTTCCGGGCCACGAATGCGAAGCGAGCCGTTGCTTGGCCTCGGCCGTCAGCGTTGTCGGCATTCCTCGCCAGCGCGCGCTCAGGCGTTCGAGAAGATGCGTGGCGAGCAGGAGGACATCGGTCGGCCTCTCGCGCAGGGGCGGAATCTGGATCTCGTGCTCCGAGAGGCGACGGTAGAGATTGCGATCGAACGCGCCCGTGCGGCTCGCGAACGAAAGGTCGCAGCGCGCTCCCGCGATGATGCGGGCCTGGCGCTTGCGCAGCGGAGCGCGTCCGTCGTGCGCGGGGCGCTCGGTGTCCGAGACATCCGCCAGACGGCGCGCATCCATCCAGCGGGCGAGCCGCGCTTGCAGCGCGCGGTCGAGCGCGGAAATGTCGCGCAGATACACGGTCGCGTCTTCGGCCGAAGCGGGCAGAGCATCGTTCCCCGTCGTGAGAGGCCGCTCGCTCTGCGAAGGGAAGGCCATTCCCTCGAAGCCCGCTCCGTTTCTCTCCGCGGCGCTCCAATGCAGCAGCCGCTCGAGCACGCCCGCGGAAAGCGTCCGGCAATCGAGCTCGATGAAGCGTTTCGGGGCCCGTCCGCTTTCGTGATGCATGGCGCGCGCGAAGCTTCCCTTGCCGCTGCCGCTCTCTCCGGTCAATAGCACCGGCTCCTCGGCGGGCGCCACGGCCAGGGCCGTTTCCACGGCGGTGCGAAATCCGATCGATCGCCCGACCAGGTCGTCGAAGCAGCCGATCTCTTCCACGGCCGGCCCGCCGGCCGTCTCGCCGAGCAGTCGCGCGAAGAGCGCCGTCCAATCGGCGGTTTCCTCGGGTCGCGGAATCCACTCGCCGTTGTCCATCGAGAGAGAGCCCGGCCCGCCGCAAGAAAGCGAGCTGCCGCCTGCGGAGGGGGTCGCTTCGGCCGAGACGAAGAAGATGCGCGCGGAGGGAATGCTCTCCTGCGCCCAGCGCCGCAGGCGAAGGTGCTCGTGCGCGCGCAGGTCGATGAAGAGGGTCCACTGGGCATCCGCCGTGGGGCGCGAGCACAGGCACGCTTGCGCCTGTTCGAGCGAGGCCGCGGAGGTCAGGCCAAGAGGAAGTCCTTCGGCCGCCGAAACGGCCATCGTCGCGAGCTTCGTGTCCGGGGTGAAGAGAACAAGCTGAAGGTCCATGAATCGCCGCTCCCTGGTCCGTGGGCTGCCCGTCCCGGCGGCCGGAGAGCGGCGGTCCTCGCCCCTCACCCGGTGTCCTCCTCCTGACATGGAGATGGTACTGGAGAACGCGCCACGGCCACTCTCGCCGGCCTCAGGAGCCGCTCGCCGAAGCGATATCCGTTCTCCAGGACCTCGGCCACGGACCCCTCGGGGAACTTGGCCGTCGGGATTGTCAGCACAGCCTCATGTACTTCCGGATCGAATACCGTTCCCGGAGAGGCCTCGATCTGACTCAGCCCCTCCTTTCGAAGATTGTCGGCAAGCTTGTCGACGATAATGAGCAGTCCTTGGCGATCGATCACGGCGTCGGCGACCAGGGAAGCGCGGGCGCGCTCGAAGTCGTCCAGCAGCGGCAACAGCCGGGTCATCACATTCCCCGCTCCCCGCAATTCCAACTCGGCCCGCTCGCGATTGACCCGCTTGCGGTAATTGTCGAATTCCGCCAACAAGCGCTGATGCTGTTCCAGCGGAATGGTTTCCGCCGCCGGCTGGCTCGTCGATTCCGCGGTCGATTCGTCCGTCCGCTCCAAGGTCGATTCCTCGTTCGATTCCTCGGCCTCATCGGAAATCGCGTGGGAATGCCCCACATTCGGCTCGCTCGGCGGCGAATTCGGCCGCTTCTCCTCTTTCGAATCGGGTTCGGGGGACTTGGCTCCCTGTTTCCGCTCTCCTGCGCCCGACCTTCTCAACATCATCCTCGCTCCTCGCGCGTCCGGTCACTGGTCACTGAGCATCGTGCTTGGAATGCGCTTCCGGCGTGCCCGCATCCGCCTGCTTGCTCTCTTCCGCCTGTGCGCTCGCATCTGCGCCGGCGCCCGCCTGTGCGCTCCCGCCCGCTTGCGCGCCGGCCTCCGCCGGCGTGTTCGCCTCCGTTTGCCGCGCGTCCGTCTCGGTCTCCGCCTGGGGCGCGCTCTTCGAACGGTTGGCCTCCTCGACATAATTCAAGCGCAGCAGCGTCAGCACGCGGCGCAGTTCCCGCTGCTCGTCTTCGCTCAAGTTGCCGCGCGTCTTGCGTTCGAGCATCTCCAGCAACCCGACCACAGCGCGCACTTGCTCCAGATCCTTGTGCACTTGGCCGTCGCGGCTCGGGACTTTGCCCAGCAGCATCATCCCCAGCACCTCGTACTGCATGATGATCTCACGCAGGTAGGGATCGAATTCGCTCATGCAACAGATTCCTTCCGTTCGGGCGCGGGCAGCGGTCGAACCCGCGCCCGGCTCCGTCGAGGATCACTTGTTGTCGTCGACGACTTCGAAGTCCGCATCCACGACATCCCCGCCGTCGCCGCGGCGGCCTCCCTGCTGCCCGGATCCGCCGGCTCCCGGTCCGCCGCCCTCGGCGCCCGAGCCGCCGAAGCCGCCGGAGCCGCCTTGACCGCCGCCGCCTGCGCCGCCCGCCCCGGGCTGCGCCTGCGCGTAGAGCTGCGCCGAGGCTTCGTGCCAGGTCTTGGAGAGGGTGTCCATGCCCGCTTTGATGCGGCCCGCATCCTCGCTCTTGATCGCTTCGCGCAACGAGGCGATCTGCTCCTCCAAACGCGCCTTGATCGCGGGATCCAGCCGCGCGCCCATCTCGCCCAGGTTCTTCTCCGTTTCGTAGACCATCTGGTCGGCCCGGTTGCGCTGATCGATAGCCTCGCGGCGAGTCTTGTCCTCGGCTTCGTGGCTCTTCGCGTCCGAAACCATCCGGTTGATCTCGTCTTCATTCAGTCCGCTGGAGGCCTCGATGCGAATGGACTGCTCGCGCCCGGTCGCCTTGTCCTTGGCCGAGACCTTGAGGATGCCGTTGGCGTCGATGTCGAACATCACCTCGATCTGCGGCATCCCGCGCGGCGCGGGAGGAATGCCCGTCAGATGAAAGCGCCCGATCGACTTGTCCTCGCCCGCCATCGCCCGCTCGCCTTGAAGCACGTGGATCTCGACCGTGTTCTGGTTGTCCGAGGCCGTCGAGAACACTTCCGAGCGGCGCGTCGGAATGGTCGTGTTGCGCTCGATCATCTTCGTGAAGACCCCGCCCAGCGTCTCGATCCCGAGCGACAGCGGAGTCACATCGAGCAGCAGCACATCCTTCACTTCGCCCGCCAGCACGCCGCCCTGGATCGCCGCCCCGACCGCCACCACTTCGTCGGGGTTCACGCCCTTGTGCGGCTCGCGATTGAAGAGCGTGCGCACCAGCTCCTGCACTTTCGGGATGCGGGTCGAGCCGCCCACGAGGATCACCTCGTCGACATCCTGCATGCCCGCGTCCTTCATCGCCTGCCGGCACGGCCCGACGGTGCGCTGGATGAGATCGTCGATCAGTTGCTCGAGCTTCGTGCGGGTGAGCTTGGTGACGAGATGCTTCGGACCGGTCGCATCGGCCGTGATGTACATCAGGTTGATTTCCGTCTCCATCGTGCCCGAGAGCTCCGACTTCGCCTTCTCCGCCGCTTCCCGCAGGCGTTGCAGCGCGATCGGGTCCTTGCGCAGGTCCATGCCTTCCTGCTTGCGGAACTCCTCGGCCAGCCAGTCGATCACGCGCTGGTCGAAGTCGTCGCCGCCCAGGTGCGTGTCGCCGTTGGTCGCCTTCACCTCGTAGGTGCCGAGCTCGGGATCGATTTCGAGGATCGAAATGTCGAAGGTGCCGCCGCCGAGATCGTAGACCGCGACGCGCTGGGCCTTCTTCTTGTCGAGCCCGTAAGCAAGCGCGGCGGCGGTCGGCTCGTTGATGATGCGCTTGACATCGAGGCCCGCGATCCGGCCCGCGTCCTTGGTCGCCTGGCGCTGGCTGTCGTTGAAGTAGGCGGGCACCGTGATGACCGCGGCGTCGATCTTCTCTCCGAGATAGGCCTCGGCGGTCTCGCGCATCTTGCGCAGGACCATCGCCGAGATCTCGGGAGGCGTGTAGAGCTTGTCGCCCACCTTCACGGTCGCCGTGTTGTTGGGCCCGGCGACGACCTGAAAGGGCACTTCGTGGATCTCGGTCGCGATTTCATCCATGCGACGGCCCATGAAGCGCTTGATCGAGTAGACCGTGTTCTTTGGATTGGTGACCGCCTGGCGCCTGGCCGCCTGGCCGATCAACCGCTCGCCATCGGGACGAAAGGCCACCACCGAGGGCGTCGTCCTCCCTCCCTCGGCGTTCGGAATGACGACCGGTTTTCCCGCTTCCATGACGGCCACACAGGAGTTGGTCGTCCCGAGATCGATTCCAATGATCTTTGCCATGGCCTGGTCCTCTCCTTTTCGAGCCCCGTGGGGCGAATGCGCTCCTGTCTCCGCCTCGCGTGCTGCCCGGCTCGGATGCGCCCGGCTCTCGCAATACGAGCGCGTATCCACCGATCTCAGCAATCCATGTGCCAGGCGGGCGAGAAGGAAGGTCCAGGGAGATGGCCACTAAGAGCTTGCAGTAAAATGACTTATCGAATCGAAGAAAAGCCTGCCGGCGAGGCCTGGGTGGTCTTCACTACGAGGGTTACATTTTGAAACAGAATTGGGGTTTCTTTATGAACCTTGGAGCGGATCTTCTATGAACCTTCGATGCCGTACTTCTTCAGCTTCCGCCAAAGCGTGGTTCGCGAAATGCCGAGAGTGCGGGCTGCCCGGCTCAGGTTTCCCTCCGAGTCCTCGATCACCCGGCGAATGTGGAGCGCTTCGACCTGCTCCAGGCTATAGCTCGCAGGATACCCGCTCGCGCCGCCCTTTCCGCCCTCTTCGCGATGCTCAGGCAAGGAAGCGATGGCGCGTTCGGTGAGCTCGGGAGGAAGATCCCAGACTTTGATCTCTGCTCCGTCGTCCGCGAGGATCGCGGCTCTCTCGATCGTGTTCTCCAGCTCGCGCACATTGCCCGGATAGTCGTAGTTGAGGAGCCTCGCCCAGGCCTGCTCGCTGATCTTCGTCACGCGTTTGTCCAGGCGGCGCGCGATGCGTTCCAGGAAGTACTGGGCGAGGTGCGGGATGTCCTCCTTGCGCTCGCGCAGCGGCGGAATGTGCAGGCGAAAGACATTCAGGCGATAGAAGAGATCCTCGCGGAAGCGCTTCTCGCGGATCTCCTCGCGCAGATCGCGGTTGGTGGCGGCGATCACGCGCGTGTCGACCTTGAGGGCCGTCTCCGAACCGACGGGCTGGACGATGCGATCCTGCAGAACGCGCAGGAGCTTGCTCTGCACCGCCGCCGACATGTCGGCGATTTCGTCGAGGAAGAGCGTGCCGCGGTCGGCGAGCTCGAAGAAGCCGCGTTTGGCGCGCTTGGCGTCGGTGAACGCCCCGCGCGTGTGGCCGAAGAGCTCGGTCTCGATGAGCGTGTCGGGAATCGCGGCCATGTTGACCGCCACGAAGGCCCCGCGACTGCGCCGGCTCTGATCGTGGATCAGCCGGGCGATGCGTTCCTTGCCCGTTCCGCTCTCGCCGGTGAGCAGGATGTTGCTCTCGGTGGGAGCGATCCGCTGGACGAGCTTCAGCAGGCGCAGCATCGCCGGGGAAGCGGCAATCACTTCCTCGGCCGGATACGCGACCTCGTCCTTCACGGTCTCACCTCGCGCCTCGCCGTCTCCAGGCGCGCTCATCCCGCGCCCTCATCGCCGCCCGCGCCCGCAGGCGCGCTCTCTTCATCCAGCGCGCTGGCCTCGTCCCGCGTTCCCTCGAGCGGGCGCATGTGCGGAAAGAGAAGCACGTCCTTGATCGCCTCGGCGCCCGTCAGCAACATGACCAGCCGGTCCACTCCGATGCCGACTCCCGCCGCAGGCGGCATGCCTTGCTCGAGCGCCTGCAGGAATTCCTCGTCCAGCGGATGGGCCTCGAGGTCTCCCGCCTCGCGCAACGCGCGCTGATCTTCAAATCGGCGCCGCTGCTCCTCGGGATCGTTGAGCTCCGAGAAGGCGTTCGCGTATTCGTTTCCCAGAATGAAGAGCTCGAAGCGCTCGACGAGATTCTCCCGATCGCGGCGATGCGACTTGGCGAGCGGCGAGATGGCCTTCGGGTGATCGATCACGAAAGTGGGCTGCACGAGCTTCGGCGCCACCGCGGCATCGAAGATCTTCTCGATCCATTGGCCCGCGCGCGCGCTTTGCGGCAGGCTGGCCCCGAAGCGCTCTCCGAGCGCAGCCAGCTTTTCCACCGGCATGCCGAGCACATCCGCGCCGGTTTCTTCGCGAATGAGCTCGAGCATCGTCTTGCGCGCGAAGGGCCGCGAAAAATCGACGAGCAACTCCTCGCCGGCTCGCTCGCCCGCTCGGTCGCCTGCCTGCTCACCCGATTCCACATCCGGCTCCGCGATCCTCCTGGCGACGGCCAGGCCGCCGGTCACCGCTTGCGCGGTTGCCCGCAGCATGTCCTCCACGAGATCCATCGCGTCGGTGTAGTCCGCGTAGGCCCAATAGAACTCGAGCAGCGTGAATTCGGGATTGTGATGCCGGTCGACCCCTTCGTTGCGGAAGACGCGGCCGATCTCGTACACCCGCTCGAGCCCGCCCACGAGCAGCTTCTTCAACGGCAGTTCCTCGGCGATGCGCAGATACAGGTCCATGTCGAGGGCGTGATGATGCGTGCGGAAGGGTCGCGCGGCCGCGCCGCCGTAGATCGCCTGCAGCACCGGGGTTTCGACTTCCAGGAAGCCGCGCTCATCCAGGTAGCTCCGCAATGCGCGGATCACGGCCGCCCGCTTGCGAAAGAGATCGCGCACCTCCGCGTTCACCATGAGGTCGAGATCGCGGCGGCGGTAGCGCATTTCGCGATCCGAGAAGGCGTCGAAGATCCTCCCTTCCTTCTCCTTGACGACGGGCATGGGCTTCAGCGCCTTGGCGAGCAACACCAGCCGTTCGACGCGCAGCGAGATCTCGCCCATGCGGGTGCGAAAGAGCTTGCCTTCGACGCCGATCAGATCGCCCAGATCGAGCAAGGGCACCAGCCGGTACGCCTCCTCGCCCATCACATCCCGGCGCAGATAGATCTGAATGGCCGCCGCTGCGTCTTCGATGTGCGCGAAGGCGGCCTTGCCCATCGGCCGGATCGAGCGCAGGCGTCCCGCGAGAAGGAGGGTCTCCCGCTCTTCGAGTTGCTCGAATTTCTCCAGAGCCTCGCGCGCCGAATGCGTGCGGCGAAAGGTGTGCGGGTAGGGATCGATGCCCAGGTCGCGAATGGCGCGCAATTTCTCGGCACGGACAGCCGTCGGATCGGTCGTCTGCGACACCGTGCGATACCTCCTGACAGCGCCGCCCGCGAAGGCCGCGCCGGAACGCTCGCCTGCATGGTTCGGAACCGGGCGCAATTGTATCCGGCGCGGCGGTTTCGTTCAATCGTGCCCCGCCCGGTTCTTCGGGCGGCATGGCCCGTCTCGCGCGCTGGGCGCCTTCCGTCGCGTCCCGGCGCTTGCCTTCCGTCGCGCCGGTGCTTGCCTTTCGCGCGCGTGCTATGCTGCCGCGGCGGCACGCAATCCGGCTTGCCGCGTGGCGCGCGAGATGCGCACGGAAGGCGAATGGGCACGATCGCCGACAATCTCTCCCGCCTCGTCGAAGAGATCCGACACACCGCCCGATCGGCCGGACGAAATCCTGCCGGCATCCGCCTGGTGGCCATATCGAAGACGGTGGATCCCGAACGCATTCGCGAGGCGCGCGCCGCGGGACAACGGCTCTTCGGAGAAAACCGCGCCCAGGATCTGGCGGCGAAAGCCGCCGCCCTCGCCGGCCTCGACCTCGAGTGGCATTTCGTCGGACACCTGCAGACGAACAAGGTGCGCCAAGTGGTTCCTCTCGCGGCGCTCGTGCACTCGCTCGACCGCATCGAGTTGGCCGAGAAGATCGCCGCCCGCGTCCCGCCCGCCGCTCCGCAACCGGTGCTCGTGCAGGTGAACATGAGCGGCGAGGCGAGCAAGTCCGGGGTCGCGCCCGCGGACCTGCCGCGCCTGCTCGACCGGATCGCGCTGCTGCCGGAGATCTCCGTCCGCGGACTGATGACCATCGGCCCGCTGACCGGCGACGATCATGCCGTCCGCCTCGCCTTTCGCCGCTTGCGCGAAGCGCTCGAGCGCGAACGCACGCGCGAACGGCCCGGATCTTCGCTGACCGAATTGTCGATGGGAATGTCGGGCGACTTCGCGATCGCCATCCAGGAGGGAGCGACGATTCTCCGCATCGGAACCGCGATCTTCGGAACGCGAACGGGTTGAGCGATTAGCTCTCCAGCAAGGCCGCTTTCACATAGCCTTCGAGCACCTGCTCCTGCACGAGCCCCATGAAACGCGTGACCACCCGCCCCTGGCGGTCGATCAGGAACGAAGTGGGGATGCTCTGAATGCCGCCGAAGGCCTGAGCTGCGGGGATGCCGTTCGGCACGACTGGGTACTTGATCTGCGGATTCTTGTCGAGGAAAGGCTTCACCGCGGCCAGCCCATTGCGGTCGATGGAAGGCGCGATGATCCGCAGTCCGTAGGCCGCGTATCCGTCGTGGAGCTTGACCAGGGTGGGGATTTCCATCCGGCAGGGTCCGCACCAGGTCGCCCAGAAATTGAGAAGCACGACTTTGCCGCGATAATCCTCGCGTGTGATGTCCCGCCCGCTCATGTCGCGCATGGCGAGTTCCGGGAGCGGAATCCGCTTCGATACCGGCGGTAGTTCGGGGAGGTTCGCTTCGCCCGCCCAGGGAAAGACGGGCTTCTTGGCCGCCTCGGTCTTGGCGGGAACGGATGGCGTTTGAGCGCCCGGAGCCGCCTCGTGGGCGGCCGGCTGCTCCGCGGCCGTCTCGGTGACGACCGTCCCTTCGGCATTGCGGCCGTTGCCCGAGGAGTTCTGGGCCTGGCCTCCGCATCCGAAGCTCGAGAGAACGAGCAGGGATACGATCGAGATCGCCGCCGCACGCACGGTCCACGCAAGATGCGCGTCCCTTCTCATCATGGTCTTCACCCTCCCCGTTCTTCTCTCGATCGGTTCGCCCGTCGCCGCAGAGCGGCCGTCACGCAAGCCCGCGCCGGCGGCGCCAGATCCACTCCAGCGAAAGCACCGCCGCCAGGAAAGCGAACACCGCCCAATGATTCCAGATTTCCGCCTGCTTCACAACCGGCGTGCGACGGTAGCCTTCGGGGATCGCGCTCAAAAGCTCGTCCACCTGCGCCGCGTTCCGATACGCGCCTCCGGACGATTCCGCCAGCCGTTCCAGCAGCCGCGAAGAGCTCGACAAACGATAGAATTCGGGGCCCATCTCTTCCACCCAGAAGCGCCCCTCCGCCGTCCAACGGCGAGCACCGAGGTCCCCCGCGTCGCGGGCCTCGGCGGCATAGCGATAGGCTCCCGGCGGCAGCGGCGCGAGCGTCCCGGCATAGCGCCCGGCCGCGCCCTCCGGGAAAAGGCTCATGCGCACGGGCGTCCGCTCCGCGATCCGGCCGGTTGCCGTTCGCCCCTCCCCGACGGCCTGCGGCGCAGAAGGCGGAGAGCTTGGGACGGCCTCCGGAATTCCGGCCGCCGAGGCGGAAGAGTCCGAGGCCATCCCCCGCGCCTCCGATTCAATCGTGAGCTCCACCCGCGCGGTGGCGATGGGCTGGAAGGAATCGTCCAGCAAACGCGCGCTGAAACCGACCGGCTCGCTGTCCTGAAAGACCGGCCGCACCGGATGGACCGCCAGATGCTCCTGTTCCGAGGGTTCGGTGAGCCAGCGCGCGAGCCGCATCCAGAATTCGCGCGCCGCGCGAACCTCGCTCTCCTGCGAACGCATCACGAAATCCCAGCGCCAGAATCCGCGCGCGCTCACGGTCGCGATCCTGCCCGCGCCCGCGGACGCGATCGCCACGAGCGGCACATCCCGCTCGGGATGCGCTGCGCGCCCCGTGAAAAGCACCGTCGCGCCCGCCGCCGTGCGGTACTCCCCTTCCTGAATCCAGAGCGGCGGAAACGAACGCCAGATCCGCTCGCTCTCGCCCGGACTGTCGGCGAGAGCGCCCACTTCATGGGTCAATCCCTGGAAAGTCGGCGAGCAGGCGGAGGCGAGATAGCCCCATCGGCGTTGCGGCGCGACGGAAACGGGCAAGAGATCGCCCCATCCTTGCTCGGCCCACTTGTCGGCCCCCTCGCGCAGCGGCGCTCCCAGAAACAGCGCGCCGCCGCCCTGCAGGACGTGCTCGCGCAAGGCGCTCGCGAATCCGGCGGGGAGATCGGCAGGGCCGAGGCGTCCGACGATCACCGCCGCGAAGGGCTTCAGCGCACTTCGGGCGCTCGGCAACCCCTGGCGGGCATCCTCGCCGTATCCAAGGAAGCGCCCATCTTTGCCGCGCACGAAATAGGTGTAGGAAAGGGTCGTGTCGGCATCGAAGGTGCGCTTGAGGAAACTGAAGTCCCAATCGGGTTCGCCTTCGACGACCAAGACGCGCGTGCGCTTGTCGCGCACATCGACCGCGACCAAGCGCCGGTTGTTGACCGAAACGCTCTCTCCCCCGCCGGTCGTGGCGGTCACTTCGTACAAGGTGAGGCCGGCATGGCGCGGAACCGTCTCGAGCCGCGTTTCGATCTCGCCCTCGCCCGCGAGCGTGAGCGTCTGGCGATCGATTTCGGCGCCGGGAAACCCCAGCCCTTCTCCGGATCGCTCGCGCAGCGACACTTCCGCGTTCCATCCCGCCAGGCCTTCGCTCTGCAACCACGCGCGCAAGGCGACCGGTTCGCCTACATGTCCCAACGGTTGGGCGCGGACTTCACGCAGTTGGAGATCGGGCAGCGCGCTCGTGTCGCCGAGAAGCACGGCATAGACCGGAACGGGCAGATTGCGCGCAATCCGCAAGGGATCCTTTCCGGAAGTGTGGATGCCGTCGCTCAAGAGCACGATGGCGCCGAGAGATCCTTCCCCTTGGCGCAGGACGACTTCCTCGAGCGCGTCTCCCATCGCCGTCGCGCCCAAAGGCCGCCAGGGAAGGCCCTGCTCTTCGTCGCGCCGTCGCTCGATGTCGCCGGCGAATCCGTAGACATCGATCGCGAAACGCCCGCCCAGTTGTTCTTCGATCGCCTGCAAGGTGCGGGCCGCTTGCTGTGCGCGCGTTTGCTCGCCGTGCGCGGGCAGCGACATGCTCGAAGAGCGGTCGACGAGAACGGCGAGGCGCGGGCGGCCCGAATCGCCGCCGCGCAACGTGAGCAACGGCTCGATCATGAGAAGGAGCAGAACGACGAGCGCGGCGATTCGCAGCGTGTGCAGAACGACGCGCTCGAAGCGGTTCAAGGGAGCGGGCAGGCGCCAATACGCCCACACCCCGGCAGCCACCGCGGCCGCGAGCGCAATCCACCAGATCAGCCCTGGAACGATGAGGAACCCGAGGTCGGCCTGCGCCATTATCTCTCACCTTTGCTGGAACATACGACGTCGTGAGCGTGGTACCCGGCCGGGTGGGCGGGGTTCCGGCGGGTCCTCTCCCCACCGGGGCATCGAGCGGTCAAGTCGCGTCCTGATCGATCGCGTCCTGATCGATCGCCTGCATCAGTTCGAGAAGCAGCGGCTCGATGCGCTCCCCGACCGGCAATCCGCGCTTGGCCGGCAGAGCGGGACTGACGAAGAAGCTTCCCTCTTTCCACCCGAACATCGTGGCCAGGCGTTCGCGCGCCAGCTCTCGCAGCGCGCCGGTCACTTCCCGGGCGGACGCATATCCGCATCTCTCGAGCAGGTGTCCGAGAGCGATGCGCTCTTCTCCCTGCGCGCCCGCCATCGCTTGCAGATGCAGCGCAAAGCGCAATTGGGCCAGGTCGATCGCACGCATGCGAAGCAGCTTTCCTCCCAGCCGCCTCGCATCGGCCTCGTCATCGAGGGCCGGCTCACGATCCTTGCGGCCAGCGGGCAAGTGCGCTCCATCCGCGCCATGGCCGGCGGGCGCGTCGTCTTCGTCGCTCGCCAATCCCATTTCGAGCACGACTCCGTCTCGCACCGTCACCCAGGCGCTTACGCGGCCGCCATCCTCCGCGCGCGTCACATGCAGCGTGCCTTCGCCCACGCGCGGCGCCATCCATTGGAGCACTTCCCAGCAAGAAAACGCCGACAGCCGTCCGCGCAGCAGCTCGTCTTCCGTCTGCGATGCACTTGCCTTGGCGGCCATTCCGCTCCTCCGCTATTCCGCCGCGCGCTTGTTTCTCGCCGAGCGCGATTGCAGCCACGGCTTTCTCCACCCCAGATTGATCACCCCGATCGCGATCGCGTGCAGGACCAGCAATCCCAGAAGCACGGTGAGAAACGAGCGTAGCGCGCCGATCGTCCGAAGCGCGCTGCCCGACTCCCCTCCCGCGAGCCAGAGGAGAAGGATCGTGGCCGACCCCTGGAGCACGCCGGTCGCCTTGCCGAAAGGCGTGGGTTGGATGCGCACACTGCCTTTGTGAAAACGCAACACCCCCGCCCCGATGATCAGGATGAGCGAGCGCGCCGCAATGAAGATGGCCGCGAGCAAGGGCAGCAGCTTCACGATCCCGAGGCAGAGGAAGACGGCCAGGTGCAGAAAGAGATCCGCGATCGGATCGAGCACGATGCCGAACTTGGTCCTCAGCTTCCCCACCCGCGCCCAGTATCCGTCCACCACATCGCTGCAGACGAGCACCGCGTAGGCGATCGCGGAGACGCGAAAATCGCGGGCGGCGATCAAGTAGATGAGCGCGGGGACGAGCATGGCCCGCGCGAGGGTGATCGTGTTCGGTCCTCCCAGGCTTCGCAAGGGACGGCCGTCGATCGTCTCCAGATGCACGGCGCTCAGGCGCGCGCCGGTCACGAACGCGGCCGCCCACACCGCGTGGCCCGCGAGGAACCAGGGCCATTGCCACCATTGATGCCGCGCGAGGACCGCGAGGTCGGCGATGACGCACAGCACGGTCAACGCCGCGGAGACGCGCGCGATCGAGCTGCGCGCGCGAGGATCGGCGAGCGTGGCCACCGGAGCCGAGACCCAATCGAACGCCTGCCCGGGGTCGCGTTCCGCTCCCGAAGCCAGCCAGCGGATGCGCTCGAGGAGCTTCTTCAATCTCCCTCCTCTGCGATCCGAAGAACTGTCCGCCTCACCGGCCGGTCAGGCCGGACACATGAGCCCTCTCCTCCGAACGCGGGGCGCGGCGCAAGCCCGGCCCGATGCGCGCCGCGGCGCATCGCGGCGGGGTTCGCTCAGATCTGGCCCCGGTGCTCGTCCGCCGCGGCAGGCCGCTCGGAACGAATGGCCGCCTGCGCGGCCGCGAGCCGCGCGATCGGCACCCGGAAGGGCGAACAACTGACATATTCCATACCGACTCGGTGGCAGAAGTCAATGCTGGCGGGATCGCCCCCGTGCTCGCCACAGATGCCCGTCTTCAGCTTCGGCTGGCTCTCGCGGCCGCGCTCCACCGCCAGGCGCACGAGTTGCCCCACCCCGTCGACATCGATCGTCACGAAGGGATCGCGCGCGAGAATTCCGTTCGTCAGGTACAAGCCCAGAAACTTGCCCGCGTCGTCGCGCGAGAAGCCGAAGGTCATCTGGGTGAGATCGTTCGTCCCGAACGAGAAGAAGTCGGCGCGCTTGGCGATCTCTCCCGCGGTCAGCGCGGCGCGCGGAACCTCGATCATGGTGCCGACCAGATAGGGGATCTCGAGCCCTTCCTTCTCCATGATCTCGCGGGCGGTCGCTTCCACCACCTGGCGCTGGTTGTCGAGCTCGCGCACATTTCCGACGAGCGGAATCATGATCTCGGGCAGCACGCGGCAGCCTTCGCGCGTCAAGCGCAAGGCCGCTTCGATGATCGCGCGCACTTGCATGGCGGTGATCTCGGGGTAGGCGATGCCGAGGCGGCATCCGCGATGCCCCAGCATGGGGTTGACTTCGCTCAACGCCTCGACGCGCTCGAGCAGGCGCTTCTTCTCGGCCAGCGAGCGCTCATCCGCGCCGCGGGCCTTGGCGAGCCCGATCTCCACGCGCAAGTCCTCCCGCCGCGGGAGGAATTCGTGCAGCGGCGGGTCGAGCGTACGGATCGTGACGGGCAGCCCGTCCATTGCCTTCAGGATCCCGTAGAAGTCGTCGCGTTGGAACGGGAGGATGTGGGCGAGCGCGCCGAGATACTTCCCGCGCGGCCCGGCGATCTCGGCCTCGAGCTCCGCGATCGCCTGCTCGATTTCTCCGCGCTGCTCGCCGGGCGCATTCTCGAGCTCGGCCTGCTTGCGCGCGAGCCGCTCCTCCAGCCCTTTCACGACCGGGGCCCAGAGAATCATCTCCTGCACGTGCGGCAGGCGCTCCTGGGCGAAGAACATGTGCTCGGTGCGGCACAGCCCGATCCCTTGCGCGCCGAAACGCCGCGCCGTCGTGGCCTGCTCGGGGGTATCGGCGTTCGTGCGCACACCGAGCACGCGCCGGGCGTCGGCCCATTCCATGAAGGTGCGGAATTCGTCGGCCACCTCGGGCTCGATCGTCACCACCTGTCCCGCGATCACTTCGCCGGTCGAGCCGTTCAAGGTGAGGTACTCGCCCTTGCGAATGATCGTCTCGCCGATCTTCAGGTAGCCCTCGTCCTCGTGCACTTCCGCCGCGGCGCATCCCGCGACGCAGCACTTGCCCATGCCGCGCGCGACCACGGCGGCGTGCGAAGTCATCCCGCCGGTCGCAGTCAGGATCCCCATCGCGGCGGCCATGCCGTGGATGTCGTCGGGCGAGGTCTCGCTGCGCACGAGCACCACCGGTGTCGGGCGGCCGTGGTCGTCCGTTTGCTTGGCGAGCTCGATCGCATCCTCGGGATCGAAGACCACCTTGCCGACCGCGGCTCCCGGGGAAGCGGCCAGCCCCCGCGCGAGCACTTCGTAGCGCGCCTTGGGATCGATGCGCGGGTGGAGCAGCTGATCGAGCGAATGAGGCTCGACCCGCATCAACGCCTCGTCCTTGCTGATCAACCCTTCGCTCACCATGTCGACCGCGATGCGCACGGCCGCCTGCGCGGTGCGCTTGCCGGTGCGCGTCTGAAGCATGAAGAGCTTGCCCTGCTCCACGGTGAATTCGAAGTCCTGCACATCGCGATAGTGCCGTTCGAGCAGCGAGGTGATCTGGCGCAGCTCGTCGTAGACTCCCGGCATCTCCTCGCCCAGCTCCTGGATGGGCCGCGGGGTGCGGATGCCGGCGACGACATCCTCGCCTTGCGCATTGCGCAGGTACTCGCCGTAGAACACCGGCTCGCCGCTGGCCGGATTGCGCGTGAAGCCCACGCCGGTCGCGCTTTCCTCGCCCTGGTTGCCGAAGACCATCGCTTGCACATTGACGGCCGTGCCGAGGTCGTCGGGAATGTGGTTCTGGCGGCGATAGAAGACCGCCCGGTCGTTGTACCAGGAGCGGAAGACCGCATTGCGCGCCATCGCGAGCTGCTGAAGCGGGTCTTGCGGGAAGGGCTTTCCAGTGCGCTCTTGCACGATCGCCTGGAATTCGTGAACGAGCTTCTCCATGTCTTCGGCGGTCAGCTGAAGGTCCGAAGTCGCCTTGCGGCTCGCGCGCAGACGCTCGAGGCGCTTCTCGAAGACCGCCTTCGGAATGCCGAGCACGACATCGCCGAACATCGCGAGAAATCGACGGTAGCTGTCGAATGCGAAGCGGGGATTGCCCGTCCGCTCGGTCAGCCCGCGCACCGAAGCGTCGTTCAAGCCGAGGTTCAGGATCGTGTCCATCATGCCGGGCATCGAGTACTTGGCTCCCGATCGCACCGAGACGAGCAGCGGATCGTGAGCGTCGCCGAGCCGCTTGCCCTGGACCTCTTCCAGCCGGTGAAGCGCTTCCTGTTGCTGCCGCTCGAAATCGTCGGGCAAGTTGCCCCCGAGCGAGTAGAACAGGGTGCAGGCGCGCGTCGTGATCGTGAATCCCGGGGGAACCGGAATCCCGGCGAGCGTCATCTCGGCCAGCCCGGCTCCCTTGCCGCCCAGCAGGTCGCGCATCTCGCCGTTGCCTTCCGTTCGGCCGGCCCCGAAGAAATAGACCATCTTTTCGTGCGCCTCGGCGCGGTGCTCAATGCTCATGGCTCCTCCTTCGAAGATGCAAACGGCCACCCTCCGAACTTTTCGGAGAAAGGCCGTGGAACGATTCGGATGGGATCCGGCGGACCGCGTTAACGGGTGCTCAGCGCACCAGGGTCAGGAACCCGGTCCTCTGCTCGCCGGACGGCGTATCGATCGCGTAGATATACACCCCCGACGCAACCTCGCGTCGATCTTCATTGCGCAAATCCCAGGGGCATGACCCGCCCGTCTCCGTGGTCTCCACATGGTCGAGCGTCCGGACGAGGTCGCCGTTCATCGTAAAGATCCGGATGGTCGCGCGCGCGGGAAGGCGCTCGAATCGCACCATGGGCGGGCTGAACTCTCCGAAGCGCGACAGAGGGTCGTTCTCGATATACGGGCTCGGGACCACATACACCTGATCGAGGAGCGGCGTAGTCCTGACGGCGTCGTTGCGCGGAATCAGCGGCACCGGATCGCCCCCCGGGATCTCCCGGTAGCTGCCCTGCTCGCGCGTGTTCTGGAACACCGTGTACACCAGCCCGTCGACATAGCGGCGGTAGTACTTGATCAGCGTGTAGAAGAAGGGCACTCCGTTGTGAGGGCCGGCGGCTTCCCGCTCCTCGCCCCCGCCCCGCGGAATCACGGAGTCGGGATCGACGAAGCAGCGCAGGCTGTCGCGCGCGGTCCAGGGCCAAGTGGTGTCTCCGTATTGATACTGCCGCAAGAACACCAGCTCCGACGGATCGAGGGAAACGCCGCGCATCACGATGTAGCCGCCGAAGCATTCGGGCGTTTCAACGCTGGGAATGCACGCGCCCTGGAACCACCAGTTCAGCTGCCCATCCGGACCGCCGAGAAAGCTCGTGCGCCCGTCGGGCGAGAAGGCGAAGGCGGTGACGAGCTGAGGGAGATCCGTCCGCACGGCGAAAGGCAGCCCCGTCGTCCCATCCAGGGCGCCCAGGAGTCCGCTGGCGTGCGCGTAGGGAATCAGCTCGCTCTTGCGCGGCGTGAAGGCGATGTGCACGGGATCGGGAGTGGGCGGATCGTAGCCCGGGCCCAACGGCACGCCGAAGCGCGCGTCCCACAGCCGCACTCCGCCTTGGGTGTCCGTGCTCGCCACCCGGTCGGAGGCGGCGGAAAAGACGAGCTCCTCCACTCTTCGTCCCGGGTGGGCGGCGATATCCAGCAGGTGATTGAACTGGCCGGTCACGCTCCACAGGGCGACCTTCCCGTTGGAGATGCCGAGCGCGCAGATGTCCGAAGCGGAACTGATGCCGAGGGCGGTGATCCCGCTCGGATCGATGAGGCTGTCGCGGCTCGCGATGCCCGGACGCAGCCAGCGGATCAAGTGGCCGTCGTCTCCCGCCGTAAAGAAGGAGGAATCGCGCTCGCTCGCCTGGCTTCCGAAGGCGACGCCCCGGCAAGCGCCGGCCAAATGCGCCGCCATGACCAGCGGAGGACCACTTTGATGGAGTCTCCAGATGGCCAGCCGGCCGTCGTCCAGGCCGGCGATCAGCAAGTGGCCCGCCGGATGGAGCGCGGCCGAAGCCACCGCTCCCAAACCAAGCGGGGCGAGGGTGGTGTCCACGACCCATCGCGAAGCAGTGTTGTCGAAACCGACGATCTCGCTCGCATTCCCATCCATGACCCAAAGCTTGTCGCCGAACCGGTCGAAGAGGATATGCCGGATTTCCCTCGTCCCTGATTGGAGAGAACCGAGCGGAAAGAGACGCAAGTTTCCCGTGTAAAGGGGGTCGTCGGTATCGGGCGCCCATGTCAGTCCCACGCTCCGATCTCCGAGCCTGGCCGGCGTGTCGAACGCGACCGCATGCGAGGATGCGGGAAAGAACGCCAATACGGCGCAAATCGCCCCCAGCGCCAGGATCCCTCTCTTCATCGCCCCAATCCTTTCACCGAATGCCGAGGCCCGGCCGTCCGAAGCCGGGCGAAAGCGAGCCGCCGTTCGGTTTCACACCGAGGCGCGGCCATCAGAACTCCGAACCGGTCACCATCCACTGCAATGCCAGAGTCATCGCGCTCCGGACCGCCTCCTTCTCGAAGAAGAACGGATGGAACGCGAAGACGACCACCCGCCCCGGAGTGATTCCCATCGCCTGGTCATCGGGCGTCGCCGTAGTGCGCCAGGCGACCGGGAGATCATTCAGATGCGAGTCAGGATCGTAGGTCCGGCTGCGGTAGAGCAACTCCATGCCCTCTTCCTTCTCGAACCAGGGAGTCTCGCTGTCGTCGAGCACATCGGGCCACAGCGCTTCGTACTGGATGATCCCGCCGTCTATGTTCGGGCAAGACCACAGGACCGGATCCAGTTCCATGTCGGGATAGATCCGGTTCTCCGCGACGGCGGCCACCAGCGTCTGCTTCTTGAACATCGTCCACCCGGTCGGCCCGGGCCCCATGTCGCCGCGCGGCTTGTCCACGCAGTCCCGAAGATGGAATTGCTGGTAGAGAATGCTGTAGCGGTCCCAGGTGCCTTCGGTCGTCACGCGGCTGGCCGTGAAGCATTTCGGCTCCTCCGCAAGCCCGGCGTTGAAGGCCTGGGTGTAGGTCGTCACCGGTCCGCCGTAGCACAAGAGCAGCAGGTTCCCGCCCGCCGCGATGTAGCGCGTCAGCGCTCCCGAAATGCCGTAGGTGCGGAAACCGCTTTCTTCCGCGGCGGCCGGCGTTCCCACGGACCAGATGATCGATTCGTACTGTCCGAGAAGATCGAGGATGTTCTCATCCTCGGTGAAGACCGGGGTGATGTCTCCGGCGCCGTAGATGGTGTAGTTGTCCGCCTCATCGCCTTCCGGCAAGTAGTCGTTCATGGAAGAAAGGACATCCATGGTCCACTGATCCAGGCTCGCGTCGGACGGCGACCAGGTGCACAAGTTGTTCGGGGTTCCTCCGCCTTCCCGGTTGCCCCAGATGTCATCGACCAGCAAGAACTTCTTGTGAAAGCTGAAGCGGGCCACCTTGATCGCCACGTGCCCGCGCGTCTCGGTGCCTTCGACTCCGGAGATGTCACGCATCTTGATATAGAAATGATGCGTCAGCCCCTCGTCCGCGCGCGGGAAGAAGACCGCGCGGTCCATCTTCTTGCGCGTTCCCCACCCGATCCATCCGCCGATTCCATCCAAGGCCACATCGATTTCCTGATCGCGATCCGGAATGTCGATGCCCCAGTTGGAGGGCCCGGGATCCGTTCCGGCGCCGACGGCGTCGCCCTCCCACTCCATGCGGAACCGCTGATCGGGCGCCACCGCGACATCCCAGGTCTGGTACGCGGCGCTGCTGAAGAGATGCAGGCCGAAGGCCTGTTCGCTGACATACACGAGGATGTTCTTGTCCTGGGCCTCGAAGATCGTCCAGTTGTCCCAGTTCAGATCGGGCTCCACCGCTCCCGCTTCGTCGATCGCCCGCACCACGAAGGCGTACTTGCGCTGCGCGGCCATGTTCTCCAGCCAGACTTCATTCTGCGTTCCCGGCACGCGCACCCAGCTTCTCAAGGCCGCCTGATAGTACGCCTCGCTCGGGAACTCGTTGGCCTTCAGGCTGTCGCGCAGGAATTCGTTGGGCAGGAACTCGAGGTTGTCGCGAATCTCCTGCAGGTTGTCGGGATGGATGACCATGTCGTATTGCACCCACTTGTATTCGAAGGCCGCCGGCAGTCCGTCGGCCCGCGAGCCGTCGGTGTCCTCGCCCCTCCAGGTGATCTTCAGCGTGCGCGCCCACTTGTTGGTGCTGTAGTCGGCATGGTTCGCCGGCTTGGTGATCTCGGCGTCGGGAGCAATCGTGTGGGCGTTGAAGAATCGCCGATCCGGCTTGGAGCGCGCGTAATCGTCGTCCACCGAGCGAATGAAGAAGGTGTGCCAGCCGGCATGGTCGGTGCCCGACACCCTCTCGGGAGCGGTGAACGAGATGATCTCGTCGAAGGCGTTGGTCTGATGCCAGGCGTTGGCGGAGATGGTGTCGTCGATGGCCCACTCGAACCAGCGGATCAAGCCGTCGTTGTCCGCCCCGTACCAGTAGAAGTGCACGCGCGCGCGGGCGTCGGCCGCGGAGTCAGGATGGATGGTGTCGATCAGCACTCCGCCGGTGATGCGCACGGAGGGCCGCGAGTTTCCCGAAGGCTCGCCAAGATAGCCCTTCTCGGGAATCAGCAGGCATTGCGAGAGCAGAATGATCGTCGCGCCCGCCGCCAGCGCTCCACCGACCATGCGCCAGGAAATCCTCAACTGCTTCATCCTCTCCACCTCATTCGGCTACCCTTCTTGCGTCCCTGCAAATGGTATGGCCGGGTGAGCTCTACGGCACGAACCGGAAGGGGATGTCCACCCGCGTCTGCCGCTTGGCGCCCCAGTTCGTCGGGATCTGCTCGGTCACCCGCACGCCCAGCTTGTACTCGCCTGGCTGGCGCCACCGGGGATCGACCTCGATCTGAGCGGTGGCCGGCTGGCCTGCGGGCGGTTTCATCGGATTATCATAGATGAATTGCGCCGTGCGGAAGGCGTACTCGAACGTCCGCGTAGTGCCATCCGGATCGCTCGCGAACACGCGCACGGGTAAGCGCCAGTTCCAGGCCGCCAGGGAGTCGAGGGAGATGACCTCGTTGGGACGGGGGAACATGTCGAGCGTATCGACCAGCCCCGGGGCCCGGTTGATGTAGAAGAGCATCATCGGCGGGGAGCCTTCCCACCGGCCATACCCGTCCTGACAACGGACCTCCAGTCGCACATCCCGGCTGACCTGCTGCAGGAGGCAGACTTGCTTGGCGAGCGTATCGACTCCCGTCCTCCAACTGCCCGCCGCGTCGCGGAATTGGAAGTTCTTCACGCCTCTTCCCAGAATATCGTCGGGGTCCTCCGCTTCGTAGGGGACGCACAAGTCCACGCGATAGACCTGGAAAGCGGAAGCGGCAACCAAGGGAATCGTGTCGCCGGGGAAATATTCGCGCGGCTCGTTGCCCCATCCTTGCGACACGGCGAAGACATGCGGCCGCTGGTTCCCGAACGGGTCGGTGCCCGTCAGGAAACGCACCTCGGGGTCCTTGTTCCAGACGAAGGTTCGCACCGCTGGATCGAGCCCGGCAAAACCCGCGTCGTCGATCGCCTTCAGGCGGAATTCATACTTGCCGCTTTGCAGATTCGTGTAGACGGCGATCGTGTCGTTCTTGCCTCCCAGGACTTCGGCCTGTCCGGGAAAGAGAAAATAGCGATAGCCTGTCACGCTTCCGACCTGAACGACCGAGCCGTCCTCCTCGATCACGCGGTCGCTGTCGCCGCCGGCCCAGATGAAGCGCACATTCGTGCCCGCCGCCAGCGTATCGGTCGGAGTCCGCGTGTTCGTGGAAGTGATCGTGCCGATGATCGTCGGATTCGACGCGCTTCCCACCCACACATCGGCGCGCTTGATATCGGGCCGCGGGGGGCCGGGATCGGCCACGCTGAAGAAGGTCCAGGCGGGCTCGGGATCCTTCTTCCCCTCGTTGTCGATGGCGCGGATGTAGAAACGGTGGCCGAGCACCTGCGTCTGGCTGGAAACCGGCATCAGAAAGATCGAGTCGGTGCGGGCGGTGTACTTGTAGGTCAGGGTGTCGGCGCTGCCCGGCATGGAATCGGTGATCGCGTACTCGTACCCGGTGACCAAGCCGTCGGGATCGTTGCCATACCAGTACAAATGCACGCGATAGATGGTGGTCGTGCTCTCCGGCGGGAACCCGGTGAGATAGGTGTCGGGAGCGATGTTCGTGTCGATGTCCGAGGCGAATTCATCCCGGCACCCCAGGACGACAAGAACCGCCATCACACCCAGGCAGAAAGCAAACGCAATCCTTCGCCCGGACACGCCCTTCGGGCGCGCCATAGCATTCGCGTGCATGCCGGATCCCTCCTATAGGTCAGCCGGCGAGGCTACCAAAGCACCCGAGTAGTGTCAATCTGGGAAAGGGGGGGATGTCCAGGTCCCGGAAGGAGATGGGGCCCGGGGCTACACCCCGGGCCCCCATCTTCAGGCGGATTCGCGCCGGATCGGAATCCGGCTGGAATCGCTTACCGCAGCACGACGGCCCGCTTGGTCGACTGGCCCCTTTCGGTGACCATGTCCACCCAGAAGATCCCGTCGCTCACCCGATTGCCCGCATTGTCCGTTCCGTCCCAGACCAGGGAGGTTTCGCCCGCCGAAGCCTTGCCATCGTGCAGCATCCGGACCAGACGGCCCGAAACGTCATAGATGGCGATCTTCACCGGGCCTTCGCTGGCCAGGTTGAAGCGGATGGTGGCGGAGTTGCGGAACGGGTTCGGCCGGCTCGCATGGAGGAAGTCGACCTTGCCGCTCATGTGCGTGTCACCACCCTCGTCGACCGCATTGTCGACGCACGGATAGTTCCACTTGTCGAACGGAGCGGCGCCGCCATCGATGAACCAGGCGAGCTCGGGGCCGAGCATGTCCGCGCAGCCGGCGATGATCGCCGTGCTGTCCTCGGAGCATTCCTCACCCAGGAAGCCCACTTCGCTCAGATGATGCCAGCTGAAGCCGTCGACGACGGCCTTCCAGCCGCCCACGTTGCCCGGACCGGCCAGGTTCTCGCGGACCACCTGCGCGTAGTTGACCTGCGGATAGGTGCCGCCGCCGCCTGTGCCCGGCTCGTACATCAGGTTGCCCTTGGAGCCGATGCCCGGGGTGTAGTTGACGACGTTGTAATCGAAGATCGACGGGCAGTCGTTGTCGTAGACCGACACCTGCGCCGCCGGGGTGAACTCGTTGCTCGCGACCGGCGACACCCACACGCAGCGGTACGCGTCGGCGTTGTAGTCGCGATAGGCGAGATCCGTGAGGGTCACGCCCAGCGTGTTGTTGCAGAAGGAGATCGCCTTGCCTTCGACGGGGTCGGCCATCAAGGAGGCGATTTCATCGCCGTTCATGACGAGGCCGCGGCGGATGCTCGGCAGGCCGCAGTCGACCGAGGTCAGCCAGTTCTCGAGAATCAGGAAGTCCTCGATCTCGCCGCTGCCGATGCCGTAGCTGCCCGAGTTGAACAGGATCAACCGGTAGCCCAGCAACTGCTCCAGCGTGCAGCCGTTGTTGCCGTAGCTGCCCGGGTTGAACCAGGTTCCGCCGAAGCTGCGCATCAACGGAGCGTCGTAGTTCGACGAGAAGTTCAGACGGTCGAACTTGTCGTAGTTGCCTTCGCCCAGCTCCTGATCGAACAACGGAACCAGGTAGGCTTCGGACCCGACATTGAAGGCATCGATGTACAGCACCGACGGCCAGATCACATCGTACTCGTCAGCCGTGAAGATGTTCTCTTCCATCATCGGAAGGAATTCCATCTCGTAGCTGCCCGCGCTGGGATACAGGTAGTAGCCCTGCGGGTTCTGGGCCCAGTAGCTGCGCCAGTAGTACTCGACGCGCGTGCCCGGCGTGAAGATGCGGTCGGGCAGGACTTCCTGCTCGGACGTGCGATCACCGAAGGCGTGATCGAAACCGGGATCGTTCTCGTGGAAGTAGGTCAGGCGGACCTGGCCGTTATCCACGGGCACTTCGGCGCCGGCTTCCTCCACCATCGCCGTGTCCAACAGAGCGCAGACGAAGCCTGCTTCCGGATCGCCAGTGAGGCGCGCCTTCCAGGCCGAATAGCCCGGAATCATGTCCTGGCGCGGACCCTTCTTCGCCACCCTGAAGCAGAGATCGATCCAGTACTGGTACTGGGCCGAGGAGACCGGAGGACCGGAGACGGACGCCGTGTCGGCGATCCAGTCGTTGTAGTCGGTGCCGTCGCGGCTCAAGTCATAGGCCACATTGGCATCGCAGACATCGCCCGGATCCAGGAAGGTCGGAAGCTGCTGGCCGAAGCCGTCGTGGAAGAGATGCCCCGTCTCGAGCACGATCGGAGGAGCGTTCACACCGCCGGTGATCCCGACCCGGACATTGTCATAGATCGGGGCGCCGTTGGTGATCCCTTCCTTCTTGCAGGTTGCAGCGTCGATTCCGAAGGCATCGCAGTCCGTCGTCACCTGGAGGATGAGCTTCATCAAGGTCCAGTTGTACGGCAGCGGAAACCCGTCCGCCGGGGCAGTCAGGCTGAAGAGCACATTGTGCTGGCAGACCGGAGTCTGGCCGGTGTAATGCCAGACGTCCTGCCCGGAGCGCGGGCTCCAGCGCGGGGTCGGGTCCTCTTCCGTGGTGAAGGGATAGTAATAGAACCCCGGACGGTAGAAGGTCCCCGCCGCGATGCGCAGGAAGTTGAACACATCCCAGCGCGCAACCACATTGTAGTAGCTGTTGGCGCTGGTGAAGTTCTCGCGATCGACGAGCGCGCTGGCCATCAACTCCTCGTGTCCCGTGAAGTGGCCGGGGCGCGGAAGATCGGAACGCACCGTCGCGCAGTAGAGGGCGTTGCCCGACAGATCGCACGGGCAGCGGACCGCGGGCGGCCCCTGGATCCACTGAGACCACTGGGCCTCCGTGCAGACATTCATGTACGCGCCGATGCCGAGGCACTTCTCGAAGGTCCAGCCCCCGGCGCTCGAGTTGAAGTTGAAGAGGTTATCCGTTGCGCCAATCTTGAAGTTCACATCATCCGCGGCGAAGGGGCCATAATCGCACGCGTAATCGCCATCTTCATCGGACCAGCCGCCGTCCGCGTCGAAGTTGAACTGCAAGCGGACCTTGGCGGGCGCCGGAGTGAAGCTGGTGTAGGGCACCGACATGCTGAAGTTCGCCGGGACCGCAGCCGTGCCGAAGTCTCCGCACAAGTTCTCGACCTCATAGGTCTGCTTCAGTTCGTTAGCCGCGTCATAGGTCAAAATGTGGACATAGGCGTAGTCGAAGTCGATTTCGCAGTCGACGAAGTACTTGAAGGTGATGTCGACCGCCTGGCCCGCAGTGATCGCGTACATGGGCGAATAGGCCTTCTGGCACCAGTTGTTGCCATAGCCCATGCCGGTCGACCAGCCCGCTGCCATCGCTTCATCCTCGTGGGCGCCCACCCAGATCTGACGGTTGGTGGTGACCGGCGCGAAGATCATGTTCGCGTCCGCCGGATCGCCCGGATGCACCGGAGCGCCGAACGAGTCCGCTCCCACCCAGGCGAAGAAGACCTTCTCATCCTGGGTGGCGTCGATCGTCGTCCAGCCTTCGAGCGGATCCGTCGTTCCCGCGTCCCACGTCCAGACGGCCGTGTTGTAGCCGTCGTCCATGCTGTTGTATGCCTTGTTCTCGGCCTGGTTCCAACCCCCGAACCACACGGTGTCCGCCCGCATTGCCGACCGCGGAACGGCCTGATCGTTCAGGACCTCTCCGGGAAACAGCGACTGCGTGGCCTTAAACGGCTCGGAGGGACGAGCCAATGCACTACCCGCGACCACCAAGCACAGGATGGCCAGTAATGCAAAACCTCTCCTCATCGTTAGCCTCCTCGTTCGTTCGTCCTTGGGGTCATTCTCACGAGAGCAACCCCGGATGAACCACCTCGGCGTGATTCATGCATTCGCTCCCACCGGTCGTCTCGCTTTTCCGCGGCCCTTCCGCCGAGACCGCTGTCTCGGGAGGGTAGTCGGTCAGGCCGTTGAGACGGCACCGATCGCTGTCGAACCAGGCATCACCTCCTCCCCAGGATGCACTCCACCTCATGCTCGTTGGTCACGGTGCGGGGGTACGGTACGATTTCGCGACGAGCCGGAACATCGTCTGGAGTGGAAGACGATGCGCACGCCCCGTCGATACCGACAACCAAGGAAACGCCCTGTAAGAATCCGGGGACTCGTTGTCACGCCGGTTGCCTCTACCACAGATTGAGGGGGATGTCCGGGAACCCCTTCACGCCCAGCCCCTTGCCTGCGGCTGGCGCATGGTCTCCGAAGCAGGCATAGTATAGCAGCCTCGCTTCCAGGTGTCAACCTTCGCTGGCGCAAGGAAATGGCGCAAGAGGGGGCGAATGCCCCACCGCGCCCGAAGCCTCGCGTGGAGAACCGCGGGCACGGCGCAGGCTGGCGGGCCTAGGAGCATCCTTCGGCCGGGCTGTCTTCCTTGGGGTTCCGTTGAAACAGCGTTGCCGCCTCGCCTCGAGCCGCCTCTCTGGCGGCCAGGTGGACCTCCTCCAAAGGCACTCCGGCCGCCTCCGCCGCGCGCCGGCAAGACTCGAACTCCGGTTGCCCCGTCCACCGGTCCTGGCGCCTGGCGAACTTCACCTCGACCGGCCCATACCGGGTGTCGACCTTCCGGATGATCCGCTCCAGTTCCCTGCGCCATTCCATCCGCCGGCGCAGGCCCAAGGTGGTCGATTCATCGAGCAGCAGCCGCGCGAGAGAGGGCTCTGCCTCCGCTCTGCACACGACGGTCATGCGAAAGGCGGTCCTTCCCTTCTTCATGTGAATGGAATCGACGAAGACATCCAGGGAACCGGCGTTCCTCGCCTTCTCCGCGAGATAGGCCACTTCCTGCGGGGCTGCGTCGTCGATTTGCGTTTCGAGAATGACCACCTGCCTCCATGTCCCCGGGCATTCGCTTCCCTTTGTCCGGGCCTTGCCGCCCGGGTCGCTTTCCCGGTCGACCTTGCCGCCCAAGTCGCTTTCCCGGACCTCGTCTTCCCGCCCGCTTCCCCGGGCCTCGTCCCCCCGGTCCCATCCCCACCAAGGCGTGTCGGGCCCGAATGAAATGCTCCGGCCGCCATCGACGGCTCTCACGGCGGCGCGCCCCACGAAGAGGCGGGCGATGTTCGGCCGGTCTTCGTAGGAAGCGCTTCCCGCCCCCGTTCCGATCGCTTCGATCACCATCGGAGGCGGCGTGGCGCAAGTTCCCAGGGTGGAAACGAGCGCGGCCCCAGTCGGCGTCGTTCGCTCGCCCGCCTGGCCGATGAAGACGGCCTCGCTTCCACGGAGAAGGTTCATCGTCGCGGGCGCGGGCAGGGGAACCGGGCCGTGCGCGCCCGGCACCTGACCGCTTCCCAAGGGAAGCGCCGAGTAGAAGAGCTGCTGGATGTCGAGATCGGCGAGCGCGGTCACCGTTCCGACGACATCGATCACCGCGTCGACCGCGCCCACTTCGTGAAAGCGGACATCGTCGGGATCCTTGCCGTGAGCCGCCCCCTCGGCTTCGGCCATCCGGCGGAAGACCTGCTCCACCCGGAAGCGAATGGCGGGAGCCAGGCGCGCTCCGTCGATGAGCGCCAGGACATCGCGCAGGCGCCGGTGGTGATGCTCGAGAGCAACGGACGGCTCGACGACGATGCCCAGGCCCCGGAATCCAAGCCGCACGCGCGTTTCCACGCGCAATTCGCCGATCTCAGGCCCCAGCCAGGCGACCGTCTCCCGCAGCCGCGCCTCGGGCCAGCCCGCGTCGAGAAGGGCGCCGAGCAACATGTCCCCGCTGACGCCGCCGACGCAGTCGAGGTATCCGATCCGCACGCTCACCTCCCAGCTCCGCCGGCCTCGGCGCGCTCCCGGATCGTCCGGTGAATGAGGCCGGCGGCGAAGCCCGCGCCAAATCCATTGTCGATGTTCACGACCAGCACGCCCGACGCGCAGCTGTTCAACATGCCGAGGAGCGCGGTGAATCCGCCCAGGCTCGTGCCGTATCCGACACTGGTCGGAACCGCGATCACGGGGCAGGCGGCCAGGCTTCCGATCACGCTCGGCAAGGCGCCTTCCATGCCCGCCACGGCGATGATCGCTTCCGCCCGGCGAAGCGTCTCGAGATGCGGAACGAGCCGGCTCAGTCCGGCCACTCCCACATCGTAGATCGTCTTCGCCTTCGCACCCATGGCGAGAACCGTCTCCAACGCCTCTTCGGCGACGGGGATGTCGCTCGTGCCGGCGGAGAGGATCACGATCTCGTCCTCGCGTCCGCCGGGATCCTCGCCTGTCTTCCCGGCCGGCGGCGCGGCCAGGGAGAAGGTCCGCCCGCGCGCGTTCACGCGACCCTCAGGCAGGCGCGACTGCAGCAGCGTGAGCGTCTCGGAGCTGGCGCGGGTGACCAGAAGCGAGGATCCCCGCTCGACCAGCGAGACCGCGATGCGCACGGTATCGGAAGGCTCCTTGCCGCCCGCGAAGACGACTTCGGGAAAGCCTCTGCGCATCTGGCGATGATGATCGATCTGGGCGAAGCCCAGATCTTCGACCGGCCAGTGGGTCAAGCGGGCGAGCGCTTCTTCAACCGGGCATTCCTTGCGGGCGACCGCTTCCAGCATTTCTCGAATCCGGTCTCTCTGCAACGGGCCCCTCCCTTGGCAGGATGCGGTGGAGATCGGCGCCGGCGCCGCAAAAAGCCGAGTATACCCGCGCGGCCACCGTCGACCAAGGCGTACGAAGCGCGGATCAAGGGAGGCGAGCGGAGGAAGAGACGGCGAGAGCGGAAGGCACCCCCGCGGGCGCGGAATCGAGAGGCGGCCGGCCTACCGCCGGCGTGGCCGGAGGAGGCTCGAGGACGGCGGAAGGCCCGAGCAGCCGCTCCATGGCCGTCTTCACCGACGGATCGCTTTCCGCCTCGATCGCCCGGGAACAGTCGCTGCCCCACCGTTCTTCCGCCCAATCGGTCCACCAAATCCTGCGGAGAAGGATCTCGTCCTCGAACAGCGATTCGACCTGGGCGCCGGGCATGCCCCACCCCAGCAGCGCCTGATGGAAGTGCGCGAGCCATGCCTCGAACCCTTCCGCCGATGTCGTGAGCCGGCGCGCATCGCAGGGGGCATCGGGGCCCCAGCCGGGAAGAGAATCCATTCCCCCGGCCACGCCGGTTTCCATCTCGAGAAACCGGGCGAGCAGCCCGAGAGAATCCGCCGAAAGCCAGGCGTCCAACGGATCGGAAGGAGATTCCACATCGGGAAGCAGGCCCGGCATCCTGCCCGCATGCCCGGCGGCATGCTCCCGCATGCCCGCCTGCGGTTCGCGCAACCTGTCGCCGCGCGCCCGGGTGCCGGGCGCATTCTCGGCGGGACTCGAATCGGCGCCTTCTTGCTTGGCCGTTTCTCTCGCCCCCTCCGCGAGCGGGTTGTCGTCGCGCGAAGGAGCCCTGCGATCCCCGGGCGTCACGAAACGACTGGTCGTGATGCGGAGAGCCCCTCCTCCGGGCAAAGGCTTGAACCGCTGAATGGTCCGTTTGCCATAGGTCTCGTGTCCGACGATCGTGCAGACGCCCGCTCCTTGAAGAGCGCCCGCGAAGAGCTCGGCCGAGCTGGCCGTGAGACTGTCGACGAGGACGACGAGCGGCAGGCCGTTCAGCATCGGACTGCCGGACGAACAGATCCGCTCGCGCTCTTTTGAAAGGCGGCTGTCCGTGCGGACGATCTCAACGCCGGGCGAAAGCAATAGATTCGCGGCGGCGGACGCTTCGTCGAACAAGCCGCCCGGGTTGCCGCGGAGGTCGAAGATCGCTCCGCGCAGCTCGGCCTCCGGCCAGGTCCCGATCTTCTCGAGCACTTCTCCAGCGGTGCCGACGCCGAAGCGGTTGATGCGCAGGTACCCGATCGTGCGGCGGGCGAGACGCGCCTCTTCCACGGCGGGAAGATCGACCTGTCTTCTCGGGATGCGAAGCGAGCGGGCGCTCGCCCGGCCCGGCGACCGGACGGTGAGGTCGACTGCCGTCCCTTGCGGGCCGCGAATGATGGCGCTCACGGCGGCTTGATCGCGTCCTTCGACATCGATGCCGTCGATGCGGATCACGCGATCGCCCGGGAGAAGCCCCGCTTCTCGCGCGGGGGAATCTCTCTCGACGCATCGTATGAGCGGCCACTTGCCGGAGAAATCCAGACCCACGCCGATTCCGACATAGCCGGACGAGGTGCTCTCCATCAGGCGTTCCCACTCAGCGGCGGAGAGCAGATCGGTCTGGGGATCCAGGCGGCGGCAGATTCCCTCCGCGGCGGCTTCCAGCAGAAACCGGGCGGAAAGGCTGTCGACATAGCATTCGTGCAGAGAGCGGACGAATTCGATCAAGGTGGCCAGCGCCGCATCCAGGGAATCGGCGGTTGCATGAGCGCCGTCGCCCGCCCGATCGAGCGTGGCGCGCTCCGCGCTCCCGGACGAACCCGAAGTCCGGACCACGCCAGTGGGGTGAGCGGATGCGGCCCCATGGGCGAAAACCATTCTCGGGAAGAGCAGCAATGCGAGCAGAACCAGGATCGCGTGCCGGCGGAGACAGCGACGGAGGACCGGCCAGCCACGCTGCGGAAGGTCTGCGGAGGGTGGGAGCCCTGTTCGACCGCGCGCGCGGGCGGCTCGTTCCCGGGGGCGGGACGGGCGCCGGCCGATGGCGATGAAGGAAGGGCGTCTCACGAGAAAAATTATACCAAGCGGCCGCGACTTTCCCGTTCACGATGCTCGCCGGAGACGCATTTTGAACGCGCGATTGGTTGAGATCGGACAATCGACGGGACAAACCGAAGGCAGGAGGAAGAGCGAAGGCGGAAAGCGTGGCCGTTCGAGAACCAGGCATCCGATTGCCCGCCGGACGGGCCGTCGATGGAGCGGGCGGCTGCTCGTCCGGCGCCTTCCGTCAGAGGGAAGGCAGCAGCGGAACCACCCACGCGAGAATCTTCTCGTGAATGCGAGCCGCGTCCATGGTGGCGTCGATGACGCGAAAGCGCTCGCGATTCCCGGCCGCAAGCGCGAGGTAGCTCTCGCGCACGCGCCGGTGAAAATCCAGCTTCTCCCGCTCGAGCCTGTCCTCGGTGCGGTCCCTCTGCTGCACCCTTCGCAATCCTTCCTCCGCGTCCAGATCGAGGAGAAAGGTGAGATCGGGTTCCACTCCGCCAGTCGCGTAGCGATTCATATGCTCGACCCATTCGCGATCGATGCCCCGGCCTCCCGCCTGATAGGCGATCGAGGAATCGGCGAAGCGATCGGAGATCACGATCGTGCCCGCGGCCAGCGCGGGCAGGATCGCGCGAGCGACGTGAGCCCGGCGAGACGCCTCGAGAAGGAAGAGCTCGATCAGCCCGTCGATTTCCGAGCCTTCCCAACGAAGGAGCAGGTCGCGCAGCTGATCGCCGAAAGGTGTCCCGCCCGGTTCCCGAGTGACGAGACAAGCTCGGCCGTCGGTCCGCAGGCGCGACGCAAGGCGCTCGATCTGGGTCGTCTTGCCGCACCCTTCGATGCCTTCGAAGGAAAGGAACGGAACCGGCCGCCGCGCGCTCATCGAACCGGCCCGCGATTGCCGCTGGTTGAGCCGCTCGATCCCGCCTCGCGGCGCACGAGAGCGGCGCGTTGGCCCACCGTCACCCAATTGAGCACGCTCAGTGCGGCAAGGAAGTAGAGGGAGGTCCGATACCCGGCGAGGAGCATGGCGATGAAGAGCAGCATGCGCAGGCTGCGATCGGCGATTCCGATCCGGCACTCGATCCCAAGGCCCTCCGCCCGCGCCCGGGTGTAGCTCACGAGAAAGCCGCCGGTCAGGGCGAGCGCCCAGGCGGCCACCCAGAGCTCCTCCAATCCTCCCCGGGCTCGCGCCGTGCCGACGAGGTACCCGGCGAAGAGCAGGGCCTCGGAAATGCGGTCGAGGGTCGAGTCGAGGAACGCGCCGAAGCGGGACGGCCCCTGCGCGCGCAGCCGGGCGACATCCCCGTCGAGCAGGTCGCACAGCAGGCTGAACGCGAGCCAGGCGAGAGCCGGAACGAGCTTGCCATAGGCGAGACTCAGGCCGCTGAGCACCGCTCCTAGGAGGCCGGCGAGACTGAGTTGGTCCGGAACGATTCCGGCTCGCACGCACAACCGGGCCAGGGGCATCACGATCCGGCGCATTCTCTGCTTTGTCGTGATCAGCATGCATCCCCTCGTGACGGACCGGCCCGGATCAGAATCGGGCGCCCGGATCAGGATCGGGCGCTACGAGGGCAAAGGCGGAAAAGCGTCCCGAAAAGCGCGGCGGACGCCGCCGGGGAAAGGAACCCGGGAGCCACTCGAAGCCAGTCGTCGTCAGACGTTGGCCACCATGTCCTTCAATTGCTTCGATACCTTGAAGACGGGAACGCGCCGCTCGGGGACGTGCACCGGCTGCCCGGGATTCTTCGGGTTGCGCGCGACCCTCGCCCGGCGCTGGCGCACCTTGAAGGTGCCGAACCCTCTGATTTCGATGTGATTGTCGTTCTTGAGGGCACGCTTGATCGCCTCGAGGAACTCATCCACCGTGTCGGCCACATCCTTCTTGGTGAGTCCGGTCTTATCGGCGATTTCGTCGACGAGATCCGCCTTTGTCATGCGCTCCTCCTTGGGACCACCCGCATCGGGCGAAGGCGTGCGGCGCCACCCGGACCTTGGCCGCATCAGTCGTTCCTTCGCCGCAAGCTCACATCCCACAAGACATTGCTACCTACCATGAGCCCAGGAAGGTGTCAACATCAAAAGACAGGCGCGCGAGGAACAAGTTCAAGGCCCAGCAAGGTTTCCGTCCCCGGACGGGTTTCCGGGCCGGTTTTGAGGGCCCGCCGGGAAAGGCATCGGGCAAACGGCATGCGGGCCGGGCCCGGGGCTCGCTCAGCGGTTGCGGAGCTCGTCCAGGGCACGGGCGATATTGAAGAGGTCGAATTCGATCATGCGCAGGACGCAGCGCAGCTCCTTCTTGTGCCAGAAGACGCATCCCGCCTCTTCGCGCCGCTCCGCGGGGTCCACCCAGACCTTGCCCCCCCGGCAGAGCTGGCGGGTCATGGGGCAATAGAAATACTCCATGTCCGGTTCCATGGCATCCCCCTCATCGGCCTCTCGAACGACACCGGCGACTCCACGCCTCCCCCTGGCGCCGGCCTGGCCAAGTGAGCGCGCAACTCCGCCGGCCGGCCCGCGCTCGGTTGCCTGGCCGTCTCCTCGACGGCGGCGAGTGCCGCTCATTCCAGCTCGACCTCGAACTTCTCCGGCTCGACCGGTTGGATCGAGACGGAGCCGGAAAGCGACGGGCTGCGGAGCTCGATGCTCGCCATCAGACTGTACGAGCCCCCCGGGGGAAGTCCCCGGGCCTCGATGGAGAGGCGCAAGTCCCCCGGCTGCAGCGCCTCGACGACGCTGACGGGCCCGCTGATCGCCACGCTTCCCGTTTGCGGCTCGAGCCTCTTCACGCGCACGCCTCGCGAGCGGAGGACATCGACGGGCAGCCGCGCGAAGGTCCGCGAGACCACCCGCTCGATCGAGATTCGCACGGTCACATCGGAGGGCGTCGCCTGGCACCCATCGCAGACCAACAGCGGCACGCGGAGGGTGATCAGATCCTCCTGATCGCTCAGGTCGATCAGCTGCGTCTCGATGTGACGGGCGGACGCCAGCGAGTCGGCCGGCCCCCGCACGAGAACCGACTCCGGCTGGACCACGATGTGCCCCTGGACGGTGTATCCGGAAGCGACCCGGCCTCCCACCCGCGGCACGACGGCGAGCTTCTTGCGGAGCACGCTGTCGAAGGTGAGCGAGATCTCGCGGGGGGATTCGACCGCCACTGCCTGCACATCCAGATTCTCCGGCAGACGCACATCCTCGGAAACCAGCGGCCGTTGGTACTGGCCGGGCCGCGCGCCGCTCACCTGGACGATCAGGCGCGCCCGCTCGACGCGCGTTCGCATCTTGAAGAGATCGAGCCCGACTCCGCGGAATCGCACGCGCGCCGTGTGAGGAATCGAGCCGGCCCAGGTGAGCCCTTCGGGAATGCCGGCGAGCTCGATCGGCACATCCATGACCGCTTCGCCTTCCTGGCTGACGAAGACATGCAGATAGAGGAAGACCGCGAGGGCGAGGGCCAGAATCTTGGTCCCGGCATTGCGCAACAAACGCTCTCTGAGATGGGGCACGCGCGATTTCCTTTCAATCGTGGGCAGCAGTATAGAAAGCGCGCGGGGGAGTGTCAATTCGCGCCCCGGATCGCGGGCGCGTTCGTTGCCCAAAACTTGGCGGAATGCGCCGGCGCAGCGCGGCGCGCCATCGGCACCGGACCGGCGCTACCAGAGCGGCCAGCGGCGTTTCACGGCGAGATGGACCGATCCGATCCTCGCATCGCTCTCGCCCGTCTCGTGATCTTCGCGCTCGAGAAACGCGTACCCTTCCCATTCGAGACCGAGCGGCAACCGCCCCGACGCCAATAGCGAGAGGCGCAGGAAAAGGTAATCGCTTTGAGCGAAGGAATAGGCGAGTCCTCCGACATCGAGCACCAGCGAGGACGCCTCTTCCAGGTAATTGCGGCGTCCCGCTTCCACATCCGCTTCGATCCACGCGCCTCCCAGGGATCGTCCCCCCTGGATAACGAGCTCGAGCTTGCCTCCCCACGAGGCATATTCGCCCGCCCCTCCGCTCAGCCAAAGGCGCTCTCCCTTGAACCCCGCTCCCGCGCGCAGCTCGGGCGGCCCTGTATCATCGAGAGCCGCGACGCCGGCCAGAAGATCGTCGACCGAAGGCAGCCCGCCGAAGAGCGTGCGGCGCAGGATCCACTCGCCCTCGATGCGCAATCGATCCGCATCCCATCCGAAGCCTGCCGCCAGACTGTCTCGAGGGGCGCCCGAATCGAAGCGCGTGCCGGTCAGGTCGAGCGCGCCCTCCCATTCGAATGGACCAAGCCGATGCTGCCAGGACGATTCGAGAGCGGCTTCCCAATAGGAGCGCAGCGCGGAAGAAAAGGATGCGAGGGAGTCCGGCATGGCGGGCGTTTCCCGGCGCTCGCAGCGCGCTTCCACATGCCGGAAACCGCGGACCGAATACGCGGCGTGTTGAAGCCGCAGGATGCCCGCGTCGTAGTCGGCTCCCCCGCCCGCTTGCGATTCCTTGTGGACGAAATCTAGGAAGGCGGAATTCCCGGCCGCGCTCGCCATCCCGATTCCGGCCGTGAAGCGCCGGTAATCGAGGAAGTAGGCGTAGAGCGCGCCAAGCGTGTCTCCCTGGGCGAGATCGTCGTCCGACCAGGAGATGTCCGCTTCTCCGCGAGCGACGGGGCGCCAGCCCTTCCCGTGAAGCGGACTCCATTGAAAGGAGAGGACATTCTGTCCGCTGGAGGAGGTCGCCGAAGCCTCCTCGATCGACCTTCGATCGAATTGCATCCGATCGCGCAGCGTGAGCCCGCGCAGCGGGCCCGCTTCCCATCCGAATTCGCCGTCGGCGGTCAAAGATTTCCGCCGGCTTCCCCAACGCGCGTCCGCTTGCAGGCGCGGCCCCCACGATTCGGAATCCGCGCCGCGCAGGAGAAGGCTTGCGTATCCCAGAAGCTCGGTTTCCCGAAGCCGGCCGCGCAGGCTCTCCAGTTGTTCCTCATCCGGCCATCCCGCGCCGCCGGGATCGAGCCAGGTCTCGAGCCCGAAGGATTGATCCATCCCTTCGAACTCGAAGCCGCTCGCCCCCTCGAGACGCACGGAGCGGGAAGGCGCATTCCTTGCCGTCGAATTCCGGCCGGAGGAAGCGGCCATAGCCGCGCCGGCGGCGGAAGAATCGCAAGCGATCTCGCCGGCCGCGGGATCGACGGTTCGCGGGTCCAGCGGGCGCACCACGGGAAGCAAAGTGGAGAAGGCGTTGGAATCGGGGGCAGCGACGGTGCTCATCCTCGCGATGGAATCGGGAGGCTGTTCCGCAGCCCAAGCGGCGGGCGCACCGGCAACGAAGGCGATGGCCAGCAGACAAGCCCGCTGGAAGGGGCGTTGCCGCATGCGGATTCCCATGGCGTTGCGGATGCTCCTACTCGATGCCCGCCCTTTCGGCCGCCTCTCGCAACAGCGATTGAGCGGCCACGAGGCTCGCGAGCGTCTCTTCCGCTCGGCCGGCCCGAAAGGCATCGCGAGCCTTGGCCAGCAGGGCCCGCCCCTGCTCGATCCATGCCTGGGCCTCGGCATTCGCCTGCGCCTCGATTCGCGGAGCGAGCTCCGCGTACGATTCCTCGAGATCCTCGATGTTCAGAAGGAGCGCATCCGCGCTCGGAAGCTCCTTCATCAGGGAGAGAATCCGCAGCCCCCGCTCGCGCGCCGAAGCAGCCAAACGCAGCGCGAGCCCGGGCCTGCCCTCCTTGCCCGCCTGTTCCGCCTGGACGAGCATTTCTCTTGCGTCCGAGAGGAGCGTCTGCGCGGAAGCGGGCGGTTGCTCCTGCGCCATCCGCGCCTCGGCCTCGGCGAGCAGCGCCCGGGCACGCTCGATCGACATCTGCGCCGCGCCGGTTGCGTTCGCCTGGCCCGCCGCCAGCTTCGCGGCGCGCTCGATCAAGCTCTGCGAGAGCGCCGCCAGCCTGGCCGCCTGGGGCTTGCCCTCCTGAAACGCCGTGCGCGCGCGCCCCAACTGCTCGATCGCCTGTTCCAGGAGTTTTTGGGCGGGCAGGTTCCGCATCGGGGCGAGAAGCGCTTGCACTTCCGACGCGCGGGTCTGCGCCTGCTCGATCATCGCGCGGACCGACTCGCGCGCCCGCTTCTCGATGCCGGCCGCTTCGATCGCCTGCAGCGCCAGGCTGCGCGCATTCTTCGAGAGCGCGAGCGCGCTTCGCATGCCCGCCTGCGTTCCGGTGCGGTACTCGCTCCAGGCGCGCCGCTGCGTGTCGCGCGCCTTCCGCAGGCGGTCTTGGGTGTAGGCGTTTCGGACTTCGTTCGCTTCCTGGGCCGCGCGTTCCAGCACGCGGTCCGTGCGCTCGAGCTCGTTCTTGATCTGAAGCCCGCTGGGGCCTGCCTGGGCATGAACCGCGGGAGACGCGAGGCACAGCAGCAGCGCGACCGCCAGCAGCATCGCGGCCCACAAGGCGTGCCGGATCGACCTCGGCTGACCCATCGCGAACACCTCCTGCCCCTCCGGGTACACGCCCGCAGCCTCAAGGCCGGATGCCGTGCTTCTCCATTCTCGAATACAGCGTCCGGCGGGTCATGCCGAGCAGCGCGGCCGCCCGGCTCTTGTTGCCCTCCGCCTTCGCCAGAGCCTTGAGAATCAGGCTCTTTTCGAGTTCCTCGAGAACCAGCCCCCCTTCGGGAATCTCCAGCCCGCGTGAGAGGTTCGGGCCCTCGCCCGCGTGCGCGCCCGGCGACAGCGGGGCGGCGTTCTGCCACGCCTCCCCCACGATCAGCGCCCGCTCGAGGATGTTCTCCAGCTCCCGCACGTTGCCCGGCAGCGGGTGGCGGAGAATCGCCTCGCGCAGCGTTGACGGAAGCGCGTCCGCCTGCGCGTTTCTCTTGTTCAAGAAGCGTTCCACCAGGGGGGCGATGTCCTCGCGCCGCTCGCGGAGCGGAGGCAGGAAGATCGGGAAGACATTGATCCGATAGAAGAGGTCCTCGCGAAAGCGGCCGGCGGCGATCGCCTCCTCGAGCGCCCGGTGGGTGGCGGCGATCAAGCGCACATCCACGCGAATATGGTGGACGCTGCCGAGAGGAAGGAAGGTCTTCTCTTCGAGAACCTGCAGCAGCTTCAACTGGATGGCCGGGGAGACATCGCCGATTTCGTCGAGAAAGAGGGTCCCCCCCTGCGCGGTGGAGCACAGCCCCTCCTTGCGCTTCACGGCTCCCGTGAAAGCGCCCTTCTCATGGCCAAAGAGCTCGCTCTCGAGAAGCGCGTCGGGAAGCGCGCCGCAATTGATCTTGACGAAGGGGCGCGCGCGCCGCGGGCTGGCCAGATGGATCGCGCGCGCGAGGGCCGTCTTGCCGGTGCCCGATTCGCCGCGCAGCAGCACGGTCGCGTCGGTCGCGGCGACCTTGCGCGCGAGATCGAAGACATCGCGCATCGCGCGGCTGCTCGCCACCAGATGCTCGAAGCTCGCCTGGCTTTCGAGCGCCGCCAGGCGATCGCTGAGCAGCGCCCGTTCCCGCTCGAGCGCGCGCTGCTCGAAGAGCCGGTCGACCCGCATCAACATCTCGAATTCCTTGTAGGGCTTCTGCACATAGTCGAGGGCGCCGTCGCGCAGGGCGAGCCGCGCGCTCTCCTGCGTGGCGTAGGCGGTGAGAAGCAGGAAGGCGGTGCCGGGCCAACGACTGCGCACGAGATGCAGCAGCTCGAGGCCGTCGGGCGGAGGCATGCGCACATCCGAAATGACGAGATCGAAGGCGCGCTCTTCCAGCATGGCGACCGCCTCTTGGCCCGAGCCGGCGCCGGCCGTGTCGTAGCCCTCCTCGCGAAAGAGGTCCTCGAGATTGCGCCTGAGCTCCGTCTCGTCGTCGACCACGAGAATGCGAAAGGCGCTCTTGTCGGCGAAGAGAGACCCGGCCGCGGCGGAATCGCGACGCGCGTCCGGATCGGCATCGACAGGGTGGCCCGGCGCTTCCCGCCGGCACGCGTCTCGCCTGAAAGAGGGAGACCGATCGCCGGGCAGATCGCGTGCATCAGTCATTCGATTTCTCCTCGTGCGATGCCTGGCTCACAGAGGCGAGCGGGAAGGCGAGCGGAATCGAGAGGGTGAAGGAGGCTCCCTTCCCGGGAGCGCTCTCCACGGAAACCGTCGCCCCGTACAGATCCATCATCGAGCGAACCACGGCCAGGCCGAGGCCCGAGCCCTGCGGCTTGGTGGTGTAGAAGGCATCGAAGGCCCGGCGGCATTGATCGCTCGTCATTCCACAGCCGGTGTCCGTGATCGAAAGAACGAGGTCGCGGCGTCCCGGATCGGCATGCACCGCCAGCGCGCCTCCCTCGGGCATCGCATCGCGCGCATTCAGGAGCAGGTTCACGAGCACCTGATGAAGAGCGGCCGGGGCCATTCGCACGCGCAGCGCGTCGGCGGCGCTCGTGCGGCGAACGAGGTCGATGCCTCTTCGCGACAATTCGTGCTCGAGGAGGCCGAGGACGGCATCGAGAACCGGGCCCAGCCGGGCGGCTTCCTCCCCCTCAGCCGATGGACGGGCGTACGAGAGGTACTGGCTGAGCACGCGGTCGAGACGGCCGATCTCGCTGGGAATCGCTTCGAACCAGGAGAGGATTTCCCCGGGCGGGCGGCCCTTTTCGATCTTCGCGCGGACGCGCTCGGCGCGCGACGAGATCACCGCGAGAGGATTGCGGATTTCGTGCGCCAGCACCGCGGCCAGCTCCCCCGCGGCCGCCAGCGCGCCCGTCTCACGCAGGCTGCGCTCCGCGATGGCGACCTTGCGCAAGAGGTGCGAGAAGAAGATGGCGAGCGCGAGGGCGGCGAGCATGCCCGCCGCCCCGGTCACGACCACTTGCCGGCGCAAGCGCCACAGGCCTTGAAAGAATGAGGCGCCCCCTTCGGCCGCGAGGGCTCCCAGGACTTCGCCCGATTCATCGAGCACCGGCGCAAATCCGGTCTTCAGGTACACTCCTTCGATCTCGTAGAGATCGCTCGCCGCGGGAACTCCGGCGAGCGCCGCGGTGACCGCGGCGTAATGAAGATCGACGGCGGGATTCGGGTCGCCCGCCCGGATGCGACCGTCCACATCGAGCAGATGGCGCTTCTCCCCGTCCACGAGGAAGAGCTCGCCGATCTCGGTGTCGAAGCGCACGCGCGCCAGCAACGCCCGCAGACGTTCGGCCGCGGGCCCTTCCGGCTGTTCGATGAGCGCCCGCATCTCCTCTGGCGGAATGCCCGCCGATACGGCGCAGGCCACTCCCAGCAGCCGCCCGCCCAGTTCTTCGTCGATCGTGCCGCGGACTTGGCGATAGGTGAGCAGCGTGCCGGCATTCAGGACGAGCAGCAGGAGCAGCAGGAAGAGAGCGATCAGCACCGCGCGGGAGGGAAGCCGCACCGCCCGCCGCCGCTTCGAGACGCCGGCCGGCGAGGACGGCGCGGGCCCTGGTCCCGCCCCCCGGCGCGCGCGGCCTTGCGCGCGGCCCCGGCCCGGCCAAGGGAGCATGCCGACCTCCTCATTCGCGCCGATGGACACCGGTCGTTCGCCGATGATACCGTCCCCCGGCTACGCGTCCCACGCCGAAAAGGAGCCTGCATGCGGGACTCGTCCGGCACACCCGGAAGAGAGAACGGCGCCGCCTCCCCGCCTCGGGAAGATGCGCTCCTTCCGGCGCTCAGGCCGCTCGAGGTCGTTCCTCTCATGCACCAGGGACGCCGGCTCCTTCTTCTCCGCGACCCGAGCGGAATCGTCACCGAGCCGCTGGTCGTCTCGCCGGCCTCGCTGGAGCTGCTGCGCTTCTTCGACGGCCGCCACTCGCTGCGCGAAGCGCAGCTCGCGATCGCGCGTTCGAGCGGCCAAATCCTGCCCGCCGCCCAAATCGAGGCCTTTCAGGCGAAGCTGGAATCGCAACACTACCTGGACAGTCGGAACTATCAGGAGTTCCGCGCAAAGCTGGCGCGTGAATATCGCGCCTGGGCGCTCCGGCCGCCGCAATTCGCGGGCAGCGCGTATCCCCAGGATCCTGACCGCCTGCGCGAGACCTTGTCGACGCTCTACCAGCCGCCGGGCGGACCCGGCCTCCCCGGCGCGCCCGTGGCCGCGCCGCCTCTGGGCATCGCGGCTCCGCACATCGATTTCGCCCGCGGAGGAGCGGTCTACGCGCACGCCTACGCCAAGCTGTGGAGAGCCGATGTCACCCGCGTGCTCATTCTCGGCGTCTCGCACGCGGGCGCCCGGCAGCCGTTCGTCGCCACGCGGAAAGATTATTCGACGCCGCTCGGTCCGCTGCCGACGGACACCACTTTCCTGGATGCGCTCCGTTCGCGCCTGCCGTGGGAGTTGCTTGAAGAAGAGGAGCTCCATCGCTGGGAACATTCAATCGAGTTCCAGACGGTCTTCCTGCAGCACGCGCTGGCAAGCGAGTCCACTCGCATCCTCCCGCTGTTGTGCGCCTTCTCGTGGGAAGATCTGCGCGCTGGAAGCGCGGAGCGGGCCGCGATCGACGCGTTTCTTGCGGCGCTTTCCCGCGCGATGAAGGAATCGAACGAACGCTGGCTCGTCGCCGCGGGAGTCGATCTCGCGCACATGGGGCCGCGCTTCGGCGATCGCGAGGCGTTGTCGGCCGGGATGCTCGTCCAGATCCACCGCCGCGATCGCGCGCTGCTCGAACGCCTGGCGGCGGGCGACCGCGAAGGCTTCGTCGCCGACATTCTGGCCGGGGAGAACGAGCGGCGCATCTGCGGCGTGCCCGCCCTCTACGCCCTTTCCTTCCTGATGGAAGGCGCGCGAGGAAGCGTGCTCGCCTACGATCAGAGCGTGGAAGCCGCGCCCGGCAGCGTGGTGAGCTTCGGCGCACTCGCCTTCCCCGCCTGAATCGCGGAAATATCGCAGGCCGCATTCGCAGCGCGAAAAAAGCGAGACGGGACGCCCGGTCCTTCCCCGGCATCCCGTTTTCCTGCGGCGCATCAGGGCCTTCAGCGAATGCAAGGCCTGCGCCGAATGCAAGGCCTGCGCCAAATCAGGGCCTTCGCCGAATCAGGCCCTTCGTCCAATCCAAGGCCGGGCCGAATGCGGCGCGCTAACGGCTTCGGTCGAAGTGGAAGCCGCAACTCTCGAGGTGCTGGATCGAAGGCTCCAGGTCCTCGCGGCTGACCTGCAGGGTGATGTTCACCGGCTCGCTCAATTGCTCGCGAATCGTCTCGTAGATCACATCGAATCCCACGACTCCCTTGCCGCACACCTGGTGCAGGTCGGAGATTCCGTCGTTGTCGTGGAAATGCAGGTTCACCAGCCGTTCGCGGAACTGGACGATCCAGTCTTCCGGAGCGAACTGCGAGAAACAGGCGGCGTGCCCCACATCGCAGCAGAAACGGAACCAGGGGGAATCGACCGCCTCGAAGAGGCGCGCCAGAACCTGCTCGTCCGATTCCCAGGTGTTGCGCAGGGCGACGATGACCTCTTCCTCCTTCGCGCGCGCAACGAGGTCGCGCAGGCTGGTCACGCTTTGCTCGACCCACCAGTCGATCTCGTCGGGACGGACATGATTGCTGAATCCGCTGTGGAAGATCGCGATCCGGGCCCCGAGGATCTTGCCGATTTCCAACCCTTCCTGAATGGCCTCCATGCTGTGCTGGAGAATCATCTTGTCGTGGCTGGCCAGCTTCAAGTCGTGATGCGGCAAGCGGGCGATGACTTTGGTCTTGTTGCGGCGCAGCTCGATCGCGAGCCGCTCGAGGTCTCGGATGGCGACTTCCCCGTTGTAGGTCGTGTCGGAGAGATCGACCTCGGCGTTCAGTCCGTGTTCGCGCAGGAAGGGCAACGATTCGCGCAGCCCGGCGAGATCGACAGGATACGAAAGCGGAAAGATGAGGCCGCTCGCATGCCCTTCCACGTCCGCCCCGGCAGCCTCTTCGGGCGCCCCCTCGCCTTGCGCGTCCGGATGGGCAGCGGCCACGCGATCGTCGTGCTCGCCCGCCATTCCATCGGCGGCCGGACTCGTACCCTTCTTCGCCTCGCGCACCGCCTGCTTCTTTTCCACGTTCACTCCTTGCGGGCCGTCATCTTGGCCGCGCCCAGGACTCCCCGGCCTATGCCTTCAGCTTCTGCACTTCGGCGACCAATGCCGGGACGACCTTGAACAGATCGCCCACGATTCCGTAATCGGCCACCTGGAAGATCGGAGCGTCCGGATCCTTGTTGATCGCCAGGATGCACTTCGCGGTGCGCATGCCGGCGAGATGCTGAATGGCGCCCGAGATGCCCACCGCGATGTAGAGCTTGGGAGCCACCGCCTTGCCCGTCTGGCCGACCTGATGGGAATGATCGATCCAGCCGGCGTCGACGGCGGCGCGCGATGCGCCCACGGCCGCGCCGAGCAATCCGGCCAGTTGGCGGAGCAACGCGAAGTTCGCCGGCTCCTTCAGGCCTCGCCCTCCGGAGACGATGATCTCCGCTTCCTGCACATCGAGCTCGCTCTCTTCCTTCTTGCGCACCTCGATCACGCGCGCGCGCTGCTCGGCGGGGAGGGCGACCGCAAGCGTTCGGGCCTCCGCCTGCCCTTGTCCCGCCGGCGGGGCCGGGTACGCGCCCGGCCGCACGCTCGCGATCGCGGGCCTCGCCAGCGCCCGCGCGGTCGCAAAGACCTTGCCCCCGTACATCGACTTCACCGCCTGGAAGCCGCCGTCCTTCTCCTCCAACTGAATGGCATCGGTGAGCGCGGCCAGCCCGCAGCGCGCGGCCGTGCGGGCGAGGAGATCCTTGCCCATCGCCGTGGCGACGAGGAGAACGAGATCGGGATCCAGCTGCTTGATCGCTTCCGCCAGCGCGGTCGTATACCCTTCGCTCCAGTAGAAGCCCAGCCGCGGATCTTCGACGATGTGGCTCACCGTCGCCCCGTACGCGCCCAGCTGCGGGGCGATCGCGGCCACGCGATCGCCGACCACGAGGGCGTGCACTTCGCTGCCGAGCTGGCGGGCGAGCGCGACCGCTTCATGAGCGCCCTTGCGAAAGGCCCCATCTCGTTGTTCCGCGAATACCAGAACGCGGCCTGCCATCGGAGACCCCTCCTACAGAACCTTCGCCTCGACGCGAAGCAGCTCAACCACCTGGGGAACGATTTCCTCGACCTCGCCGGTGAACTTGCGGCCGCCCGTGCGCGCGGGAGGCGGGGCCATCGCGACGATTTTCACCTTCGCGGCCGCGGGGCCGCGCTGGTCGGGCGCAACCTGCGGCTGGACGATATCGATGGGCTTCTTCTTCGCGGCCATGATGCCCTTGAGCGACGCGTAGCGCGGCTCGTTCAATCCCTTCTCCGCGGTGATCACGGCTGGAAGCGAGAGGGCGACCACTTCGGCGCCGCCTTCGATTTCGCGATGCACGCGCGCTTCCTTGCCCTCCCACTCGATCTTCGTCGCCAGCGCGACATGCGGCCATCCGAGATACTCCGCGAGCGCGATGCCGACGACGTCGCTTTCGACATCGATGCTCAACTTGCCGCACAGCACGAGGTCGGGCTGCAGGGAGCGGATCGTTTCGGCGAGGATGCGGGCGATCGAGAGCCCGTCGCCGCCGAGATACGACACCTCCTGAACGATCACGCCCTTGTCGGCCCCCATGGCGAGCGCCTTGCGAATCTCCGCCTGCGCGCTCTCCGGGCCGACGGAAACCACGATCACTTCCCCGCCCTGCGCTTCGCGAATGCGCAGCGCTTCCTCAATCGCGTACTCATCGTACGGATTGATGACCATGCCGAGGTCGGCGGTCTGGATCGCGACACCCGAGGGATCGATCGCGATCCGGGCCTCCGAATCGGGCACTTGTTTCATGCAGACGACGATCTTCACTGCCAGCCTCCGAAAACGCGCGGGCGGCCGAAGGAGTGCGTACCACCCCCTGGCAGCCGCATCGGTCGAATCGGCCGCAACAAAAAACAGTGCTCCACAGGGGCCCTCAGGCTCACGCGAAGCACTTCTCACACGAGTCCGGCCCTTCCGCCGCGCAAGGCCCCGGAATCACCGGGCGGTAGCCGCCCGAGGCGCGGCCCGGACAAGCTAAGTGAAGAAACTACCAGGATTCTCGATCGAGGGTCAACGGAAAGGTGCCGGTCATTGCTCGTCCCGGCGTTCCGACTCGGAAACGCCCTTGAGCAGGTCAGGAACGTCCGCCGGTTCGATCTCTTCCCAGTCCCGGCCCGGCTCGGGAGGAGGATTCGGCTGTTTGCCGCCGGGCTTCCACTCGCGCACTTCCAAGGCGCCGCGGATTCCGAGCCCGGGCACCAGGAAATCGATCCGCCCTTGGTACTCGGCCCCTCCCATGGGCGGATCGTAGGCGACCCGGACGACCGATTCCCCACTCGAAGTCCATAAACTCCAACGAGATACCGCCGGCCCTGCCCCCTGCAGCCAGATTTCCGCCTGCCTGGCGCCCGCCTCGCGGACCGGAGAGCGCCCCCTGAGGAGGATGGCCCCACCCCTGGAGCTCGTATCCGCACCCTGGATGCCCTTTGCGAGCCGCTGCGGGGAGACGAGGTAGGCCGCCAGTCTCCCGATCGCCGCGCCGAGCGAATCGTCCCCGCCCCCGGAACGGGCGAAGACCTTCATCCGGGGAAGAAAGAGGGCCCACTCCTCCGGCTCGAACCAGAGATTCAACACGGGAGACAGCATTCCGGGCCGAAGGGAAAGGAGGCCGCCTCCCGAGTCACGGATGGCGAATCGCGCGTTCAGCGAGGGAAGGGAGCGGTCGTCGACGAAGAGACGCACCAGCCCCCGGCCTTCGAGAAGAGGAGGAGCCTGCCAGTCATCGAGCTGCGCAAGGACGGCCTCCGCATTCGCCGGAACCGTTGGCAAGCCGGCGGGAGCCGGCGCGCGTGAGCACGACGCGAGCAACGGGAGCAAGGCCGCGAGCACGACGACGGCGAGAAAGCCGCCGATGGATGCGCGCCGTACCGGAGTCTCCGCGGAATGAGATGGCGAATGCGGCGCTCCAAGCCCGTCGCGGGATGCTCCGTCATGGGGCCGAAGAACAGGCCCGGATCCACTCATGTGCCGGCGCTCCAACAGCCGCTTCCCTCCTCTTCAGCGGTCACTTCCATGGCCGGGTCCGCTCCCACGGTCGCTCCCTCTTCCTCGACCTTCTCTCGTCGCTCACCGCGGCGCCGGACGGTCCCGGCTTGCTCGATGAAGGGCGAATTCGCGAGCAGAAAGCGCGCGCGAGGCGCGACCTGCTTCTTCCGATGCGCGCGCCATGCGTTTACAATCGCCGGACCGACGGTCTCTTCCGCCTCGCTGAATGCCGCCCGCACGCGGCGGGCGGGTTCGAGACGCGCCGGACTCGAGCCATGCAGCCTGCTGCATGACTGGGGCTGCAGTCTGCTGCAGGCAGCCGTCATCGAGCAAGGAGAATGGCGTGCCGGATCTCGGGGCCTCTCCCCAGGCCACCGCTTTCGCGATTCTCGATGTGGAGACGACCGGTCTCCAACCGGAGGATCGCATCATCGAGGTCGCCGTCGTGCGCCTCGCGCGTTTGCGGGAAGTGACGCGCTTCGAGACGCTCGTGAATCCCGGCATCCACATCCCGCTGGTCGCGACGGCCGTGTGCGGGATCGATGACGATCTCGTCTCCGGGGCGCCCGAGTTTCCTTTCGTCTGGCCCGTGCTCGAGACGCTGCTGTCCGGCGCGGTCCTCGTCGCGCACAACGCCTCCTTCGATCTCGCCTTCCTGAGCGCGGAACGCAAGCGCGCGGGGCTCCCCGCCTGGAAAGGCCCCGTGCTGGACACCTTGAAGCTCGCCCGCAATACTTGCGCGCTGCCTTCCTACTCGCTGCACTCCCTGCATGAGAGCCTGGCGCTGAAATCGGCGCCCAGCCATCGCGCGCTCTCGGATGTGCTCGCCACGGCCGAACTCCTGCGCACGCTCCTCGAGCGATTGGGAGACCGGGTCCGCACGCTCGGCGATCTGCTCGCCGCCCAGGAGCCCGTTCCCGTCGCTTGGGAGGACTTCCCCGAAAGCGTTCCCCAGGAAGTGCGCGACGGCATCACGCAAGCGGCCCTCGCGGGCGGCGCCATTGGAGTGCAGTACGAAACGCGCACGGGGCTGCGCACATTCCGGATGATCCCCAAGGGGCTCCAGAGAAACGGACCGCTCTTCTATCTTTGCGGCATTTCGACCAGAGGCGAAGATCAGCAGTTCATCTTGCGCATGGATCGCATTCGAGGAGTCGAAGGATGAAGACTCCGGCGGCGGCGGGATTCGCCATCGCCTGGCGGACAGCGGCGATGGCGGCCGTCATGGTTCTCGGGACCCTCTGGGGGGAACCCCCGCGCCCCCTCGCGGTGATGAGCGGCGAGCCGGGCAGAATCGCCCAACGAAAAGAGGAAGAGTCCCGATGAGTGATCGAGAGAGGACGGCCGCGGGCGCTCGTTTGCAGGCCGGTTCGCAGTGGATCGAGATCGACGGGCACGCCTACCGGCACAATCTGCGCGCCCTGCGAAGCATCCTGACGCCGGGCACGCGTTGCATGGCGGTCGTGAAGGCCAACGGGTACGGCCATGGCGCGCGCCTGATCGCACGCATCGCCGTCGCCGAAGGCGTCGACTACCTGGGGGTCAACGACCTGGCCGAGCACCTGGAGCTCGCCGATCTCGCCAAAGACACCCCCGTGTGCATGCTCGGCCCCGTCCTACCCCGCCAGGCGGCGGATGTGGTTGCATCGGGAGTGGAGCCGACCGTGTCGGAAATGGAGGTCGCCGATGGTCTGGCATCGGCGGCGCGCGAGCAGAAGCGGGTTGTCCGCGCGCACATCAAGATCGAGACGGGCACCCATCGCCAGGGAATCCTGTTCGAGGAGATCCCCGCCTGGGCCGAGTTCCTGCGCCTCCATCCCGAAGTTCGCCTGCGCGGATTGCACACCCACTACGCGAACATCGAGGACACGACCGATCACACCATCGCGCGCCGCCAGCTCGCGCGGCTGCGGGAAGCGGTGGCGCGCTTCACGGAACTCGGACACCAGCCCGAGCTCGTGCACTCGGCCTGCTCGGCCGCCGCCATCGTGATGCAGCAGACGCACGCGGACCTCGTCCGTTTGGGAATCGCGACCTACGGACTGTGGCCTTCGCGCGAGACATTCCTCTCGACGCTCCTTTCGCAGCAGATGGGGCCCGAGCTCGTGCCGGTGCTCGCGTGGAAGACGCGCATCGCGCAAATCAAGCTGGTCCCGGTGGGCGAATATGTGGGCTACGGCTGCTCGCTGCGCACCACCCATCCGATGCGTCTTGCCGTCTTGCCGGTCGGCTATGCGGATGGCTATCCGCGCGCGCTCTCGGGACGCGGCTATGTGCTCATCCACGGCAAGCGGGCGCCGATCGCGGGGCGCGTCTGCATGAACATGACGATGATCGACATCACCGATCTCCCCGACGCGCAACTGGAGGACGAGGTCATCCTGATCGGCCGCGACGGGGGCGAATCGATTTCGGCCGACACCCTGGCGACGCTCTGCAACACCATCAACTACGAAATCGTCGCGCGCATCGGCGCGCATGTCCCGCGTCTCGCGCGGCCCGATCGCGGCCCTCAGAGGAGCTCGTGACCTCTCTCGCCCGGCTTTCCCCCGCGCGCGCCTCCGCCGGCAAACGCCGCCGCTTTCCCCACGGCGCCGGGTTGGCGGCCGCCTTCGCCGCGGCCCTTCTCTTGGCCGCCGCCGGGTGGCTCGCCATCGGCGCCGCCCGCCGCGCGGCGTGGGATGTGGAACGGGAGCAGGCCCGTCTCTGGTGGACGAGGGTCCAGGCGGAGCTGCGCGAATCGGCGAGAGAACGGGAACTGCCCGCGTGAACCGGCCCCGGCGACGGCCCGGAGGCCTGGCAGGGCTGGCTTCGAAGGGCGCGCGAGGCGCTACGCGCGCTCGACGGCGCGGAGACGCTGCTCGAGGAGTTCACCGACTTCGCGCGCCTGCCCGCGGTCCGCTCCATGAGGCCGATTCGAACGGGTCACAAAGGGTCGAATTGGGGAGCCTCAAGACCGGCGCACGCGCCGCACGCCGGTGGCGGGGCTGCCTCGGGCTTCTAAGAGATCGCCGCTCCTCCGCTCACCGCATCCATCGTCGAGACGAGAACCACCCGGCCGGCATCCGAGGCGGCCAGCAACATGCCCCGCGATTCGACCCCGCGCAGGCGGACGGGCTTCAAGTTGGCCACCACGACGATGCTCTTTCCGATCAATTCCTCGGGCCGGTAATGAGCGGCGATCCCCGCGACGATCTGCCTTTCGCCCAATTCCCCGAGATCGATTCGCAACACGAGGAGCTTGTCGGCATTGGGATGCGGATCGGCCGCCAGAACGCGCGCCGCGCGCAGATCCAGCGCCGCGAATGTCTCATAGGCGATCTCGGGTTTCCCCTGCGGTCCACCCACCGGCTCATCGGACATCTTCTTCTCCTCCCCCTGCATGTTCGCTGGACCGGGAAGCGAGGCACCATGCGGCCGCACGGCCGAGCCCATCGCCCGCTCGCCTCGTCCCGCACTGGCAGCGCGCCGGGAGGCAGCCGTCGTCAACGAGCGCGATGAAGATCCTCGCCCCGTACGGGCGTCCGCTCGTCGCTCGTTCGCTTCTTGCGTTTGCGCGCCTGGCGCTGGGCGACGAGTTCGAACAGGAGCTCTTCCAGGCGTTCGCCCAGACGCTCGATCGTGTACTGGTCCTGCACGCGACGATAGCCTCGCTCACCCAGGCGCCCCGCCCAGGCGAGATCGTCGAGCAGCCGGTCGAGGGCTTCGGCCAAAGGCTCCGGCCGTCCGGGCGGGACGAGCAACTCGTCCTCTTCCACGATCTCCGGAAGCACGCCGACCAAGCTGGCGACGACGGGAATCCCGACCGCCATGAATTCGAGCGCGCTGCGGGAGAGCGCCTCTGAGCCGAGGCTGGGAATGACGCCGATGTCGAAGGCCGAGGCGTAGAGCATGGGGTCTTCGACGAAGCCGGTGAACACGACTCGATTCTCGATCCCGAGTTCGACGGCGAGAGCGCGCAGTTCCGCCACGGGCACTTCCTTCTCCTCGCCCACCACGATCAGACGGAAGTCCCGCCCGCGTGCGTTGAGGAGCGCGGCCGCTTCGATGAGCGTCCGATGGCCCTTGACCGGCGAGAGACGCCCGATCACTCCGACGAGCGGCGCGGTCGAGGGAATCTGGAACCGGCGGCGGATGTCGATCCGCGCTTGCCGGCGGCCCGTCTCGGGAAGCCACGCGAGGCTGTTCAGATCGATGCCCGGAGGAATGACGGAGGCCTTGCGCGAATCGATACCGACCGGGCGCAGGTGGCGTTCGAGGAGATAGGCGCCGCTGACCACGATGCGATCCGTGCCGCGCAGGTAGAGCCAGCGATGGGGAAGATCCGGCCGCGGGGCGCGCGCCTCGCAGCGCACGCGCACGATCGGAATGTCCAGCCCGCGGCGCGCGAGGTGCGCCTCGAGATGTCCCGACCCCGTGTGCACGAAGATCGCGTCGACGCGATGGCGCACCAGGAAGCTGCGCAGGCGTGAAATCGTCTGGGGCCAGTTCCAGACGCGCAGCTCGGGGAAGCGCAGCTCCGCCGGCACGGGCACACCCTCGCGCTGAGCGCGCTCGAGAATCGGCGTGCCTTCCTGGCCGCCCATCCAACAAGTGTGGCCGCGTTCCTGCAGCGCCTTCCCCATGGTGACCGCATTCCAGGCAAGCGCGCTGCCGAAGCGCAGGAACGCAATGTGGACGATCCGCAACTGCCTATCCATCTTGACTCCGAGGCGGTTGCTCCGGCTGAAGAGGCGCTCGCCGGAGTACACTTCATCAAAGGTCCGGGAACCCTGACGACTTTTACCATGTCAGAGAGGCGGCGGCAAGCGCGGCCGCTCGCGGGCTGCTCCCGGAGATGCCCCACTTTCCTTTTGACATCCCTATTCGGGCTCTAGGAAGATGCGGCGGTTGATACCCTCAGGGACCAGGAATCGCGGAAGGTCGCCGGCGGCCGATCGCTCGCCAGCCGCGCCCTTCGCGTGGAGAGGCATTTGACCGACGGAGACATGCTCGCGCAACCCGAGAATCGCCGGGCCCGAGTCGAGCGCTTTCACCGCGGGCGGCAAGCCCGCCGGCAAACGCGGCGAGGACCGCGATAGGGGGAGTGGCCGGTGCGCAGGATCTTGTTGCTGGGACCCGCCATTCTTCTGCTTCTGGCCTGGAATCTCATCGATCCCGGATCGCTGAACAGGGCCGGCTTCTCCGCCTGGTCGGGCCGGCTTCTTTCGGTCGGCCCCGTTCACGCGGCGGCCAGCGCCTCTCGTCCATCCATCGTCGTGCCCGCCCACCGATCCTCCATGGAACGCGAGCGCGCGATCGCGCAGGCGGACAGTGCGCCCGTGTTCATGGGCTATCGCATCGTGCGCCCCGCGGCGTTCGTCGCCGACGGCGACTGGGTGGAATTCTTCACCTACTGGAGCGGCGCGGCCACGGTGTGGGCGGACTTCCGTTCGCTCGACCCGCAAGCCTCCGCGCCCGAGGGCGCCGTCTATGTCGGCGACTCCTCGGTGGTCGTCGACGACACGCTGCATGTGTGGCCGTGCTATTGGAGCCTGCATCAGGTGCCGCAGGCGAGCGCCGACGGCAGCCGGCTTTCCGTGCCGGTGACCGCCGTCTCTTCCGCCGACGACACGACCGCCACGGAAGCGCTCGAGTTCTGCATTTCGAACCATCCGCCCGAATTCCTCGGCGCGCGCTTCGTCATGCCCGCGGACCGCATCCGCACGGAAGGCGACCGCACCGTGTTGCTCGTGCGCAATGGCGATCTCATCCATCTGGAGACCACCTGGCGATTCAGCGTTCCGGGATTCTTCGTCACCGGGGACTTCTCCGCCGCGGACGACAGCTTCTCGGCCGCGCGCGTCATCTACGAACCCGTCGAGCAGCCGGCTGCCGATGTGCAGACTCACGGAATCTATTACGAGCTCGACGAACGGGCGCAGACGGGGGACGCGGCGCGCGTGCCGGCGCAGATCATCGGGTCCGACGGCGGCTGTGGGCGCACCACCTTCCCCTTCGTCCTCGAATTCGACAACCGCGGTCCCCTCACGAGCCCGATCTTCCTGGATATCCCCCGCAGCGTGACCGACCCGCGCTTCGTGATCCGGGGCATCGCACCCGCCGGCTCGGACAGCGTCCTGCTCGTGCTCAATCGGACCGTGGAGCAGGTCGCGCCCGCCCGCGTGTGGGCGGACTCGCTCCTCTTTCAGGACACGCTCATGCTAGGCGGGGGATCGAATCAGATCGTCGCCTACGGACTCGACAAGCTCGGCAACCGCTCGCCCGCTTCGGTTCCGGCCATCGTCGACCTGGCGACTGCGCCGCAATTCAAGGAATGGCGCGTGCTGAAGCCGACCATCGCGAATCCCGATTCTGCCGTGTGGGTCAAGATCGCCGACGGCGCGCGAGACATCCAGGTGCGCAGCTACTGGGACATACGGGCCGACTACAATGTCTTCGCCGATTTCTCCGCCCTGGACGATCACTTCGCCCCCGATTCGGTGCGCTACTCGCGCGGAGCCGATATCCAAGTCGAGCACGCAGGCGCAACCGAGACCTGGGCCTGCTACGAATTCGAATACCGCCTGTCGGAAGCGAACGGGACACGCGATGCGAACCAACTCGTCGTGCCGGTCACCGCGTACGATCCGACCACCGGCTACAGCACGACGACCCAATCGCTGCAATTCTGCCTCTCCAACTCTCCTCCGGCGCACCGGAAGACCTGGGCCGCCTGGCAATCGCCCGTCTTCAGCGTGCGCGACGGCGACACGCTGATCGTCGTCCGCAACGGCAGCCAGATCCGCCTGCACACCAGCTGGTTCTCGCGCACGCGTCCTTTCTCGGTGCGCGCGGATTTCTCGCTGCTCGATACCCGCACGCCGTTTCCCGTCTATGCCTTCGTCGACTCCGCTTCCACCGACGAGTATGGAACGTACTCGATCGTCTACCGGCTGAGCGAGGACGCCTGCTGCGGCGAGGGCATCGATCCCTATCCCCTCCCCGTCGAGATTAAAGTGTCCGACCGGGGCTGCGGGTCTGCTTCCTATGTCATCAACTTCGAATTCGACAACGAAGGCCCCGAGCTGGCCGCCTTCCTGGATCGATTGCCCCCCACCGCGGTGTCGGCGAGCGCACTGCCGTTGAGCGGCTGGGCTCCCGGCGCGGCGAGCGCACTTGCCTCGATCTACCATGTGGACCAGGACAGCACGAGCCAGTGGGTCATGCCGACCGATTCCCTGGGCGCCTTTTGGGGCGAGGTCTCGCTGCTGCCCGGCGTCAACGAGATCACCGTCTTCGGCCGGGATCCCGTCGGCAATCGCTCTCCGGCCTCTCCGGTCTACCCGATCCTGCTGTCCACGCAGGCGCGCATGGAGATCCCCAAGCCGTTCCGGCCCGGCGACACGATCCTGCTCGAAGATCCCGCCGGCTGGTCGTTGGTGAATATCGCCATCTATAACCTCGAGGGAGATCAGATCCGAGTCTTCGAGGAGCGTGGGCCGCTGGTGCGATTCGATCCCTCCTGGGATGGACGCAACGGCCGCGGGGAATCGGTGAAGTCCGGCCCGTACTTGATGCGCATTCGCACGGTCGATTCCAGCGGGCGCACGGAAGAGGAGGTCAAGGCCATTGTCTTCCAGCGCTGACAGTCGCCGCGACGAGCGTTTGCGCGCGCACACCGGGAACAATTCCGCGCGCGGCGCATGCCGCTTCTCGATGCCGGCTCTCCTGCTCCCCTGCGCGCTTGGGATCGCGCTCGCGCTCGCGCCCTGCCCCGCTTTCGCACAGGAAGGCGGATGGGCGACGGCGGGCGCTTTCGGCAACATGGAGCCCGGAGGCAGGGGCGCGGCCCTGGGCGGCGCGCTCGCTCCCATCGTCGACGACGCCACCGCGGCGCACTGGAACCCCGCGCGCCTGGTGGAGCTGGACCGCCGCGAGGTCGCGGTCACCTACGCGGATCTCTTCGGCTTGCATCTCGCGCGGCACACCGCGCTCTTCTTCGCCTTCCCGCGTCGCGAGCGGGATCTTTCCTGGGATGGAAGCGGGCTGCGCGCGCGCAGCGGGCGGGTGACCTCGGCGTACGGGCTGGGCCTGCAGACGACGAGCGTGGATCTCGACCCTGAATCTTACGCGGAGTACGACCTCTCGGCCGCCTACGCGCGCCGCGGGCTATTGGACTTCACCTGGGCCCTGGCTTTGCACGGTCTCTTCGCACGCAGCGAAGTCGACATCGTGGGCGCGTCCGGATTCTCGATCGACCTCTCGCTCGCCCGCTCGTTCGGCCGCATCGCCGACGCGAGCCTCGTCGCGCGCGGCCTCGTATCGCGGCTCGATTGGGACGCGGGCGCCAAAGAGGACCTGCGCCCGACGGTGGAAGTGGGCGGCGCATTCCATCCTCGCGCGAACCTCGCCCTTCCCGCGGTGGCCCAGTTCGATCTGGAAGCCTCGCAGCTCACGCAGGCGTCGGTGGGAGCGGAATGGCACGCCGTCAGCGATCTCCTGCGTTTGCGCGCGGGGCTTCGCTGGCGCGACGACGGCGCTTCCAGCGAGATGCGCGGCTCCGCGGGAGCGGGGCTTCACTGGAAAGACCTGACCTTCGATTACGGACTGGCCATCGGTCCGGAGGACCTGGGCGACACCCATCGCCTGAGTCTTCAGTACCGGTTCTAGCAGGGTGCTGAAACCCGGATTATTCATAAAGCTCGTCGCGAGACAGCGGAGATGCCCGCAGATACAAGGCGCGCGCCGCGCCGCCGACGCAGGCGTACTCCGCAGTACGTCGAGGAGGCGGCGCCAGCGTAACGCAGTAGATGCGGGCAGATACGATGTCGCAGCAGAGATTTCATGAATCATCCGGGGTAATACCCGCGCCCGTGTTGCCCGTCGACGCTGGTCGAGACCCGTCGAAACTCGTTGCGGCCCGTCAAGGCCTGACCATGCTCGCTGACTGACGCGCGAGCACCGCTCGGGGAGAACGCCATGGTTCGTCATCGCAAGATCCAGAGCCCGTACGGCATCGATGAGTGGGGAGCGGGATATTTTGCGATGGGGTCGGGCGGCCACTTGCATGTCTGCCCCTACTGCGACCGCCGCTCGGTCGATCTCGTCAAAGTCGTGCGCATGGCGGCGCGCGAGGGGCTCACTCCCCCGCTGCTGCTGCGCTTCCCTCAAATCCTCCAGACTCAGTTGCGCGAGCTCTATCGCAGCTTCGACCGCGCGCGCGAGGAATTCGGCTACCGTCCCTCGTACCGCAGTCTCTTCCCCTTGAAGGTGAATCCGCTGAGGCCCGTGGTCGACGCCTTGATCGAAGCGGGCCGGCCCGGCGCCTTCGGCCTCGAGGTCGGCAGCAAGGCCGAGCTCGCCATCGCGCTCTCGCGCGAGTTGCCCGAGGATTCGTGGATCTGCATCAACGGATTCAAGGACGGCTCCATGGCGCGGCTGGCCGCTCAGGCGACCGGCAAGAACACACCCATCGTGCTCGTGATCGAGCGCCTGCGCGAAGTGGACCTCGTGATCCGCGAGGCGCGCCGCCAGGGACGCGCGCCGCTGCTCGGGTTGCGCTGCCGGCTGTATCAACGGGGCAGCGGCCGCTGGGAAGCGTCCGGAGGCGAGACGGCCAAATTCGGCCTCGGCTCCTCGGAGCTGCTCTACGCCGTCGACGCGCTCCGCGAAGCGGGGATTCTCGGGCAGCTGCGCGTGCTGCACTACCACATCGGATCGCAGATCACGAGCGTGCGGCGCATCACCGACGCGGTCAAGGAAGCGGCCCGGATCTACGCCAAGCTGCGCCAGCGCGGCGCGCCGCTCTCCACCCTGAATGTCGGCGGCGGGCTCGGCATCGACTACGACGGCAGCAACACGCCCTCCGACAGCAGCGTCAACTACTCGCTCCAGGAATTCGCGAACAACGTCGTCTACACGGTCAAGGAAGTGTGCGACGAAGAGGAAGTGCCCCTGCCGGATCTCGTTTCCGAAAGCGGCCGGGCGCTGACCGCCTATCATTCGCTGCTCGTCACGAATTGCGAAAGCCGCGAGAGCGAGGCGCCGGTCGCCTATCCGCCTGAGGAGGAGAGCGGCAAGGCCGACGACGACCTTCCCTCGCAGATCAAGGAGATGGCCTCGATCGCGAGCGAGATCTCGGTCAAGAACTTCCGCGAGTACTACCACGACGCGATCGTGACGCGCGGCGAGATCCTGAACCTCTTCGGTCTCGGGTACCTCTCGCTCGAGCGCAAGGCGCGCGCCGAGCAGGAATTCTATCGGGTGTGCAAGAAGGCGCTCGATTACGCCCGCCAGACCGGCTATGTCTCCGACGAATTCCGCGTGCTCGAAAAGACCTTCCGCGCGAAATATGTGACCAACTTCAGCGTCTTCCACTCCGTGCCCGACGCCTGGGCGATCGAGCAGCTCTTCCCCGTCGTTCCCATCCATCGCCTGGACGAGCCCGCGAGCGAGCAGGGCATCCTCGTGGACCTCACCTGCGATTCCGATGGCGTGATCGACAGCTTCGTCGATGTGCGAGATGTGAAAGAGGGGCTGGAATTGCACGCCACCCGCCCCGGCCATCCGTATCTGCTCGCCATCTGCCTGCTCGGCGCCTATCAGGATGTGATGGGCGACCACCACAATCTCTTCGGCCGTCCCGCCGAGATCTCGGTCACCTACCACAAGAAGGGGCCGCGCCTGGAATCGATCTCGCGCGGCGAATCGAACGAGCAACTGGCGGGGCTGGCCGGCTACGCGCCGGAGGAGCTGAAGACGGGCTTCGCGCGCCTGGTGGGGAAATCCCGTCGCGGAGCCGGGGTGGTTCAGCGCGTGATTCGCACCTTCGACGACTTCTGCCAGCGCGGGCCGTATCTCGAGGGCCGGCGCGAGGAATTCAAGGACATCCGCTGACGGCCTGCCCGGCGCCGATCGCCTCGCGGCACGAAGTCACTGCTGGCCGGCCCCGCCCGGCCAGGCGGGATGCACGGCGTAGGCCACTTTGAGAAAGAGGTCCCGCCGCAGCTCCCGTCCCATGGCGGGAAGCGCTCCCCCCGAGTCCGTATCGCCGCATGACTCCTCGCCGCCGCACGCAACCTCTCGATAGAGGTTTCCCCAACCCGCATGGGCGACCAGCCCTCGGTTCGAACGATACGAGACGAGCCAGTCGGTCAGGACTTCTCGCGCGAATCCATCCCATTCGACGATCGCTCGCAGTTCGAGGCTGCGCGCCGGCTGGCATTGCAGCGTCAGGCGCAGGAAGGCGCCGTCATGCACGGTGCCCAAGGAATTCGCGGAGAAGCGGTAGGAAGTGCAGGCGCCGACCGCTTCCCAGGCGGGAGGAATGCGCAGCGTGACCTCGCCCGACAGCGTGCGGGCGCTTCCCTGCAGCGGCCGAAGCGGGTCGTAGTAGGGCCCGGCAGCCTGTTCGGCCGAGAGCGAGAATCCGACGCGCGCATCCGGGCGCGCGCGGGCCGCCAGGCGAACGCCGCCGGCATCGAAGTCGCGACCGCAGAAGCGCTCTCGGGCAAGGCTCCTCGCCGCTTCGAGCACGCATCCCGAGCGGCCTTCGGCCGTGGCCGTCAGGCGCAGTTCCCGGTCCGTCGGCACTCCCTCCCAATCCCAATCGCCCGTCGCGCGGGCGCCGAGAGTCAGGCGTTGCAGAAAGGAGCGCGCGACGAAGAAGCGTTCCTCGTTCGAGAGCCTCGCTTCACGCACATTCGTGCGGGTGACGAAACCGGCCGGAAGAAGAAAGCGAGGGGCGATCTGCCGCCAGGAAAGGCGCATCGTGCGGGCCTGCTCTTTCCGCTCCAGCACCACGGCTGCCGCGTGCCCGTCGTGCGCGCTCGTCTCGCTCTCGGAACCCGCGCTCGAGAGGGCGTGAAAGGCAAGGCGCATGCGACGGCCGAGAAGCAGGTCGCCGTCGATCCCTCCCGCGCGGCATGCGTCCGTGTCTGTCGTGCGGGTGCTGTAGAAGAGGCCGGCGGTCAAGCGAGAGCCGGCGCTCCAGCGATAGCGGAGGATGGCGACGGGAGCAGTCGTCTCCCGCGCTCGATCCGTTGCCTCGCCGTTTCGGTCTCGCGCGAAGAGGATGCCGAGCGCGTGACCGCCCGCCGGTTCTCCGCTCAGTTTGATGCCCAGGCGCGGATCGACGATGGCGCGGCTGCGGTACGCGGCGACCAGAGGAGCGCCTTCCGCCGCCAGGGCGAAGATCTCCCGCCCTTCGAGGAAGAACGGCCGCTTCTCCGGATAATCGACCGGGAAGCGCTGGTTCACTTCCACCTGGCGGGCGTCCGCCTCCACCTGGCTGAAGTCGGGATCGAGCGTCGCTTGCACGGTCCAGTCACCGAAGGGCCTCGCACTCGCGTCGATTCCGATGCGCGGTTGCGGCGGCTCGCGCTTCCACCGGCTGCCCGCTCGTCCTTCGTGCCACGCGCAGGTGAAGGCCGGGCGAAGCTCGAGCCGACTCGCGCCGCCCACTTCCTCGAACCGCAAGCGGGCGCCCTTCGTCAGCCAGCGGGGATCGGTGAGGTCGACCGAAGGCGTGGCGGCGCGTTCTCCGGTGCGGCTGATGTGACGCAAGCCGTAGAGGAGCCACTCCCGGCTCTTCCCGCCCGCCCCCTGCAAGGCCTCGAAGGGCACGGCGATTTCCGCCGACCACCCGGAGCTGTCACGCCTCGCCGCGCTCTCGAATGGATAGTCCACTTCGAAGTGGTCGCCGCTGCAGTCGCCCGGAATGCGGGCATCGAGTTGGCAACCCTCCGGATTCACCAGTAGCTGCGCGGCGCTTCGGCCGTCGCCGGCCGCATCGATGATGACCGCCACCCAATCGTCGTCGAATGCCTGGTCGCGCGGCGCGAGGTGGCTGCGGATCGCCGCGGGCTGATCGTCCAGACAGCGATAGGCGAGATAGAGGCAGCGCGCGTCGTGCGCTATCAAGAGATGGGTCTCCTGGGACGGAACCGCCCCCGGATGAGGATGAAAGTTCCAGAATGCCCGGCAGGCAGGGGCTCGCTCCCAGACGGCGTCGTCCAGCCTTCCATCGATCAGCGGCGGGGCTGAAATGCGCAGCGGCACGATCGCGCCCGGCTCGCCGCCTGTTTCCGCGCGGGCGGCCGCCATGCCGCAGAAACCGAGAAGGCACGCGAGCACGCTGTTGCGCGCCCGTCGGAAAGAGATCGTGGATGGTTTCATGGCCCCTGAGTAGCAGGAGTGGGGCCACCCGCCTTTTCCCGTATCGCCCGACTCGCTTCCAAGAGACGCACGGCTTAGACAACGAAACTCCCCAGCCGGAGCCGGGGAGTTCTGTCACGGAGGAGAAAAACCGAAAGGGTCGTTAGTCCAAGTAAAACTGGAGAGGAATGTTGACCCTGACCGCGACCGGCTTGCGCTGCTGCAGGGCCGGCTTGAAGGTCCACTGCTTGATCGCCGCGATCGCCGCCTCGTGAAGCAGCCAGTTGCCTTCGATCACGACCGCGTTCGACACCTTGCCTTCCTTGTCGATCACCACCTGCACGATCACCACGCCTTCGGCTTCCGCCTTGCGGGCCATCTCGGGATAGACCGGGGCAGGCGTGTGAATGGGCACCGGCCGCTCCTGGACGGCATTGATGCTCACCGGATCGTTGCTCGCCGTATCGAAGACGCTCTCGTCGATCACCAGCGAGTCGGCGCTCGAGCGCAGGTCGCTCACATCCACGGGCGTGAGCGCTTCCGCGATCTGAGTCGTCGTCGCCATGGTGGTCGTCGTGGCCTGGAAGTCGGGCACGGGTTCCGGGACGCCGATCGAGGGGGCCGCCGTGACCGCCACCTCGGTCGCGACCGCGACATCGTCGCTCTGGGTCAGGGAAGGAGGCACTCCCAGGTCCGCAGGCGAGGTGATCTTCTTCACGGTGACATCGAGCGTCATCGCCGGAGGCGGCGGCGCCGGCTTGTACGCGCGGGCGGCCAACCAGCCGCCGAAGATGCTCAAGTGCAGGCACCCGGCCACGATGATGCTTCGAATCAGCAGCCGCTGCCCGAACCGCTTGAGCGGATGCAGGTCCGGATCCACGACCGGAAGGATTGTCCCTTCAGGGATTGCCCATGGCGTGGCCTTGGCTGTCACGGCAAGCTCTCCACTTCCTGCGCGTCCTCGATCGACAGGGGGATGAGGCTGAAACGCTTCATCTCCGCGAGGGCCAGCGCATCCATCACATCGACCATGGTCGCATAGGAGGCAGCGCGATCCACCTTGGCTAGAATGATCAGCTCGGGATTGCGGCGCTCATGTTCCTTGAAGAGCTCGATCAAATCCTTCTTGGCCGTGGACGAGACGCCGCCGGTCCCCATCCGATAGTAGATCTTCTGGTCGGCCCTGACATAGAGCATCATCACGTTCGACTGGGGCACGGCCACCTTCGCGCCCTCGGGCGGCAGATTGACCTCCATCGCCTGGGGCTTGCGGAACACGGTGGTCACCATGAAGAAGATCAGCAGAAGAAAGGCGACATCCACCATCGGCGTCATGTCGATGCGGATGCGCACCCGGCGCTTGGGCCGGCGCAAGCCTTTGCCTTTGCCCGATGCCTTTTCCGGAGTGTCAACGGCTCCCATGATTTCTTCCTCGCGCGCGCGCCCCTACTGGGCCGCCTGAGCGCCCTCGGCTCCCGGTTCGGTCCCATACTGCTCGGTCCGCAGCTCGGTCATGAGATTGAACCGGTTCGTGTTCGTGTGCTGCATGATGTACATCACATCGGCGATCAGCCCGAACTCGGTTTCCTTGTCGCCCTTCACGATCACGCGCGCCGCCCGATTGCGGACGCGCTCTTCCAGCACCTGGCGGGCGAGATCCTCCTCGGCGATCTCGGTGGCCTTGCCGGTCTCGTCGCCGATGAAGAACTTCCCCTGCTTGGTGACGGTGATCATGATCACTTCCGTCTCGGGGACCTTGATCTCCGAGGAGGAGGCGGGCAGCGACACCGACACCTGCTCCGGCGGCTTGAACTGCGTCGTCGACATGAAGAAGATCAGCAGCAGGAACGCCACATCGACCATGGGCGTCATGTCGATCGTGACGGAAATCCGCTTGGCCACGGCCTACCTCTTCTTCCGTTCGAGGAGCTGGACAACCTCGTAGGTGATCTCGTCCATCATGAAGTTGAACGAGTCGATCCGGTTCGTGAACGCGTTGTAGACCACGATGCCGATGATCGCGATGAACAGACCGCCGGCGGTGTTGATCAGCGCTTCCGAGATCCCGATCGCGAGCTGGATGGCGTCGGGCGCGCCGGCATGCCCCATCGCGCGGAACGCACGGATCATGCCGACCGTGGTGCCGAGCAGGCCCACCATGGTCGAGATCGAGGCGATCGTGGAGAGCGCGATCAGGTTGCGCTCCAGCAACGGGATCTCGAGGGCGTTGGCCTCCTCGATCGCCCGCTTGGTCTCCTCGATCTTCTCGCCACTGTCCATGCTCGAATCGGAGAGCGCGTGGTAGCGCTCGAGCCCCGCCCCGACCACATTGGCGATCGATCCGCCCTGCTTGCGGCAGACATCGATGGCCGCATCCAGTTCGCCCGCGTCCACGGCCTTCTTCAGGTTGCGCGTGAAGCGGCCGACGTCGCTCCTGCCCTGCGCGCGGCGGATCGTGAAGAGCCGCTCGCCGATGAAGGTGAAGAGCAGGATCGAGAGCGTGATCAGGAACGGCACCAGGTAGCCGCCCAGCTTGATGAAGTCGGGCAGCATATAGGTGTAGATCACCATGGAGATGATGAACGCTGCGACCAGGATCGGAATGAAAATGTAGGACTTCATTTGCCCTTGCCTCCTCCGTTCCGTCTATTCCGGACGATTCTCCCCTACCAACGCCTCCTCGACCGTGTCGAAGGTCTCGAAGACGAACGATAGCTTCGTGATGAGAAACAAATTGTCGATGCGCTTGGTCGTGCGCGCCACCCGGAACCACCCTTCGCGGTTCTTGCAGCTCACATGGCCCGCGACCAGCGCGCCCAGGCCGGTGCTGTTGAGAAAGGAGACCTTCCCCAGGTCGACGACGATGTGCGGCTTGCCGGCGGCCAGCACTTCCTGGATCGCCGCGGACAGCTCCCGGGTCTCGTCTCCGCCCACCAGGCTCTTGTGCGGAACCAGCACATGAATGTCGCCAACGAGGCGTTTCTCCAAGCTCATCCGCTCCTCCCTCCTGGCACGGCCGCCGCGCGCGGGCCGGAACGCGCCTACTGCGCGCCCGCGCTCTTGGCCTTCTTCAAGGCGTCGAGCCCGCGCAACGCACCTTCATGATTCGGACTGATCTCGAGCGCCTTCTCAAACGACTTGATGCCGTCGTCGATCTTCCGTGAGCCCGCCTGCGCGCTTCCCAGGGAAGCCCAGCCGTCCGCGTTGCGGGGATCGACCTGGACCGACTTCGCCAGCACCGTCTCCGCCTGCCCATAGTCGCCGCGCTTCAAATATATGAACCCCGCCCCCCGCAGCGCCGCGGGGTTGTTCGGCTCGAGCTCGATCGCCTTGCGGTACTCCGTAAGCCCCGCCGAGAGCGAGTCGGACATGACCAAGGCCTGCCCGAGATAGATGTGCGCGGGCGCCCAGCCCGGATTCTCCTTGATCACCCCGCGCAGGATCACGCCGGCGTCAGTGGACTTGCGAAGCTGCAAGTAGGCCACAGCGAGATTGATTCTCGCCACAAGAGACTTCGGATTCAAGACAAGAGACTTCTGATAGTACACCACCGCCGAGTCGGGCTTCTGGCGGGAAAGGAAGAGCTTGCCCTTGGCGGTGAAGGCCTCCGGATTTTCCGGCTCCATCGCGATCGCCTTGGTGAGGAGCTCGTCGGCCCGATCGAATCCCTTCTGGGAGAGCGCGATCTGCCCCAGATTCACCCAGTCGTTCGCTTTGAAGAGGGTCGTATCCGACACGGCGTCATAGAGCCATTGCGACCGGGTGAGGTCGTTGTTCATGTACAAGGCGCGAGCCAGGCTCAGGCGAACCCGCGTATCCGTACTGTCGAGCGAGTAGGCCTTCTCCGCGGCATCCAGGGCGCGCTTGGCGACCCCGAGGGTGATGAACGCGTCGGCCTGCCCCGACCACCCTTCCGGATCCTCGGGCACGAGCTCCGAATAGCGCAGGAAGAAGCGGCCGGCGCGATCGGTCTGGTTTCCGAGCGCGTAGAGCCGGGCCGAGCTCTTGTACGCGGGGGCGAAGGTGGAATCCAGCTCGATCGCGAGCAGATAGCGCTGGAGGGCGTCGTTGAAGAGCCTTTCGCCCTCGTACAGGACGCCGAGGTCCTGATAGACGCGCGGAGTCGGCACCGCCCCCGGCGTCGCGAGGGCCTGTTCGTAGGCGTCGATCGCCAGGGTGGGCGCGCCGCGCGCCCTGTAGATGTCCGCGCGCAGCGTGCCGTACTCGGGCACGCTCGGATTGAGCGTCTGGGCGAGGCCGGCGCTCTTCTCCGCCTCTTCCACCTGGTTCAATCCCACCTGAACCAGCGCCATCCCGAAGTGGTATTGATCCAGCCCGGCCGCCGCGTTCTTCAGGCCCTTGCCCTTCTGGAGATACGGCAGCGCCTCCGAGTATTTCTCCTGGGCGATGAGGATGCGGGCCATTCCGTAATTGGCGGGCCACAGGTTCTTCTCATCGCGGAGCGCCTTATTGAATTCGACCTCCGCTTCCTCCGGGCGCCCCAGAGACAAGAGCACCAGACCGAGCCCCGCGCTGGCCTCCGGATAGGTGGCCCCGTTCCGGATGACCCGGTGCTCCTCGACAGCGCGACGGTAGAGCGGTTCGGCCTCGGCGGGGTGATCCTGACGACGGAGCACTTCGGCCAGGCCCAGGCAGGCGCGGTCCAGCTTCCACTCGCTGTCGAGCGCCTCGCGGAACAGCCGTCCGGCGTCCTCGATGCGCCCGGCCTGCAGGGCCTCTTCTCCCAGCCGCACCGGATCGTCGTCGTAGTCGTAGCTCTTCTTCGCGGCCTGCACCGTCATGACCAGCGCCAAGGCAGCCGCCAAGATCACCAGGCCGACGCTCAGCCGAGTGCGCCACACTCGGCGAGTCGTGACGCTCATGCCTTCAAAAAGATTCATGGGACGATCGAGCATCCGTGTTCACCTCCTCGCATGAAAGTACAGGGCTCCCTATCTTGGCATTCCGGCGGGCATTTGCCCAAGCTCGATCTCACGGGCAATTTCCCGCGCAGGGAGAAAGCCCTCCCGCCGGACCAGCATCTGCCCCTTCTCTCCGTGCAGGAAGGAAACGAAACCGGCCGCCAGGGCGCGCGGGCGGTTGCGGCACGCGGCGTACAGGTAGTGGTACAGAGGATAGGTCCCTCCCGCAATCGCATCAGGAGTCGGCGTGGCCGCGGCCGTTCCCGGATCGGCGGCCACCTGCACGGGCCGCAGGCCCGGCTCCGCTGAAGGGTCGAAGGCCAGGGAGCTGATGAGAGCGATCGAACCGGGGTGAGACTCGGCCATGCGCGCCGCCTCGCGATCGCTCTCCGTCCATTCGACATTCGCGCCCACCGTATCGGCCAACCCCAGTTGACTCGCCACCGCTCCCCAGAAACCGGAAGAAGGGCTGGGCGCATACACCGGCGCCGACTCGGTTCCGGGCCATTCTGCAGGCCGCTGCCCGAAGAGCACCTTGCGCAGCCCCCCCACCGAAAGCTTGTCCAGATTCGTCGACCGCGCGGTGAGCACGAGCGTGCCCGAAAGAGCCACGGGAAAGAGCAGCAGCGAGTCGCCGGCCGAGCGCACGACCGAATCCTCGGGCGCCGTCAGGGGCCGGCTGACGAAGGCGACGTCGGCCCGCCCGTTCAGCAGGTCCTCGACCGCGCGGATCGTTCCCCCGGGCATCGTTTCCATTCGGAGGCCTGAATATTGCTGATGGTAGAAAGCGACCAGACGCGGAATCAGAAGCGGCGCATTGTCGAGCCCCGAGATGCGCAGCTCCTTCTCGCCGAAGGGGGCCTTGCGCGCGCCCGGCACCGAACGGAGGCTGGGGACCACTCGGAAGACGAGCAGAACGATCACCACGAGGGCGTAGATCCAAAAGCGCGCCCGAAGCAGGCGCTTCCCCCATGGAGTCCGTTCCACGCGATCGCCTCCGCCTCGCAGGCCTTGCGACGCACGCGCGCAGTCCTGCTACCCCTCAAGCTGCCGGCACTCTCCCCGGTCGTCCCTACCGGCGTCCCAATCCCACCGAGATGAAGGGCGTGATCTCGCTCTCGTCGTCGGCAGCCCGCGCGGCCCGCGCCCCCAGCCCGAGATGAAACCGCTCCCGGAAGAAGGGGGAGATGCGAAGGCTCGCGGAGGCGTACGCGCCCGCTTCGTCCGAACCACCCGAATCGGTCAACAACGAATAGCCCGCGCCGAAATCGAGGCCCAGCCGCCGATGGATCAGCGGCCTCGTGACCACGAGACCGAATTCCTTCGCGGAAGTGTCGTCGGAACTCAGCCCGAGCCCCAGCGAGAAGCCGACATCCACCGCCTGGTTCGACCATACATTCTGCTGGAAGGAGAAGTTGGTGAGCCCGCCGCTGGTCGCGACATCCTGGCGCACCACGATGCCCGACGCATCCGGCAGCACGCCCTTCGGATCTTTCGCGCGCAGATCGCGCGCCTGGGCGAGCCGCTGCCTGACGGCCGCATTGCGGCCCTGGGCCTCGGCCAACTCCCTGCCCGCCTGGGCCGCATCCGCCTCCAGCCCGGCGATGCGCGTGCGCCGCGCCGCGATGTCCTCGCGGTACTGGCGCACCTCGTTGACGGCGGTGGTCGCCTTGTACTGCATGTCGAACACTTCATCCATCAGCGGCGTGAGATTCTGATTGATCCGCTGCTGCTCGGCGACGGTGGCGTCGAGAATCGCGCGCTTGCGAGTGAGCTCCCCGGCCTGCGAGATGCTGTCGGCGAGGGCCGCCTCCAGGCGCACGCGCTCCGCCGCGAGAATCGAGTCGGCCTGAGCCTGGTTGCGGGTGGCCGTCTGCCGGCCTTCCTGGCGCTGCAGCTCCAACGCGGCCAGCTTCTTCTCGCCCACCAGCGTGTTGTACAGGTGGGCGCCCAGGAAGAAGAGGGCCACCATGATCGCGAGATCGATCAGGTGCAGCAGGTGCTTCCAGGAAGGACGAAACGAAACCTTCGGCTGGTCGTCGTCGAACCGCATGCTCACTCCCTCTTGCCCAGCTCATCGCGGTTGGGGTACTCGCCCTCACCGGTGACGAGCGCGGACTTCTTCTTGTAGGAGCCGGGATTCAGGATCCGGTCGGTCAGGTCGAAGCTCTGCGTGGTTTCCACCCAGAGCCGCTGCGTTTCCTGGTTGCGATCGGCGATCAGCGTTTCCAGCGAATCGATGACCGGCGTCAGGTTGCGAAGCGAATCGGAATAGGCCGCCGCCAGGGCGGAGGAGGACTCGAACACTTGGCGCAAGGAATCGGCTTCGAAGTGCAGTTGCGCGGTCGCCTTGCGGTCGGCCTCGAGGAAGGTGGCGATGTTGTCGGTCAGCGAATCGATCTTCGTGTACCGGACTTTGAAGGTATCGGAAAGCGCTTCGATCGCGGAGATGCGAAAACGAATCGGGTTCGCGCTGGTCAAGGTCTGCGTGCGCTGCTTCTCTTTTTCCTTCTGCTCCGCCGCGATTTCTTTCTTCACTGCCTCGACCTGCGGCGTCACTTGCCGCGCGTTTGCATAGACGAGGCCGATCAGCGGAATGATCAGGAACCAGAAGCGCGAAAAGATGACCTTGAGTATTCCGCCGCGTTCCGGTTCGTCGTCGACAGAGCCGTACCGTCCTCGGTATCCGTATCCCGCCATCGTCGGCCTGCTCCCTGCCCGCCCGATCGGGGCGGTTGCCGCCGGGTACCAACCCCCGGAGCCCGGATATGATGCGCCGCACAACACGGAACGTGGGGCCGGAGCCGGGCGATCCGCCCGGACGGATCGATCGGTCGGCATGCCGCGCAATCGCCGCGACGGCAAGCCGATGCCTGGCTTGTGAACGCCCTGGGTTCCGCCCCCACCCGCGCCGTGAGGGTAGTGACTCCGGGGAGTATAGTAACGGCGTTCTTGGGCTGACAAGCTTTTTTTGTCCCCCCGCGGAGGCGCTTCCGTCCCCGCAGGGTGCTTTCTTTTCGACACTTCCGCGTCCGCCGCGAGAGCTCGTCAGGGCCTTCGCAGATGCCTCTCCTCGGCGCCGCGCCGGTCGGGCCGGGGACACCTGGGCGACGATCCTTCTGATGGGCGGAATGCCGGGCGACCCGTACCTGGAGGCCGAATCCCGAACGGCCGGACCAGTCTTTCCTTGCGCCTCCTGCGCGGCGGCTCGCCAAGCGTGATACCGCTGCCAATCAGAGGGACATGCGCGGCGCGGCCGTCGTTTCTCGCGCGCGAGCGCGGGAACAGAGGCCATGCTGGAGTGTTCCTCGATCTTGCATCCGGAGCACCGGGCGTTCGACGATCTCTGCGCGGATCTCGACCGGGCGTGCGATGGTTCTCGCCGGAGCGCCTGGGCGCTCGATGGCTTCCGCGCCGGTCTCGCCCGGGTGCTCGATGGGGTCCTCGCCGATCGAAGCGGCGCGCTCGTGGTTCTGGAGGATGGCGCCCAGGTCCGTCTCAGACTAGTGTGCCGCGGGCGGCGTATCGCGCTGGACCTCGCCGCCGTCGTACGAATCAGCGCGCGGAAGGAGGCCTTTCGTCATGCCAGGGCACATGGAGAACGGGAGTGAAATGAGCGACAGAACGGAACGCAATCTTCATTCGCATTCGAACGGGTCTCGCAGGTTCATGCGAGCGGGTGTGCTCGTCCTGATGGGCATCGCTTTGTTCTTCGGATTGGGCATCGGGGCTGGGATTCACTTGTCGGGCGGCAGCGCCACTCCGGTCGCGTCCGCCCAGACGCCGTACGATCCGGTGGAAATCGCGGCCGCGCTCGGCGACGCTTTCGCGCAGATCTCCGATCAGGTGCGCCCCTCGGTGGTGACGATCACGAGCGAGCGGGTCGTGCGGGGCAGAGGGGGATTCGGCGGACAGAACATTCCCGACTTCTTCGAGCGCTTCTTCGGCCCCTTCCAGCAACAACAGCCCGAGCAGCAATTCCGCCAATACGGATTGGGCTCCGGATTCATCGTCTCCTCCGACGGGCTCGTCTTGACGGCGAATCACGTCGTGACGGAAGCCGAGGAGATCAAGGTGCGTTTGGCCGACGACCGCGAACTGGATGCCGAAATCGTCGGCACCGATCCGAAGACCGATGTGGCCGTGCTGCGCATCAAGAGCGACGAGCGTTTCCCGAGCCTGCGCCTGGGCGACAGCGATCGACTGCGCGTGGGAGAATGGGTGCTCGCATTGGGGACGCCGTTCGCCGAGCGTCTGCGTGAAACGGTCACCGCGGGCATCGTCAGCGCCAAGGGCCGGTCGCGGATCGGGCTCGCCGACTACGAGGACTTCATCCAGACCGACGCCGCCATCAACCGCGGCAACAGCGGCGGCCCGCTGGTCAACATCCGCGGGGAAGTGGTCGGCATCAATACGGCGATCGCGAGCGGGACGGGCGGTTACCAGGGAGTCGGGTTCGCCGTTCCCATCAACATGGCGCGCATGGTGATGGACAGCATCCTGGAAGAAGGGCGCGTCGTGCGCGGCTGGCTGGGCGTCAGGATCGATGATCTGACGGACGATTTGCGCGAGGCCTTGGATGTCGATGTGCGTGATGGGATCCTGGTTCAGCAGGTGGTCATGGACGGGCCCGCGGAGAAGGCCGGCATGCGCGATGGCGATGTGATCACCGAGTTGGATGGTGCCCCGGTCAGGAGTACGGATGATTTCCGCTTCCGGGTGGCCCAGATCCGGCCGGGGAGAGAAGTCCGGCTGACCGTCATTCGCGATGGGCGCAGCCGCCAGATCGATGTCACCCTGGGAGAGCTGCCCGATGACGAGGCGGCGGCCCGGCAGCCGTCCAACGAGGCTGGCAGGAATCTCGGCCTGACCTTGGGCAATTTGACCAGCGACATCCGGAACGAGTTGGATCTCGATTCGGATGTGGATGGCGTGGTCATCAGGGATGTCGAAGACGGCTCAGCCGCGGCCGAAGAAGGATTGCGCGCGGGCGATCTGATTCTCGAAGTGGATCGCTCCCCGGTCACGAGCGTCTCCGAATTCCGGAGCGCGGTGGAGGATGCCGAGGAGGGGGATGTGCTGCTCCTCACCGTCCTCTCGCGCTCCACGCGCAGGTTCGTCGCATTGCGCGTGCCCGAGTAAGAGGGCCCTCCCCGTGCAGGCGCGGGACCCGCTTCCCTATTTCAGCGCCCGGCAGTTCGCAAACGAGCGATTCGGCCGGGCGCTTTTTCGTGTGGTCGTCGACGCGGGCTTCTCCTGCCCCAATCGGGACGGCTCGCGCGGCACGGGCGGCTGTCTCTTTTGCAGCATCGCGGGGTTTCGTCCGCCTTCGAGCGAACCGGGCCGTCCCCTCGCAGAGCAGATCGCGCGGGCGCTGCCCTTGCTGCGCCGCCGCTATCCGCGCGCGGGCGGCTATTTGCTGTACTTTCAGCCGTACACGAACACCTACGGCCCGCCGGAAAAGCTCGCCCGGGCGCTCGCAGAGGCGCGCGCCTCGGGCGCCGAGGGCGTCGTCGTCGCCACCCGTCCGGACGCGCTTCCGGAAGAGATGCTCGATGTGCTCGCCTCCTTCGCGGCGACTTCCTTCCTGCAAGTGGAGCTCGGCGTGCAGTCGACCCACGAGCCGGCCTTGGCCGCCATGCGCCGCGGCCATCGCTGGAGCGATTCGGCACGAGCGATCGAGCGCTTGAAGCGGCGAGGCATTCGCGTGGGAGCGCACATGATTCTCGGCACTCCCTGGGAGCCGCTCGAAAGCCAGGTGGAGGGCGCCGCGCGCATCAGCCTGACCGGAATCGACGCGGTGAAGATCCATCATCTGCAAGTCGTCAGCGGAAGCGCGCTCGCCCTGGAATTCGAGCGAGAAGCGTTCGACTTGCCCGACTGGCGCGCCTACGCGAATCTGGCCGCGAGTTTTCTGGAGCGCCTGTCGCCGAGGGTGGTCGTCGAGCGACTGTTTGCGTCCACGCGGCCGGGCACGCTTCTCGCACCCAAGTGGGATGCGCCCCCCGGGCGCGTGCGCGATGAGATCGTGCGCATTCTCCAGGAGCGGGGAACGCGCCAGGGCAGCCGCTGGCGCGCAGCCGAAGGCGAGCCGGACGGGTCCTCCTCACGCGGCGATGAGACGGACGGCGGCGCGCACGAGACGCCATGAAGACACGCAAGAAACGAGCGATCTCCACATCTCGCCGGGCCGTCTCCGGACCCCGGCAGGCCGCATCCCCCCCGGATGGCACAGCGGCGGGTGGAGGCTCGCCTTCGCTGGAAACGAAAGCGCCCGGCACCTCGGCTTCGCCCGAGATCGCGACAGGCCTTTCACGAATCGCTTTCGGTCTCGTGGAAGTGAGCGAGCCGGGCAATGCCGGTGCGGCGGCCCGCACTCTCGCCGCCTTCGGTTTCCAGGAATTGCTCCTCATTGATCCAAGAAGGCCCCCCGGAGTCGAGGACGAGGCGCTGGCGGTGCGATGGGGACGACCGGTTCTCGACCGCGCGCTTCGAGTGGGCACGAAAGAGGCGGAGAGCCTGTTGGCCGGTTACGACATGATCTGGGGGACGACCGCGCGCGCGGGCAGGCATCGACGCCTTCAGACGCTCGAGTCCGCCGCGGCCGAGTACCGCGCGCGCCCGCCCGGACGGCTGCTCGTCCTCTTCGGCCGCGAACGCGACGGGCTGGACCGCTGCTGGCTGGACCGCTGCCATCGGCTGGTTCGCATTCCGACTCCCGGCGGGCCGTTGAACCTGGCGCATGCCGTGGCGGTGGTCGCCTACGAACTCACCCGCCCGGCAGCGGAACGGCCCGGGCGCGCGCAGACAGCCGAGCCGCCCGCCCCGCTTCGGGACCGCCGCGAGATCCTGCGGCGCGTCTCGGCCGTGCTCGCCCTCCTCGGCTATCCTTCGCGTTCCTTGCGGAGGCACCCGCCCGAGACGTACTTGGAGCCGCTGCGCTCCGGGCCTCTCTCCCGCCGGCAGGCGCAGTGGCTGCTCGGTCTCATCCGGCGGCTGGAACAACGGCTCGGGCAGGACCCCGGCCGTCCGCGCGGAAAAGGCTGAAGCGGGGAAGAATCGCGCCGCGGATGGCGCCCCTCGACGATGAGCCGCGCACTTTCGCTCGCCGCCATGTCCACACTCGGTTGACTTTGCCCGGAAGCGAAGCGTAGCCTTGCAGCCGGGATCTTCGGCTTAGGGCTTCAAGGAGGAGAAGCGATCATGGCGAAAACTGGCAGGCATGTCCATGTCGTCGGAACCGGGACCATTGGCGAACCGTTGATCGGGCTCCTCTGCTCGTTCCGCAAGGATCTGGGTATCGAGACGATCAGCTTCAACAAGAAGCAGGCCCTGACCTACGACCGGCCCAAGGTCAAGGCCTTGATTCAGCGCGGGGCGATGCTCTGCGCCGACAAGGAAATGATCCCGCAATTCGAAGAGAAGGGAATGAAGGTCGCCTTCGATTACGAGACGGTCCTCGGGCAAGCCGATGTGGTCATCGACTGCACTCCCGCCGGAAACGCGAACAAGGAAAAGTTCTACAAGCGCTTCGAGAAGGGCAGGCTGGGTTTCGTGGCGCAGGGCAGCGAGTTCGGATTCGGCAAGCCTTACGCGCGCGGCATCAACGACGAGGCGCTGCAGTCGGGCAAGGATCAGTACATCCAGGTCGTTTCCTGCAACACCCACAATCTGGCGGTCATCATCGACACGCTCGCGCTGGCCGACAAGGACCCGGGCAATCTGGTCGAGGGACGCTTCGTCCTCATTCGCCGCGCCACCGACATCAGCCAGGACGACAAGTTCCTGCCCGCTCCGCAGGTCGGCAAGCACGACGATCCCCAGTTCGGCACGCACCACGCGCGCGACGCCTATCACCTCTTCAAGACCCTCGGCTACGAATTGCCGATCTTCAGCTCGGCGATGAAGGTGAACACGCAGTACATGCACGCGATGTGGTTCAGCCTGCGCCTGCGCGAGAAGATCACGCTGCCGCAGGTGATCGCACGGCTGCGCGAGAACCAGCGGGTCGCGCTCACCGAGAAGCGCACCAGCAACACGATCTTCTCCTTCGGCCGGGATCAGGGACACTACGGGCGGCTGCTCAGCCAGACGGTCGTTTCGGTGCCCACGCTGCACGTGCACGGAGACCACGAGGTCGTCGGGTTCACCTTCACGCCCCAGGATGGGAACTCGCTGCTCTCCTCGATCGCCGCGAGCGCCTGGTTCATGAATCCCGACGACTATGTCGAGAAGCTGCAGCCCTTGCGGGCCTACTTCTTCGAAGAGATCTGATCGGCCGGCGGCTGTGCGGCCGCTTTCTTAGAATGCGGGTGGGTGGACCGCGCCTCCGGCGCTTCCCCCGCCCGCTTCGTCGTCGAAGGGCTCTTCCTCGCGGAACGCTTCGTCCGGGGGCGCCTCGCCGGCTTCTTCGGAAGAGGGTTCGGTGGCTGCGACGAGCGCGCGCACTTCGGCGATCACCCGCTCGCTCGCATCCTTCAACGAGCCGGGCAGAGTGGCACCCGATGCCGTCGGACGCCCGCCGCCTCCCAGGCGCGCGGCCAGCAGGCCGACATTGTGGCGTCCCTTCGAGCGCAAGGTCACTTTCACTCCCGCGGGCGCAAGGTCGCGAAACAGGACCGCCAGCTCCACGCCGCGCACCGCCATCAGATGGTCGATGATCCCGTCGGCGTCCGCGGCGGTCGTGCCGGTGCGCTCGAACATCTCCTCGGTCAGGAAGGTCCAGGCGACGCGCCCGTTCAGCTCGCTCGCCACGTGCGCCAGCGCGGCCGTGAGCAGCTCGACGCGCGAGAAGGACTCGTTCTCGAACAAGCGCGCGACCGTCTCGCGGTGGCTCGCTCCCAGGCGAATCAATTCGGAGGCGATCAGCAGGGTCTCGTCGCGCGCGTTGCGAAAGCGAAAGGAACCGGTGTCGAAGAGAATGGAAGCGTACAACGCCTGCGCCATCGGCGAGTCGATGCGCGCGCCGGTCGCGAGAAAATAGCGGTAGAGCACTTCCCCGGTCGCGCTCGCTTCGGGATCGATGAGGGCCAGCGCTCCCTCGGGCGCGCGGGATTGATGATGGTCGAAGAGAATCTTGGGCGCGGGCGAATGCTTGAGCTCGCCGCCCAGGGCTCCCATGTAATCCCAGTCGCTGACATCGAGCAGAATGATGAGATCGTGCTCGGGAATGCGCGCGCTGCCGTGATGCCAGCGGCGCGCGGGCAATCCGGCCAGCGCGGTCAGGTAGCGCGAGAATTCGGGAATCGGCGAGGGATTCTGGACCCACACGTCGCGCCCCTGCCAGCCGAGATGGCGCGCGAGGGCCGCTTCGGAACCGACCGCGTCGGGTTCGGGAAAGATGTGCGATGCGAGCAGGATGCGGCGCGAGCAGGCGATGCGCTCGCGCACGCCTTCGCAGAACTCGATCAGCCCGCGCGGCGTTCTGAGGCCAGGAGCGGTCACGCGTTCACCGGAGGAGCGCTTCCAGGCTCTTGTCGTAGAGCCGCTGCAGGAGAGGCTGGGCCGCATCGGCGAATTCCCGGCTGCAGGTGCGCATTTCGCCGAGGTCGACCCCTTCCAGCACTTCCTCCAGCTCGCGGCTCTTGCCGAGAATGAGCTGCTTCTCGTCGCGCGTCATCATGCCCGGCTGCTGGGTCATCACCAGGTTCACCGCCTGCAGCAACAGGCGGCCGCGCCCGCGCAGCTCCTCGCGCATGCGGTCGAGGAAGGCCTCGCCCGCGGGGGCGGGCAGTTCCTGCAGGACGCTCTTCAACTGGGCGCTGGTCAGCCCTCGCGACGGACGCAGCTCCACTTCGAGGGCGCGGCTCTTGGCGACCTCTCGCGCGGCCACCTCGAGCACGCCATCCTCGTCGATTCCGAAGGTCACTTCGATTTGCGGCTGGCTGCCCTTCATCGGCGGGATCTTCGAGATCGCGGCCGAAGCGAAGGGTTCCCAACGCCCGTTGCGCTGGGCGTGCAACGGGATCCCGATCTCGGTTTGCTTCTCCAGATAGGTGGTGAACAGCTCCGACTTGCTGGCCGGGATCCGCTCGGTGCCTGGCAGCAAGGTGCTCACGCGCCCTTGCTGGATCTCGACTCCCAGCGATTGCGGCAAGCTGTCGAGCACGAGCGGTTGGGGGATCTCGCGGTTCAGGAAGCCCGCGCGGAGCAGCGCTCCCCGCACGGCCGCCTCCATCGGATCCAAGGTCGTGACGGACGGGCGGCCGAAGAGGCGTTCGAGCGCCTCGCGGACGCTGGGAAGGCGGGTCATGCCGCCCGCCAGAATCAGGCCGTCCACATCCCCCGGCAGGAAGCCGAGCCCCGCGGCCAGCATGCGGGCGTGATCCTCGACCGCGCCGCGCATCGAGGCGAGCCACGGCTCCAGGTCGTCGCGCCGGTAGGTGTGGCGGAAAGGCTGCTTCTGCTCCGCCATCCGCAATTCGATCGCCGCTTCGCCGTCAGCCGCGATCCTCGCGATCGCTCCGCCCGCAAGACCGAGGAGCTGCCGGGCCACGTGCGTCTCGTTCTCGATCGCATGCCCGGCGGCCCGCAGCCGCGCGAGCGCATCCTGGGCGAGCGCCAGCTCCAGCCGCTCGCCTCCCACCGACGCGCTGCCCGTCTGCCCCAGAACCCGCACCAGTTCGCGCTGCCCGTCGACGATCGCAAGGCTCGCGTAGCCCGCTCCCCAGCAGCAGACCGCCATGCGGCCCTGCACGCCGGAGGCGACGCCCGCCAGCGCCACCGCGGTCGATTCGTCGATCAGCCGGACTCTGCGCAGCCCGGCCATGAGCGCGGCCAGCCGCATCGTCTGCCGCTCGAGCGGAGCGAAGGCGGCCGGGACGGTGAGCACCGCGGATTCGACCGGCCGCTCGAGGGCGAGCTCGGCTGTGCGGCGCATGTGCAGGAGGAAGAGCGCGGCGAGCTCCATCGGCGTGCGCCGCCGCCCCCCGATCTCGATTTGCGGAAGCTGGGCGGAATCGCCCAGCCCATGCGGAAAGAAGGGGCCTCGCGCGCTCAGTTCCTCGAGATTCGCCGTCAACAGCCAGCGCATCGAGAGCACGGTCTCGGCCGGAAAGAGGGCCTGCTGGTTGCGCGCTTCGACGCCGGCCAGCATGCCGCCTTCCGGAGAAAGTGTGAGCGCCGCGGGAATCTCGGTTTCGCCGCTCAAATCGGCCGCGATCGCCGGCGAGCTCCCGCGCGCATAGGCGATCCGCCCGCTACGCGTGCCGAAATCGAACGCGACGAAGGTCTCTTCCGCCGCTTTCTGGCCGAGTTTTGTCGGCAAACCTGTCTCCTCCCGCCCGGTCTTCCGCTGATGCGTCCAAAGCTCCGGCGCGCCGCCCCGCCGCGAAGCCTGCTCGTCGCGCCCCACGGACAGCGATGTCGAGCCTGCCGATATCGAGCCGGCCGCTATCGCGCCGGCGTCCGGGCTTCCCGCTCTTCCGGCCAGGTGCGCGCGTCGTCGAAGCGGGTGCGCATCGCTTCCAGGAAATCGCGCTCCCCCGACCAGACGAGCGCGCGGGCGCCCCAGTCTTCAGGCATCGCGGGCCATTCGTCGCTCGCCGCACCCACCGCGGCATCCCATTGATCGACCAGTTGGCGCATGTCTTCGTCGCTGCGCTCGCACGCCGCGTCGATCTTCACCCGCAGCGCGCCGAGGTGATCCTGCTCACTTTCCCAGGCGGCGTGGTCACCCTTCTCGCGCGCCTCGTCGATGCGCACGAGGACCTTTTCGATCACCTGGAGCGAATCCTGCAGCCCCGCCGGAACCGTGCGGGTCGCCTGCTCGTGCTGCCCCGTGCTCGCGAGCACGTACTTCAGGCGCGCAAGCGGATCGCGGACCTCGCGCAGCGCGTCGTTCAGCGCGCGCATGGCGGACCGCCCCGCGCTCAACACGCGCTCATCCCGATGGGCACGGAAGAGATCGGGATGGCAACGCAGCGCCAGGCGCTCGTAGGCGCGTTCGATCTCCCCCTCGCGCCAACGCAGGCGCGGAGCGAGATGGAGAATCTCGAAGGGCGACAGGCCCGTGACCGGCTGCGGCATTCCGCAGCGTTCGCACACGAGCGCCTCTTCGAGGGGGCTCTGACAATTCCAGCACTTCATGCACACCTCTTCGCAACGGCTTCGGCATGCTACGGGCGGGCGGCGAACGCTGTCAACGCGAGACTGGCGGCTCGAATGCCCGAATGCCGATCCAGGTCGCGCGCGCTCGCTCGAGCCATTCCCGCCGCGACGCGTTCGCCGGGCAGGCCTCTTCGGCTATTCGGCTTGGGATGCGTTCGCTCAGAAGCCGTCGGCGGCTGCCATGCGCTCGCCGAAGAGCGTGTGCGATGTGGCCGCCTTCACCGCCACCGGCACGATCTCCCCCACGCGCGGGTCCGCGCCCGCGGAGAAGATCACATCCTTGAAGTCGTCGCTTCGCCCATACCAATGGTTCGCCGGGCTGCGCGCCGCGCCTTCCACCAGCACTTCGACGCGCGCGCCGATGCGTTCCAGATACCGGGCGCGCCCATGCTTCTCCTGCAACGCAATCATGCGGCGCAGCCGCTCCTGCTTCACTTCGGACGGCACATCGTCGGGCAGGCGGCGGGCGGCGTAGGTGCGCGGCCGCTCGGAATAGGCGAAGAGGAAGGCGGAATCGAAGCGCACCCGCTCCATCAAGTCGAGCGTCTGCGCGAAGTCCTCCTCGGTTTCTCCCGGGAATCCGGTCAGAAGGTCGGTGGTCACCGCCAGGCCGGTCAGCCGCTCGCGCGCGCGCTCCACGAGGGCGAGATAGTCCTCGCGCGTGTATCCCCTGCGCATCGCCGCGAGCACCCGGTTCGATCCCGCCTGCACCGGCAGGTGGAAGTGGCGCGCGATCCGCGGCGACTGCGCGATCGCATCCAACAGGCGATCGGTGAAATCGGCGGGATGGGGCGAGAGGAAGCGAATCCGCGCGGCCCCGGAGCTGCGCGCGATCTCGCCGATCAGGGTGGCGAAATCGGTCTCGCCGTCGCGATAGGAAGTGACCGTCTGCCCGAGCAGCGTGAGCGAAGGGTGTCCGTCGGCGACGGCCTTGCGGGCTTCTTCCAGAACGGCCCCGGCGGGCAGGCTGCGTTCGCGCCCCCGCGCGAATGGCACCATGCAGTAGGCGCACATGCGATCGCAGCCCCGCATGATGCTGATCCAGGCGTTCACGCCGGGCCGCCGGGCCGGAGCCAGCCCTTCGTAGGCCTCGCCCGGCGATCCGCGCAGCGCGAGCCGCGCGGCGGGTTCTTCGGCGAGCAGCGCGGGCAGATGCCGGTACCCGTCGGGACCGAGAAAGAGATCGACTTCTTCGAGCTGGGCGGCGAGCGCGCTCCCGTCGTAGCGCGCGAGGCATCCGACGAGGGCGATCCGCCGTCCCCGGCGCGCGCGCTTCCACGGCCGCAGGCTGCGCACATGGCCGACCACGCGCTCGACGGCCCGCTCGCGAACCGCGCAGGTGTTGATCACGAGCAGGTCGGCCTCATCGGCTTGCCCGCTTTCGCGCCAGCCCGCGCGGCGCAGCACGCCCGCAATCAGCTCGCCGTCGGCGAGATTCATCTGGCAACCATAGATCTCGAGGAAGAACGACCCGGGCGTCATGAACGAAACCGCCTCCTGGCTCCTCCGCTTTCCAGCGAGGCCGGCGCGAGCCGGCTCACCGCGTCCGCGGCTCCCACTTGCATGCCTGCACATGCGCGTCGATCGCTTCACCGGCCGTGACTTCGACCAGTTCCCCGACGCGCGTGAAATCCCGGCTTCCCGTCCTTGTTGGTTGCGGATCTCCCGCCGCGCGCGGGCACTCCGCGCGAGGCCCGTCGCAGGCGCGGGCTTCGCCGCGCATGCGCACATATTCGCCCGCAAGCCCTTCGAAGGCGCCCGCCGCGCGCTTCTCCACGAGCACCCTCACCGTTCGCCCGCGCAAGCGCTCTTGAAAGGCAAGCCGCAGGCGCCGGTCGATCTCTCGCAACCGTCGCACGCGTTCGGCGCGCAGGGGATGGGCGACCCGTTCGGGGAAAGAGGCGGCCGCCGTGCCCGGCCGCTCGGAATAGGGAAAGGCGTGAAGGTAGGCGCCGGGCAAGGCATCGATCAAGGAGAGGGTCGCATCGAAGGCCTGCCCGTCCTCTCCCGGAAAGCCCGCCAGGATGTCGAGGCCGATCGCGACCGGCCGCGAAGCGCGAGCGAGGCGCGCGCCGATCGCGCGGATGTCGGCCGCGCCGTATCTCCGTCCCATGCGGGCGAGAATGCGATCGTCTCCCGATTGCAGCGGAAGATGCAGGTGCGGACAAATCCAGGGCGCATCCGCGATCAGATCGAGCAGCCGGGGCCCGAGCGCGTCGGGTTCGATCGAGCTCAGTCGGACTCTCCCCAGGCCGCGAACCTTCCCCATCGCTTCCAGCAGCTCCGCGAGCCCTTCCCCATTGTCCACTCTCGCTCCCCGCCGCTCGATCGGGCATGCGAAAGCCGGATCGGGGCCTTCGTTGCCGAGGCCGCAGGCATACAGTCCCAAGTGAACGCCGGTGATCACGATCTCCTGGCAGCCTCCGTCGCACAAGCGTTCGACCGCGCGCAGCACTTCCCGCGCGCCGCGCGAGAGCGGCCGTCCGCGCAGAGCGGGCACGATGCAATAGGTGCAGGCGCGGTCGCAGCCGTCCTGGATCTTGACCAGCCCACGGGTGCGGGCCGGAGGGACGCAGGGCGCGCGTTCGAGAAAACGTTCCGCGGTCGCGTCGGCATCCCAAGCGATGAGACCACCGGTCTGTTTTCGCCCCCCCGCTTGCTCCCTGCCGATGTCCTCCCTGCGCACGGATCTTGCCGCGCGCGCGGTCCCGCCTCCGATGCCGCCCCGCGTCCGATCTTCCGGAGTGCCGGCGGACGAAGCGCTCTCGCGAACCGATCTCACCGGAAGGCCTGCTTCCATTGCAGCGTTTCGCAATCGGACGGCATCCGGCGGGAAGCGGCCCTTCCCGAGCGCGGCAAAGAACGCGGGCAGGCGGGCCTTGAAACGGTTTCCGACCACCAGCGCGACCCCGGGAATCGCCGCCAGCGCTTGGGCATCGAACTGCGCGCCGCACCCGAGCGCAACCACCCACGCCTGCTCGCCTCCCCTTCGCGCGCACCGGCGGATGGCCTGTCGCGATTGCGCGAGCGCCGTCGAGGTGACGGCGCAGGTGTGCACGAGAGCGATCGAGGCCGGGCCGGGAAAGAGGACTTCCTCATATCCCAGGGAACAGAGATGCGATCGGATCGCCTCCTCTTCTTCCTGGTTCGCGCGGCATCCCAGCGTCGCGATGGTGAAGCTCTTCCCGGCTGCGATGTTCGTCGGCAATGAATCCGGCATCTCGTCCTTCGCCCGCGTCCCCCGCTCGCGTCCAGCCGGGCCGGGCCATCCCCGGATGCGGACCTTCCGTCGTCCCCTTCCCGGCTCACACGGGCCGGGAATCCTCTCGCCGTCGGCGCGCCCCGCACATCGGTCCGGTCGCACGCCCTCGCCGGCCCCTTGGCATGCTCCCGGCCCTGCGGCAGGCAATGCGGCAGGCATGAGGGCCAAGCCTACGAAGGCGGGCGCGGAAGAGTCAACAGAGGCTGCTCGCGCGCGGGCCCCGCGGGGCCGGACTGCCGGGGCAAGCGCAGTCGGATGTGGACAGGCCTTGCGCGAGCATGCTATGAAACGAGGTCTCTAATGAATCGCATTAGTTCCCTGCGAGCAGGCCGGCTGGCGGGGAGTCACAAGGAGAGGCGCATGCAGATCGAGTCGTTGAAAGTGTTCTGCGATGTCGTGGAGACGAAGAGCTTCTCGAAGGCGGCGGTGCTCAACTTCATCTCACAGTCGGCGGTCAGCCAGCAGATCCGCGGCCTCGAGGAACGCTACGAGCAGAAGCTGATCGAGCGCGGCAAGCGCAACCTCGGGCCCACTTCCGCCGGTGAGATGCTCTACGAAGTCTCCCGCGACGTCCTCACCCGCCTGGAAGGCTTTGAGCAGCGCCTGCGTGAGCTGTCCGACAGCGTCGGGGGCACGGTGCGGGTGGCGACGATCTACAGCGTCGGGCTCCACGAATTCCGTCCTTACCTGCTCGAGTTCCTGCGCAAGCACCCGGCCGTGCGCGTGCGGGTCGAGTACAACCGGTCCAGCCGGATCTACGACGATGTCGTCGGCAACGCGATCGATCTGGGCATCGTGGCCTATCCGGCCCGGCGCTCGGGGATCGAGATCCTGCCCTTCCGCAGCGACGAGCTCGTGCTCGTGACGCCCTCCGGCCATCCGTTTGCGGGGTTGAAGCGCATCGAGTTGAAGAAGCTCACCGGCCAGCCTTTCGTCGCCTTCGATCGCGACATCCCCACTCGCCGCGCGGTCGATCGCATGCTGCGCGAAGCCGGCGCCCGGCCGCGCATCGTGATGGAGTTCGACAATGTCGAGACGATCAAGCGCGCGATCGAGATCGACATGGGCGTCTCGATCCTGCCTTCGCCCACCGTCGAGCGCGAGGTCGGAATGGGAGGACTCGCCCGCGTGCATCTGGCCAAGGCGGGCTTCAAGCGGCCGCTCGGAATCCTGGTCAAACGCGGTCGCCACCTTCCTCCGGCGGCGAAACGCTTGATCGATGTGCTCTTGGAGCCGGCGCCGAAAGCCGAAGGCGCATAGAACGCGCGGCCCGGCGATGCTGATCTGCAACTGTTTAGCCTTCATGAAGTTACGGAACCGCCCCTGTCCGGCTTCCCATCGCGCCTTCGGCGGGAGGTTGGGCACGGTCTCTGTAACTTCTTGCGCCCGGAATGGTTGTCCAGCGGTTCGCTTTTCGATTTGACCGCTCGGAGCGCATGGCCCATAGGTAACACCGTTCGTCCGTGACCGAGGGGGGGACGGGCAGCGACCCCAGGTTGCCGCAATGGCGACCGCCCTTCCGCGATCGATCACCCGGCTCACTATTGACGCAATCGGGGTACTTCAATAGATCAGGCGACTGATCGGGACCCTGGAGGTTTTCATGCCTGAGAAGCAGGAACGGGATCGCTTTCCCTCTTCCTCCACATCGCCTGCGGAGCCGGCCGAGCGCAGGAGGCCGCCGGCGGGGATCTCGATTCCCCGCTACTTCACGACGCCGGGCCGTCATCCCTGCGACGGGGTCGTGTGGCAACGGAGGACCGCGACTCTCAGCAGCGATCGAGGCGAGACGATCTTCGAGCAGGCGGATGTCGAATTCCCGGACTTCTGGTCGCAGATGGCGACGAATGTGGTCGCGTCCAAGTACTTCTACGGCCCGATCGATTCGCCCGGCCGTGAATCGTCCTTGAAGCAGCTGTTCGACCGCGTGGCCGGCACCCTTCGCCGCTGGGGGACCGAGCTCGGCTACTTCGCGAGCCCCGAGGACGCGACCACCTTCGAGATGGAGCTCCTGCACCTGCTCGTTCGTCAGATGGCCGCCTTCAACAGCCCGGTCTGGTTCAACATGGGGATCGAGGAAAAGCCCCAGTGCTCCGCCTGCTTCATCAACGCGGTCAAGGACACCATGGAGTCGATCCTCGAGCTGGCCAAGACCGAAGGCATGCTCTTCAAGTACGGGTCGGGAACCGGCACGAACTTCTCCTCACTGCGCTCCTCGCGCGAGCGTTTGTCGACCGGCGGAACGGCCTCCGGACCGGTCTCGTTCATGCGCGGCTACGACGCCTTCGCGGGGGTCATCAAGTCGGGAGGCAAGACCCGCCGCGCGGCGAAGATGGTCATCCTGAACATCGAGCATCCCGACATCACCGACTTCATCCAGACGAAAGTCTCCGAGGAGAAGAAGGCCTGGACATTGATTCGCGCGGGCTACGACGGATCCTTGAACGGCGAAGCCTACGCCTCGGTCTTCTTCCAGAACTCGAACAACTCCGTGCGCGTGACGGACGAATTCATGACCGCGGTCGAGCGCGACGGCGAATGGCAGACGCGCGCCGTGACCACCGGCGAGCCGGTCGACACCTATCGCGCCCGCGATCTCATGGAGATGATCAGCGAGGCGGCCTGGCTGTGCGGCGATCCGGGCCTGCAATTCCACTCCACGATCAACTCCTGGCACACCTGCCCTCAGGCGGGCGAGATCCGCGCGAGCAATCCCTGCAGCGAGTTCATGTTCCTCGACGATTCGGCGTGCAATCTGGCCTCGTTGAACCTCATGCGCTTCGTCGACGAGAACGGCGAGTTCGACACCGACGCCTTTCGCGCGGCCGTCGCGATCGTGACCCTCGCCCAGGAGATCATGGTCGATTGCGCGAGCTATCCCACCCAGTCCATCGGACAGAACAGCTTCGACTACCGGCCCCTCGGGCTCGGCTACGCGAACCTCGGCACGCTGCTGATGTCTCAGGGCCTGCCGTACGACTCCGAACGCGGCCGCGCGCTCGCCTCGGCGGTGACGGCGGTCATGACCGGACAGGCGTACGCGACTTCGGCCGAGATCTCGCGCGTGCTCGGGCCCTTCAAGGGCTTCGCGCGCAACCGCGAGGCGATGATGCGCGTCGTGCGCCGCCATCGCGACGAGCTCGGCCGGATCAATCCCGACTTGATCTCCCCCGCCATTCTGCAGACCGCCCGGCGGGTCTGGGACGAAGCGGTCGAAAAGGGCGAGCAGTGCGGCTGGCGCAACGCGCAGGCCACCGTGCTCGCGCCGACGGGCACGATCGCCTTCATGATGGATTGCGACACGACCGGCATCGAGCCCGACCTCGCCCTGGTCAAGTACAAGAAGCTGGTCGGCGGCGGCATGTTCAAGATGGTCAATCAGACGGTCCGCGCGGCGCTGCGCCGCCTGGGCTACAACTCGGCGCAGATCGGCGAGATTCTCGAGTACATGGAAGCCGAGGAGACGATCGAAGGCGCGCCGAATCTGAAGCCCGAGCACCTGGCGGTGTTCGACTGCGCCTTCCGGCCGCGCAAGGGCAAGCGCTTCATCCATCACGACGGGCACATCGGCATGATGGCCGCGGTCCAACCCTTCATCTCCGGCGCAATCTCGAAGACCGTCAATGTGCCGCAGGAAACCACCAGCGCCGAGATCGCTCAGATCTTCCAGCGCGCGTGGAAGGAAGGCTTGAAGGCGATCGCGATCTACCGGGACGGCTCGAAGCGCGTGCAGCCGCTGACGCTGGAAGCGGGCGGCGGCGCAGGCGAGGAGCAGGCGCGCGGGCCGGTCCGGCGGCGCCTGCCCGAAGAGCGCCAGTCGATCACCCACAAGTTCACGATCGGCGATCACGAGGGCTACGTGACGATCGGCCTCTATCCCGACGGCTCGCCCGGCGAGATCTTCATCGTGATGGCCAAGGAAGGCACGGTCGTCTCGGGCCTCTGCGATTGCTTCGCGACCGCGATCTCGCTCGCGCTGCAGTACGGCGTCCCGTTGCGCGTGCTCGTCGACAAGTTCGTGCACACGCGCTTCGAGCCTTCGGGATTCACCCACCATCCGGAGATCCGGTACGCGAAGAGCATCACCGACTACATCTTCCGCTGGCTGGCGCTGAAGTTCCTGCCGCAGGGCGCTCCGCCTGAAGCCGATGGACCGGCGCCCCTGCAAGAGCCTCACGCGGCGCCGGCCGTCGGCGGCTCCCGCGCGTCGACTTTCGTGAACGATGTGGACGCGCCCACCTGCCCGGAGTGCGGCTCGTTCATGACGCGCAACGGCTCCTGCCACCGGTGCATGGAGTGCGGCTCGACGAGCGGGTGCTCTTAGCCTGGCGGCGCGAGGGCTGCGCCGGTCGGAATCCGCGTTTCAGGAAAATGAAAGAGGCGGGTGCAGGTGCTCCCGCCTCTTTCGCATTTCAAAACTCTTCCCCAAAACGCTGCTTCTACAGATGCAGCTCCGAAGAGAACCGGAAGATCGTGTTGTCGCGGCTCACCTCGATCACCCGATTGTCGGGGTTCTCGAACCAGATCTCCCGCTCCGGAAAGTCCTCCGTCCCGAGCTCCCGCTGATCATCCAGGAACCAGGTCCCGTACTCGTACGACTGGAATTCCATCCCGATGTGGAAATCCACCTGGCGCGTCGCCAGGGTGAAGCCAAAGGCGAAGGCGTGGCCCTCCACTCCGTCCGAATGATAGTGAGGCGGGTTGGTGTCGTCTTCCAAACTCGTGTCCAGCATGGAGAGCGGCATCGTCCGGAATCCGAGCATGGTGCCGAGACGCAGCCCCGCGCGATGCAACGGCTCGCGCAGCAGCGGGAATTCGAAGCGCGTTCCCACGTGGAAGCTCTCGACATCGGCGGCCGGATAGGAGCCGTCGAACGGCTGGAATTCGGCCTCAGTGTGCTTGATGTCGACCTTCGACCAGGGCCGCAGATTGTAATCGGCGGCTACTTCGAACCCCTGAATCGGTCCGATTGCGACTCCGACGCTGGCGAAGAGCGGAAACTCCATGTCGTAGTCGGCGATGTCCCAGTAGTTGCGATAGGTCGGCTCGGTGACATTCGGAGTGCGAATGGCTTGATCCATCAAGGCGCCGTTGCGCACATGAACGGTATGGGGCAACTCCGCCCAGGCCGCCAGGCGAACCTGATCCGTGACCTGGGCCAGGGCGCCGGCTTCCACGGCAAAGCCCTTGTGGTTCTGCTGGAACTTGCCCTTGCCTTCCTCGAAATTGCGGACGGCGACGCGGGCGATATTGTCCGAACGCAGCCGCCCGGTCAGGAAATTCGCGGTCGCGCCGAGCGAGAGGGAGAAGGACGAGCCGCGCACCGCTTCGTATCCGAGGCCCATGGTCAGGCTCTCGAGAAATCCGCGCTCGTCATTCTCGGCCCCAAACGTGAATGGAAAGCTACCGCCCGTCGCGCCGATCAGATTCATCTCCATGAGCAGTTCCTGCCCATAGCCCACTTCGGTGTGCCGGCGGTAGCCGATCCCTCCCACCAAAGGCGAACCGGCGACATCGATCAGCGGGCGCGCACCGCCGACGAAACCGAAGCCCGTCTGCGCGCCGAGCCGGCTGCGATAGGTCGTGATCTCGAAATCGCCGTAGCCCGGGACGAGAACCTGTGGGGGCAAAGTGCCGGTGTTGGCGCTGCCCGACGATCCCAACGAGAAACCGTCGACCATGATCGAGGACTCGCGCAGACGCGCAAGATTGGCTGGGTTCCAGGCGAGCGCCGCAGCGCCGTCAGCCAGCGCCAGATGAGCCCCACCCATCGCCATCGCATCCGCTCCGGCTCGGGGCGAGAGATCATCGATCGGGCGGTTGAGGATTATGGGAAGGACGGAGGCAAGGCTGGCGCCGTCAGGCCGCTGATAGACCCCGGGATCGAAAAGGGAGACCGTCGGGTTGTGCACTTCCACGATCTGGGCTGGCGCCGGCTGCAGCCCGAGCGCCGCCATCGCGAGCAGAAGCGCGAGACCACCAACCCCGTACCGAATTCCAGCAGGCAGCCCCATCGGACCCCTCCTCCATCTGCCACACCGCGAACGCGGTTTGCCCCGCCCTAGGACTTTTCGGAAAGAAGAATGGCGGAGACGATGCCGGTCAATGCCCAGAACGCGGAGCGCGTAGCCGTCTGCAGGGGATCCACCTTGACCCGATCCACCTGCTTCACATCGGAGAGCTTGAAGACGAACTGAGCCGGTTCCTGCTCGAGATTGCGGACCGCCTTGTACATGCGCGTCCGCTCGCTCTCTTCGCTGTCGACCTTGCGGATCAGGCGGCAGTTCTCGACCAAGATCTCATCGGGGGACAAGTCAGCGATGGTGCCCCGGTAGATATTGCCCCCGGCCGTGACCTCGACCGCTTCGTTCAAGTTCATTTTCCCGCGCACGCTCGAACCGTCGGCGAAAGTCACCTGGTACTTGCCCATCGCGTCGAATTTTCCGGACTCCACCGGGACGCGCTTGGTGCACCCGCCAGCCGCGAGCAGGATCGTCAAAGCAAGCACCGCGAGAAGGAACCGTGACATGCCCTGTGGCCTCCTGCCTCTGACCGGCTCGCGCCGGTCCGGCCCACGCCTTTCCATCGAATTCCAAAGAGGATAGGAACAAACCAGTCCAGGCAATATAGGAAGCGCCCAGACCATCGTCAACTGGATTCCCGGCAGGCAGGGGAAGCGGGAAAGCGCTTATCCGCGGCTCGGCGCACTGCCGCGGCAGGGGGAAGACCCGCGCCGCATGCATCGCGGCGCGCCCCGTGCACGCGCGACGGAAGGGGTTGCAGCCTTGAAGGCGCGAGGCGGCCTGGCGGGTCCCTTCAAGGAATCTGGAAGCCGGATTCTTCGGTCCACGCCTCATTCGGCCGGCCGTGCAAATGCCCGGATGCGGCCGGCAAGCTCCGCAGGGACCCGACGGCCCTCGGCAAGATCTCGATCACATCCATCGGTGAGAAGCGATCCGGCCCTCGCTCGCCGGCCAGGAGATCGGCAGCCCATCCGTGCACGAAGACGCCCAGCCTCGCTGCCTCCGTCGGATCGAGTCCCTGGCCGAGCAGCGAGGCAAGAATTCCCGTCAGCACATCCCCGCTTCCGCCCGTCGCCAGGCCGGGATTGCCGGTCGGGTTGATCCACATCCGGCCGTCCGGGGCTGCAACCAGCGTCGGCGCGCCTTTCAGAACGAGCACGCACCCGTGATCGACGGCATAGGAGCGGGCGATTTCGACCGGCGTCCCGCCCAGGCCTTCGCCCGGCTCGCGGCCGAGCAGCGCGGCCATCTCCCCGGGGTGCGGAGTGAGCACCGGAACGGGAGCTCCCTTCGGCCTGGCGATGGGCGCATCTCGCAAGGCGCGCAGGGCGTCGGCGTCGACGACGACCGGCCCGGGAAAGCGCTCGGCGAGCAGGCGGACGAGGGCGACCGACTCGGGCGCGGAGCCGAGGCCGGGCCCGAGCGCCCACACATCCGTGCGCTCCGCCCAGGAAAGGATCTTCTCCAGCGCCTTCTGCGACAAGGCGCCGGCGGGTGTCTCCGCGCAGGGCAGGGTCATCACTTCCGTCAGCTTGGCTTCGATCGCGGGATTCAGGCTGGCCGGCAGCGCGATCGTCACCAGCCCGGAGCCGGCGCGCTGAGCGGCGAGGCCCGCCATCGAAGGGGCCCCGGTCAGTCCGGGCGACCCGCCCACGACGAGGACGCGGCCCACGCGCGACTTGTGGACATCCGGCTCGCGCTCGGGCAGAAGCCGCGCCGCCTGTTGGCGGGTGATCAGCTCCGTCGATGGACCCGACTGTTCGGCCGCCGCGTCGGGAATGCCGATGTCGACCACGCGCGCGCGACCCACCAGAGCGCGCCCCGGGTAGAACAGGAAGCCCGTCTTCAGGAAGGCCATCGTCACGGTGAGATCGGCTTCGACGGCGATTCCGTCCGCCTGACCCGTGTCGGCATCCATTCCCGTGGGGAGGTCGATCGCGAGCGTCTCCGCGCCGCGCTCGATCTTCAGTCTCTGAATGGCTCGCGCTCCCGCGGCAATCAACCCTCGCGGAGCGCCGTGCGAGCCGGTGCCCAGCAGGGCGTCGATCAGCAGAGGCGGGTGGCTTCCCGCGGATCGCAGGATGGAGCGCACCAGCGCGTCGATCGCGTTCTCGGAGCAGGGCGCCCAGGCGGCGCCGCCGCGGGAGACATACGCCGCGCGCTGCTGCGCGCAGTCGTGCGAGAGCCTCTCGGGATCGCCGAGCAGCAAGGCGTGCGGCGCGCAACCGGCGTGATGCAGGTGGCGAGCGACGACGAACCCATCGCCGCCGTTGTTGCCCGGACCGCAGAAGAGGAAGATCGGCCGGTGCGCGAGGCGCGCGAAGTGCTGGCGCAGCGCCGCGTAGATGCCCCAGCCGGCGCGTTCCATGAGCGTGCGCGAAGCGACCGGCGCGTGGTCGTCGAATCCCGCGATGGTCAGGCGGTCGGACGAGCGCATCTGCTCGGAGGTGACGAGCCTCATGTCCCCTTGCTCCTTACGACTCGTGCGGTGAACCTTCGCGCTCGAGCGCGCTCACGATGTCCAGCACCTGCTCGATGTCGTCGATCTCGTAATCGGCGCCCGAATGCAGCGCGCCGGAAGTGTCGCCGTAGCGCGCGTACACCGTGCGGATGCCCATCGCCGAAGCGCCTTTCATGTCGCGATCCGGCCAGTCGCCCACCATCAACAATTCCTGCGCGGGCAGCCCGAGAAGCTTCATGGCGCGCTGAAAGGGAAGCGGCGAGGGCTTGCGCTCCCCGGTGTCGTCGAAGGTGATCACATGTTCGAACATGTGCTGAAGGGCCAAGTGATGAAGGCGCTGCCAGGCCTGCAGGCTGGGCGCGTCCGAGAGCACGGCGAGGCGCAAGCCGCGGCGGACGAGCGCGATCAGGGTCGCTTGCACATGCGGATAGAGGACCAGTTGCGATTCGCGCGCGCGCCGGTAGCCGATGATTCCGGCGGCGAGCACATCGGGGCGTGGGGATGCGTAGACCTCGCGGAGCAATTGGTCGAAGACGAGCTGGTACTCGATGCCTTCACGCTCGTAGATCGCATAGATGCGGCGGCGCGTTTCGTCGGCGGAGAGCGGCAGGCCCATGTCGATCATGGCCGCGATGGCGGCCAGGATCGCGCCGTCCTTCATTTTCATGAAGTCGGTGAGGGTGTTATCGAGATCGAAGAGGACTGCCCGGATCATTCCTTGCCCCGAGTCCCCCACGGTCTGCGCCCCGGGCCGCGCCATGTTCCTGGTGCCTACTTGGTCGAGGATGTGATGGTCCGGCCGTAACTGATTTCGCCGTTGTCGATTCGAATGTTGAAGCCGCAGTTGGGGTTGGTGCAGGCCCAGGCTTTGTACTCGATCGGAGCACCGTCACGCCCGTAGTCGGACAGCGGAATGAGGACGCCGGCTCCGCATTTCTTGCACTCCGGGAGCGCAAACCCCTGCTCCATCCTCCCCTCCCCTCTCGAGCCCGGCCTGAAACCGCCCGGCGGTGCCCCTCTCGGAAGCCTCCCACAAATGCGCGTTCCGGAGACTGGTCAAGCTCGCACCCGGGCGATCTTGGAGAGCCCAGCCTCGAATTGCAAGTTCGGGATCAGCTTTCGCTGGCACCCGGCCCATGCCCCTGCTACTATCGGCCGCTTGCCAAAGGTTCGACAGGATTTTTCGAATGGGAGGATGCTCATGTCTTTGCTTCGGCCCTTCCGCGCCTGGCGTCCACGCAAGGATCTCGCCCCTCGCGTCGCGGCTCCGCCTTACGATGTCATGAATTCGTCCGAAGCTCGCAAGATGGCCGAAGGCAACGAGTTCTCCTTCCTGCACATCTCCAAGGCGGAGATCGATTTCGAGCCCGGGACCTCGGCCGACGATCCGCGCGTGTACGCCCGGGCGCGCGAGAACTTCGAAGGCCTGATCCGCCAGGGGGCGATCATCCGAGAGGCCGTTCCCGCCTTCTATATCTATCGGCAGAAGATGGGCGACCACATCCAGACGGGCGTCGTCGCCGGGGCGAGCATCGATGAGTACGAGGACGGGCGCATCAAGAAGCACGAGCACACCCGCCGCGACAAGGAAGACGATCGCACCCGGCATGTGAACGCGATGAACGCCAACACCGGCCCGGTCTTCCTCACCTACCTCGCGCGGCCGGAGATCGATCGTGTCGTCGCGGAGCTCTCGTCCGGCGCGCCCGAATACGATTTCGTCAGCGACGACGGAATCGCCCACACGCTGTGGGTCGTTTCTGCGCCGGAGAAGGTGGAAGCGTTGAAGACCGCCTTCCAGGCGGTGCCCGCCTTGTATGTGGCCGACGGCCATCATCGCAGCGCCGCGGCCACGCGCGTGCGCGCCGAACGCCGCGCGGCGAATCCCCGCCACCGCGGAGACGAGCCGTACAACTTCTTCCTCTCGGTCATCTTTCCCCACGACCAGATGAAGATCATGGCCTACAACCGCGTCGTCCGCGATTTGAACGGCAATAGCCCGAAGGCGTTTCTGGAAAAGGTGGGTGAGCGCTTCGAGGTGGCTCCCGCCGCGCAAGCCGCGCCGGACCGCGCGAAGAGCTTCGGCATGTATCTCGAGAACCGTTGGCACGCCTTGACCGCGCGTCCGGGCTCCTTCCCCGCCGACGATCCGGTCGCCCGCCTCGACTGCGCGATTCTGCAGGAGAACCTGCTCCATCCGGTGCTCGCCATCCAGGACCCGCGCACCGACAAGCGGGTCGATTTCGTGGGCGGCATTCGCGGCACCGCGGAGCTCGAACGGCGTTGCCGCGAAGGCTGGGCGGTCGCCTTCGCCTTGTATCCGACGGGAATCGATCAACTGATTTCGGTGGCCGACGCCGGAAAGGTGATGCCGCCGAAATCGACCTGGTTCGAGCCCAAGCTGCGCTCGGGGCTGATCGTTCGGCCCCTGGAAGACTGAGGCCCGGTCGAAAGCGGACCGTTGGGGCGGCGCGCAACGCAGAACGCGAACGCCGCCCCGATTGGCCGGTCCGCGGTCCCGCGCCCGATCGCATCCCGAAGGGCCCGTGCGCCCGGGGATGAGGAGGACCCGATGAAGATTCTCATTGCCGATGCGTTCGACCCGTCACTTCCCGAGCGGCTAAAGCCTTTCGGCGCCGTCACCGACAACGCCGCCGATCTTCCGAGCTCCGAGGTGGTCCTCATTCGTAGCAAGACGAAGGCCACCAAGGAGTACATCAATGGCGCGCCGGCCTTGAAGATGATCATTCGCGGCGGCGTGGGCCTCGACAATGTCGACATCGACTACGCCAAGGAAAAGGGCATCAAGGTCATGAACACCCCGGCCGCTTCGAGCGTGGCGGTCGCGGAAATGGCCATGGCCTTCCTGGTCGCGATTCCCAACCGGCTCATCGAAGGCCACACCTCGATGAAGTCCGGCGCGTGGGCGAAGAAGGAACTGAAGCGCACGGAGCTCTTCCAGAAGACCCTCGGCCTGGTCGGCATCGGCCGCATCGGAACCGAAGTCGCCATCCGGGCGAAGGCCTTCGGCATGCGCGTGCTCGCCCACGACAAGTATGTCGAGCGCTCTCCGCACGCCGAGATGGTCTCGCTCGAACAGCTGCTGGCGCAGTCGGACTTCCTCTCGCTGCACACCCCCCTCACCGACGAGACCCGCGGGATGATCAACGCCGCGCTCATCGCCAAGATGAAGGACGGCGTCATCATCGTGAACACGGGCCGCGGCAAGGTGATCAACGAGCCCGATCTCGCGGCCGCCCTCGCCTCGGGCAAGGTGCGCGCGTACGGCACGGATGTCTACGAGAGCGATCCGCCGCCGCCCGCTTCGCCGCTGTTGACGGCGCCGAATGTCTTCATGACGCCCCACATCGGCGCTTCGTCGAAGGAGAATCTGCTGCGCATCGGAGACATCATCGTCGAGATCCTGACCGAGCATTACGGCAAGCACTAGGCGCAAGGGCGCGGGGCCGCGCGCAGGCGGCCCCGCCGCAGAAGCAAGCAGCCATCGACAGCAAGCAGAAGCAAGAGCAAGCAGACGGGAAGAGGAAGAAGAACAGAGAAGGAGACGGTCATGGCACGCGCGTTCAATTTCTTTGCGGGTCCGGCGGTGCTGCCCCTGCCCGCCATCGAGCGGGCGCAGAAGGAGCTCGCCGATTGGGCCGGCACCGGCACCTCGATCATGGAGACGAGCCATCGCTCGAAGGAGTACGATGCCGTTCACAACGAAGCGATCGCGCTCATCAAGGAATTCATCGGCCTCGACGAGCACTATCAGGTGCTCTTCCTAGGCGGCGGCGCAAGCCTGCAATTCGCGATGGTGCCGATGAACCTGCTCGGCAAGGATCAGACGGCCGACTACATCCACACCGGCACCTGGTCCAAGAAGGCGATCGCCGAGGCCAAGCTCTTCGGCCATGTGAATGTCGCCTTCGACGGCGAGACGGTCGGGCTGACCCGCATCCCGCGTCAGGACGAGCTCAAGCTCACCCCCAACGCGCGCTATGTCCACATCACCAGCAACAACACGATCAAGGGCACGCAGTGGCACACCTTCCCCGACACGCACGGCGTGCCGATAGTGGCCGACATGTCGTCCGACTTCCTCTGGCGGCCCTTCGATCCGAAGCCCTTCGGCCTGATCTACGCGGGGGCGCAGAAGAACCTCGGGCCCGCGGGCGTTACGATCGTGATCATCCGCGACGACATCCTCGCCCAGTGCAAGGCGGAAAACCCGACCATGCTGAAGTACGCGACCCACGCGAAGGAGAACTCGCTCTTCAACACGCCGCCCGTCTTCCCGATTTACATGGTGCGCAATGTGCTTTCGTACATGAAGGACCTCGGCGGGCTGAAGGCGGTCGAGGCGCACAATCGCAAGAAGGCGGGCTTGATCTACGACACGATCGACGCCAATCCCACGTTCTTCCGCGCGCCGGTCGACAAGGGCAGCCGCTCGTTCATGAACATCGTCTTCCGGCTGCCGTCGGAGGAGCTCGAGGCGAAGTTCGTGGCCGAAGGCAAGGCGCGCCGCATGCTCGGCCTGAAGGGCCATCGCTCGGTCGGCGGCATCCGCGTCTCGGCCTACAATTCGTGCCCGATGGAATCGGTCGAGGCGGTGGTCGCGTTCATGAAGGAGTTCGCGAAGGCGAACGGTTGAGCGAGGGGCCGGCGGGCGAGACGGCCATCGTCACCGGCCGTCGATCGCCCGGCGGGACTCTTCCAGCGGCCGCTCGACAAGACGCAGTCCATCGTGCCCGGGGCTCTTCCCGGGCACGATTGTCTCCGGGTAGCATTCGTCGACCGGGGTCGCGTTTCCTTCGCGCGGCTCACACGGGTCAGGGCCGCTAGGCTCAGGTCTTCCGTTCCTGCTTCTTGGCCGCGGGGAAGAGGATGTTGTTCAGGATCAACCGGTAGCCCGGCGAATTCTTGTGCAGCGCGAGGTCGGTCGGCGGATCGCCCACATGATGCTCGTAGTCCTCGGGGTCGTGCCCGCCGAAGAAGGTGAAGGTGCCCTGGCCGAAGTTGCCGTGCACATAGCGGACTTCGTCCGATCCCGGGACATCGGCCAGGATGAGCGTGGAAGGCTTGATCGTCTTGCGATTGAAGCTCGTCGTCTGCCCCATGAATCCGTTCACCATGTTCACGTGGCATTGGGTGAGCATCGTCGGCACCGGGTCTTCCTTGGCCGAGAAGTCGAAGAGCACGAAGTAGTCGGCCTCCGGGCCGCGCAAGCGCGAGGCTTCGGTCATGTCGATGTTGGAGAACTCGTAGGCCAGCGGGTTCATTTCCAGCACGAAGTTCTCGAACGAGAGGCACCGTGAGAAATCGAGCTTCTGCTGCGCCTGCGGATCGGCCGGAGTCCCGTCGTTGACCGCGTCCACGATGTCCACCGGACCCGCCGCCATCGCGATGTCGTAGGAATCGGTGCCCGAGCACATGGCGAAGAGGAACCCGCCGCGGGCGACGAACTCGCGGATGCCTTCGGCGGTCGCGTGCTTGTACTCCCAGACGGTGGCGAAGCCCGCTTCCGCGGCGAGCGCTTCGAACTGGGCCTTGCGGTTGACGTACCAGGCGGCGGTGTGATAGCCGGCGTAGAACTTGCCGTGCTGGCCGGTGAAATCCTCGTGATGCAGATGCAGCCAGTCGTACTCCGAGAGCCGCCCGGCCTGCACTTCGCGGTCGTACAAGCGGTCGAAGGGAATGTCCGCGTATTCGAGCACGAGCATCACCGCGTCGTCCCAGGGCTCGACGACTCCCTCGGGGGGCACATACACACCGATGCGCGGGGCCTTCTCGAGAAGGATCGACTCCATGTTGTTCGCCTCGATCTCGGCCATGATCTGCGCGCGCGTCCCAGCGTCGATCTCCTGAAAGGCGACCCCTTCGAGCAAGAGATTGCGCGTGATCTCGTCCGCATCGGGGCAGAGGAACGATCCGCCGCGGTAATTGAGCAGCCACTCGACATCGAGGCCCTGCTGGAGCGCGTGATAGGCGATGCCGTAGGCTTTGAGGTGGTCCGTCTGCACGAGATCCATGGGAATCAAGATCTCGGCCTGCGCGGCGGCGAAGGGAAAAAGCGCGAGCATCAGGATCGACGCCACCAGCGAGGCGAACGCGATCGAGCGGCGAGGCCGAAGAGACGCCGTTCTTCCGCCGGCTGTCCGCCCGCCCACCGCGACATCCGCCGGGAAAGCCTTCATGAATTCGCCTCCGCCGCGCGCAACTCCCGCAATCTCGCGCGCGCCCGGCGCGCTTCGAAGGAGGAGGGATACTCCAGAATGATGCGTTCGTACGACGCGATCGCGCCCTCGCCCGCCGCCTGCTCGGCCCGCTGCGCGCGCCAGAAGAGCGCGCCGGGAGCGACGCGGCTGCGCGGATGATCGGCGATCAGGCTGTCGACGGCCGCCTCCGCCGCGCCGGCGTCTCCGAGGTCGACGAGCAGCATCGCTTCCTCGAAGCGCATCTCCGCGGCCACCGGATTCGCGCTCTCGTCTTCGAGCGCGGCCCGGGAGCGCTCCAACGCTTCGCGCGTCCGCCCCACGCGCCTCAAATACTCGACCCGAGCGTATTCCTCGACGCGCGGCCCCCCGCGCGTTTCCCCCAGCATCAGCACCCGGCGAAAGGCGTCGTTCACCCAGTCGCCGTTCGGATAACGGTCGGTGAGCTGGTAATAGGCCTCTTCCGCCTCCACGAACTTGCCTTCGAAGAAGAGCATTTCGGCCAGATCGAAGGCCGCGTTCTCACGCACATCGGTCTGAACCGCTGTTTCCGCGAGATCTGCGAAGCTCTGGCGGGCGGCCTCGAAATCCTCCCGCCGCAGCGCGCATTCCGCCAGCGAGAGGCGCGCCCGGTCGATCGCCGGCTGCTGGCGCTCCCTTCTGGGCAGGAGCTTCGCCCGCGCGATCACCGCTTCGTAGGCCGCCTGGGCGCCGGCGAGGTCGTCCGTGCGCGTCATCAGGAGCTCGGCGCGCACCAGGTTTCTCTGCAACGCGAGCGGCCCCTCGGGAAACCGGCGTTCGCCCTCCGCGTAGGCCGCCAGCGCGTCCTCGACGCGATCGAGCCTGGCGAGCAGGCCGCCTTTCTCGTAGAGCGCGTGCTCGGCCGTCGTCTCGCGCGGATCGAGAGCGAGCGCCGAGTCGCAGGCCACCAGGGCTTCCGCGAGCGCTCCGCGTTTGGCGAGCACCTGCGCGAGCTCGAAGACGAGCTCGCCCCGTTGCTTCTGTTCGCGATCCGCCTGAATGAGCATGCCGACGGCGAGCCGCTCCCGGCCGGTGGTCGCATAGAGGTGCGCGAGCATCTCCTTCCATTCGGGCGCCGCGTCCTGCGCGCGGGTCGCCTTCTCCAGCGCCTTCAACACCCGGTCTCCGCCCAGGCTGTCGGCGACCGCGAGCTCGAGCTGCTCGAGAAGACGGATCGTCCAAGTCGGGCGAGCCTTCGCGCAGGTCAGCAGGGCTTCGACCGCTTCTTCCGGGCGGCCCGCGCGAAGACAGCACCTGGCGAGGTCCACCCAGAGATCGGGATCGCGCTGGCCGCGCGCTTGGGCCCGCTCCCGACAGAGCGCGACGGCGCGCTCGGGCTGGCCGGCGTTCAAATAGGCTTGCGTGAGCGCCTGAAAAACCTGCGCATCGTCGGGGTGCTCGGCGAGCAGCGATTCCAGAATGGGCACCGCATCAAAGGCGCGGCCCACCCTCATGAGCTCGAGCGCCTGGCGCAAGGGATCGCGCAGCCGCTCGGCTTTTGAAGGCGGAGAAGGTTCGACGGGCGAGAAAGGCCCCGCGGGGGCCGCGGAATCGGCGGAGCGCGGAGCCGGCTTCGGCCGCGGGCTCACGCCAGTTGACGGGTCCTCTGCTGAATCCTGCGCGCGCGCGATCACTGCGCTCGCGCACAGCACGAGGCAAAGGGCCAGCGGGCCGACTCTTCTCGCTGCATTCATCGTCATCGCGCCTTCAGCAGCGCGCGCAGGTAGGCGTCCACGAGCCGGCGATACTCGGCGGGCACCGGATCCTGGCTGCCGCGCATCATCGCGCGCTCGAGTTGTTCCACCGCCACGCCGCCCTCGTCCACCGCGCCGGGCCCCACCCGCGGACCGGGATCGATTCCGGTTCGCGACTGGCGCTCCTCGCTCTGGTCCTGCTTGCGCAGGCTGCGCTGGGCATTCAGCAACCGGCTCAGGATCCGCTCCTGGCGCTCGATCAGCCGCGGGTCCGCGTTGCGGTCGCGCAGCTCGCGAGCGACTTCTTCCATCTCCTTGGTGATGCTCTCCAAATCGCCCAGCATTCCGCGCGAATCCTGGGTATCCGCCTGCAGTTCCTGCATCCCCTGCTTGATCATCTCCTGCCGCGCGGCCAGCCGGCTCAAGGCCTCCCCCTGGCTCATCGAGGGGCGCGGCGTCGAACAGGCCCCGATGGCCTGCTGGGTGTCCTGGTTCAGGCTGTTCTGCTGCTGGCACATCGACTGCAGGCGGTTGAAGGGATTGGGACAGCTCGAGGCGCAGGAGCTGGTCGCCTGCGCGGCCGTCTCGAGCAACGCCTTGATGGCCGCGTTCATCGTGCGCATCGATTCTCCGGCCAGGATCGAGCCGCGCCCGCGCGAGCCCTGCTCGAAGGCGTCCTTCGCGCGCGCGGTGGTGAGCAGCGTCTCGTTCATCGCCCGCAGCTGCCCGAAGCCCACGATGGGCAGCTCGCGCGACACGGCGGCGAGCGAATCGCGCAGCGCGCCCACTTCCTCCAGGAGCTGCTGCTCCCGGGCGGCGAGCGCGCGCATCTCGTCGCGCTGCGCCGCATCGACCAGCCCTTCCTGGGTCTGCGAGACATCGACCATGCGGTGGGCGATGTCGTAGAGCGCGCGGGTCAATTGCTCCATGCGCTCGAGATCGATCGTCTTCTTCATCTCGCTAAGACTCGTGCTCATCATCTGGAGGTCCGAGCGGATCTTGCGGCCGAATTTGAGCGAGAGCTGGCGGTCCATCTGCTCCATCGCCTCGCGCATCTTGGCCATCTGCTCCTGGATCTTCTCCGCCGGGCGGTCCTTCAACATCTCCTTCAGCCCCTGCTCGAGCTTCTGCTTGTCTCCGCCCGCCTGGCTGGCGATCTTCTGGAGCATCTCCTTCAAGTCCTGCAGCTCCTTCTCCAGCGCTTGCTGCTCGGCCTGCAGGCTCTTCGACTCCTCGGCCCCCAAGGGCTTCTGCTCGGAATCGTTCTCGCTGGAGCCCTCCTTCTTCTCGCCTTCCGTCGGAGAACGCTCGCTCTGCTGCGCGTCTTTCTTCGCGCCCTCCTCCATTTGACGATTGATCTCGGCCTGGCGCGCGGCCAGCTCGTCGAGCTTCTGCATCGCCTGATCGAGCTGCTCTTCGGCCAGCAGGCGCTTCAACATCTCGAGCGTGCGATCGAGGGCCGCGGAGACTTCGTTTTGCGAAATCTTCATCCGCTCCATCGCCTGGCGCAGCGCCTCGGGATCGAGCTGCTGGAGGGCCTGCTGCATCTGCGCGATCGCCTGATGCAATTCCCCGCTCTGGATCTGGTTCACGAGATCCTGGATCTCGCGCACCTTCGTCATCATCTCCATCGAGAAGAGATTCTGGTTCTGCATGCGCTCGCGCGACTGCTCGAGCGATTCCTGCAACTCGCCCAGCTTCCGGCCGAGCTCGTTCTGCCGCTCGATCAGCGCCTGCACTTCCTGCTGGCGCTCCCAGGTGACGCCTTCGTCGCGCAGCATCTCGCGCGCCACGCGCTCGAGGTCCTTCTCGAGCTTCTCCTGGCTCTTGACCGTCTCCTCGAGCGAATGGATGTCTTCGCGCCGCTCCTCGGTCGCGTTGGCGTACATCTCGGCGACGGTCGGGAAGCGCACGGTCGCGAGCGCCGTCTCGCCCGTCTTCGGCCCGCGAATGGGATCGTTGTCGGTGACTTGCAGGAAGTAGGAGATCTCCTGCCCGGGAAGCAGCGTCAGTTCGGAAAGGTCCCACGCGTATTCCACCCGCGCCTCGCGCCGCCGCTCGGCTCCCTTCCAGGCGACCAGCACCCGGCGGGTGGGGTCCTCGCCCGGCCGTCCGTAGATCAGCGCGAGCTCGGTCAATCCGAAATCGTCCACTCCCGAAACGACCAAGGGGACGATCATGTCGGAGGGGATGTCGATGGACTGCTCCGGGCTCTGCAATTCCACGGCGGGCGCGAGATCCGGGACCGTCTCGACGCGGAAGGTGTCCGACACCCACGCCGATCCGTCGCGGGGATCGTACAATTCGACTTGATAGCCGCCCGAGCTCATCGCATTCCATCGGCCGGCCAGGGCATCCTCTCCCGCCGGCTCGAGCTCGACCGTCGTTCCGTTCGTGAACCGCAGGCGTCCGGCGATTCCCGCGCGCCGATGCAGCGCTTCGAGCGTCACCTGGCTTCCGGTCAAGGCCGCGAGATCGCCCGTCGAGGCGAGATCGCGCTGCACGCCCAAGCCCGTGTACTCGGGAGGCGCAAGCTCCTTGCGATATCCGACCGCCTGCAAGCGATGAACGACGCGCAGGTGGTAGTCGTCGCTCTCCGCCCATTGCGCGCGCACGCGGTATTCGAGATCGCCTTCGAGCGCCCCGATCGAGAAGGCGTAGCGATCGCTGCCCGCGGTCGCGGCCATCGCGCCCGCGCCATCCGTCTCTTCCACGCGCGCCATCGGCGCCGTCATCCAGGCGCCGTCCTTTGCGCGCATGAGGATCTCGGCCGAAGCGGGCCGCCGCCGTCCGGACACGCGCGCTTCGATCGCGACCGGCGAGCCCCACTCCACGCGCTCTTCCCCCGGGCTCACCTGGATCTCGATCGCGGGAATCACGCCCGCCCCGCCCGCGGAAGTGAGCAGTCGCAGGGCATCGCCGAAACGGACGGGCGTCAGGAGGAAGGCGACGAATACCGGCAGGAGGGCCAGCCCCGCGCGCAGCGCGCTGGGGGCCAGCGCGCGATCCTGGTAGAGCCGCTCGAGCGAAAGCGAACCGAGCGTGTCTCCCGCGCGCCCGATCGCGATGTCGACGAGATCGCGGGAGACGGGATCGCCCGACCAGCGCCCGCGCTCGCGCTCGAGGGCGAGCGCGTTGCCGAGCTCGTTTCGGCGCAGCCCCGCGCGGCGCTCCAGCCATTGCGCGTACGAGGCCAGCGAACCCCGGCGCAGATGCGGGACCACGAGACGCCTTACGAAGGTCGCGACGATCCACAGCGCCGCGAGCGCGCCCATCACGGCCGACCAGGCGCGCTCGGGCGGAACGAAGAGCGCGAGCAGCAGGAGCACCGCGAGGCCGGGGACCGCATCGCCCAGCCAGGCGGAGACGCCCTCGAGGAACGCGCGCCGGCGCCAGGCGCCTTGCGCTTGCGCGAGGCGCGCTTCGAACTTGCGCGCGCCCGAAGGTTCTTTCGCGCCAGCGATCTTCATCACTCCCTCGCCCGCCCGTCCGCTTTCTCGCCCGTCAACGCGTAGAGGACGACATTCACCGCCATGCGGGCCGCCTCTTCGCGCTTCTCCTGCGGATCGTTGTGAACCTCGGGGTCTTCGAGCCCGTCTCCGATGTCGGCCTCATAGGTATAGAAGACGACCAGCCGGCCGTGATCGAAGATGCCCAGCCCCTGGCTCGGCTTTCCATCGTGCTCGTGGATCTTCGGCGGCCCGTTGTCGAAATCGTACAACGAATGATAGATCGCGTGGTCGAAGGGAACCTCGACCAGCGAACGATCGGGAAAGACCTGGCGCATCGCTTCGCGAAAGCTCGCGTCCATGCCGTAGTTGTCGTCCGCGAAGAGGAAACCGCCGGCGAGCAGGTAGCGCCGCAAGCGGGATGCCTCGGCGGCCCTGAGGCTCACCCGGCCGTGCCCGTTCATGTAGAGGAGAGGATAATCGAACAGATCTTCGTCGAGGATCTCCACCCGCGCTTCCTGGACCGTCTCGACGGGAATCGATGTGCGTGCGGTCAGCTCGCGCGCGAGGTTGGGGAGCGAGGTGGGATTGCTGTACCAGTCTCCGCCGCCGCCGTACTTCAAGCGGGCGATCACGACGCCCGGCCCGGTGGGAGATGCGCCCGATGCCGGAGAAATCGCAAGGATCAGGGCAAGGAGAATCAACCTGGGGAGCAATCTCATTCGCCAGCCTCCACCGCCGCATCGATGCCGCGCGCCCGGGCGCTTTTGCAGCAACCAACCCGAAGCGCCGGAAACGGTTCCGCCGGCAGGGAGTCGAGTAGCAGTCGCGGCCGGCCCCTTCGGGCCGGCCCCTAGGCCCCTTCCGGCCGGCCGCCGGACGGGCCGATCCTCGGCGGGCCCATCGGGCCGGCTGCGCGCGGGGCCAGCTCGAAAAGGAGGGCCGGGAAGGCTCCGGCCCGCCGGCTTACGCCGCCGTGCGCGCCGCCTTCGCTTCGGCCGCGTTGTGCATTTCGAGCACCAGCGCGCTCGCGATGAAGATCGACGAGTAGGTCCCGACGACGATCCCGATGGTCATCGCCAGGGCGAAATCGCGAATGACCTCACCCCCGAAAACGAGCAGCGCCGCCGCCGCGACGATGCTCGACAATCCCGTGAGCATGGTGCGCGAGAGCGTCTGGTTCATGCTGAAGTTGAGCACATTGATGTACGGCTCCCGGCGCAGCCGGACATTCTGCTCGCGAATGCGGTCGTAGACCACGATCGTGTCATTGATCGAATACCCGGAGAGCGTCAGCAAGGCCGCGATGAGCGCCATCGTGATCTCGCGATCGAGCAGCGAGAAGAGCGTCAGGACCATGATCACATCGTGAAGGGTCGCGATCACCGCCCCCACGCCGAAACGGAAGTCGAAGCGGATGGCGATGTAGATCAGGAGCAGCCCCATCGAGAGCATGACGGCCCAGAAGGCCTGGCTGCGGATCTCCTGGCCGATCTTCGCGCCGATGCTCTCCTCGCGCAGCAGCTCGACGCCCAGGCCGGGATTCTGCTCCTTGAGCGCATTCGAGATCTTCTGCGACATCGGCATCTCGCCGCCCCGCTGCTCGCCCATCGCGATGTCGGTGACGCGGAAGATGGCGACATTGCGCCCTTTCGCCGGCTGGATCTCGGCCTGAGGCAATCCCGCGCGGTCGGCTGCGCTACGCAACTGCTCGATCGGGACCGCCTGGCTGAACTGGTACTCGATCAGCCGTCCGCCGGCGAAGTCGATCCCCAGGCGGAATCCGCCGTGCATGATGAACGAGACGATTCCGATCAGGGTGATCAGAATCGAGAGGCCGAAGAACCACCGGCGGCGGCCCATGAAATCGAAGTGCGTTTCCGGAATGAGCGTCAACATCGCCTGTCCGTCTCCTTGCCATCCTCAGGGCGCCCGGGCGCCCGGCCCGTCGGGAACCTAGATCGACAGACTCTCCAGGTCTTTCCGCGAGGTGATCATGTCGTAGACCATGCGCGTGACCATCACGGCCGTGTAGAGGTTCGCCAGAATTCCGATGAACAGCGTGGTCGCGAAGCCCTGGACGGGGCCGCTCGCGATCCACCACAACACTCCGGCGGTGATCATCGTGGTCACATTCGAGTCGAAGATCGCGCTGAAGGCGCGGTGATAGCCGGCATCGATCGCGCTGCGCACCTTCTTGCCGGCGCGCATCTCCTCACGGATGCGCTCGAAGATGAGCACATTCGCATCCACGGCCATGCCCACCGTGAGCGCGAGACCGGCGATGCCCGGCATGGTGAGCGTGGCGCGCATGCCGGCCAGGGCGGCGAAGAGGAAGATCATGTTCAGGATCAGCGCAAGGACAGCGATCAATCCGCTGGCGCGATAGTACCCGACCATGAAGATGACCACGAAAGCCGCGCCGATCGCGGCCGCCATGAATCCCTTGTGAATCGAGTCCTGCCCGAGAGACGGACCGACGGTCATCTCCTGGATGATGCGGATGGGAGCGGGCAGCGCGCCCGCCTGCAACACGATCGCGAGGTCCTTGGCCTCCTCGTCGGTGAAGTTGCCGGTGATCTGCCCGCGCCCCTGGGGAATGCGCGACGCGATTTGCGGGGCGGAGACGACCCGGTTGTCGAGGACGATCGCGAGCATGCGGCCCACATTCGATCCCGTGATCCGCCGGAAGCGTCGCGCGCCGTCGGGATTGAGCGTGAAGCTGACTCCCGAGGCGTTCGGGCGCGCGGGATCGAGACCGATCCGCCGCACCGCGTTCGACACCCCCGCGCCGGTCATCTGGGCCTTGCGCTCGAGGGTGTAGAGCACCCGCCCGACGCGGCCCTGATACGACTCGGTCTCGCTGCCCCACACGAGCTCGGTGTCGATCGGAAGGATCGAGTCGGCGCGCACCGTCGAGAGCAGCGTTTCCGCCAGGGCGACATCCGCCTCATCGAAGAAGGCGCCGCCGAAGGGCATCTCGGGATAGAAAGGCTGCAGATCGACCAGGGGATGCAGGAAGTCCACCGCCTCCGAGTCCGCCGGCGAAACATTGCTCTGCTTCTCGGCGATCGCCCGATCCATCCGTTCGATGGCGCGGGTCGCATCATTCTGCTCCTTGACGAGCTTGAACTCGAGCAACGCCGTCTGGCCGATCAGGTTGAGCGCGCGCTCCCGTTCGAGAAGCCCGGGCAGCTCGACCACGATCCGGTCCTCGCCTTGAGGCTGGATGGTCGGCTCGGCCACGCCGAAGCGGTCGACGCGGTTGCGCAGGATCTGAATCGCCCGGTCGAGCGCATCCCGCACTTCCGAGGGCTGCAATCCCGATCGGTCGAGCTCGAGCACCAGGTGCATCCCGCCCTGAAGATCGAGCCCGAGACTCAACGCGTCGTCGCGGAGACCGTCCAGCTTCTCCTTGGGGAGGGCCGCCCTTTGGGTCTCGCTCATGGAGTAGTAGCGCAGCGTGGGATACAGCGCGTACACGGATAGCCCCAGAAGGATGACCAGGATGATCAGCTTCCACCGAAAATTGCCGCCCATGTCCCGAATCCTCCGACAGTTGGCCGATGAAAACAGAGATTTCGGATTCTACCGAAGCGCTGGAAAGGGGGTCAACTGCATTCTCCCCGCTTCGCGCCCGGCGCTGGGAGGCGCGGCGAGGCGTTGAGCGGGGTGCGGGAAACCGAACAGGCCGCGCGGGTTCTCAGCGCTCTGCTAGAAGGCGGCGGGAAGCGAGGGGGGGCGGGCAGTCTCAACCACAACGGTTGCAAGGTACTCGCCCGCCGCTCCCACTTCGACGGTCAGGCGTTGCAGCGGCCATCGGCCCTTGCGCTCCAGCACCTCTTCGCGGCCGGAGAGCACCTCCAGCCCGGCCTCCTGGACGGCTGCGGTCAAGTCCGAATTCCATTTGACCAGGCCCGATCCGTCGGGAAGCGTGCCCAGCCACTCCATGTTTCCGGGCGTGCCCGTCTGCCGCCATTCGGCCCGGCCGGAGAGGATCCTGGCAAGCAGATCGGGGCGCTCGCTCGCGGGCGGAGGAAGCGGCTTGGCGGCGATCGCCGGCTCCTCGGCCGGGCGCGCCTCCTCTGGATCCTGGGAGCCCCAACGCGCATTCGCGAGGAGCACGATGACGGCGATCACGGCCGCGAAGCCGAGAAGCAGAAAGGCCCCGGCCGGAATGCGGCCGAAGCCTTTGGATCTTGCCTTTCTTCTTCGCGACACGGGCGCTCTCCGTTCGGGAGGGGGCCCGGCCGCGCGCTAGAGCTGCTGCGCCTTCAAGCGCGCCAGCGCGCCTTGGGGATTGTCCTCCCACTTCACGATCGTCCAGATGTTATCGCTGGTGCCGGGGGCTGTCCAGGGTTCCTCGCGAAACCAGAATTTGCTGGTCGATGCCTCGACCTTCAGCTCCTTGGCCCCTTCGCCTTCCTGGCCCGGAATGGTGCCGTACAGACGCAGATTCACATTGTTGATCATGATCGACCACATGTTGTCGGTCGGGTCCCACTCCTGGCCGAGCGGCACGAAGTCGAGTGTCAGCGTCTGCACGATGTCCGCATCGAACATGTTCCGGTGGATGTCGATTTCGACCTGCCTTCCCCACTGGTCCGGCATGCCCGGATCCTGCTGATCGTCTTGCGACAGCACGAAAGTGAAGGCGGGCTCGCGGAGGGCGAGCAGGCTCTCGTACTCGGCCACATTGCGCAGCTTGTAGGCCTGTTTCAAATTGTACAGAAGGTTTTCCGGCGAAGTGCGCGGACGAAAGTCGGGAATAGGGTCGACCGGATCCTTGTCCTTGTCGGGCATGAAGGGACAGCCGGTGAGCCCAGCCGTCATCACCAGCGTCAGGGCGATCAGGGCCCTCGTGGACGCGCGGACCGCGTGTGTCATGACCAGGATCCTCCTCGGATCGCGATGCGAGATCTTGCCTGCCTGTGCTATCGACGCTCGGGACCATCCCCTCGATGCGAGAGGATCAACCCGGGGGATGCTTGTCGGGTTTCGGCCAACTTCGATTCCCGGACGGGGGACTCAGGCGCAAATGCGCCTTTCCGGCATGGGCACCCGTTCTAGAACTCGACTTGATTGCGGGCGCGCAGCCAGCCCCAGGTGCGGTTGGGAGATCCGTCCCTCTTGTCCACCCATTTCGTGATGAACCACAAACCGGTGCCGTCGTCCTCGAACCAGAGGTCCGCCTTGCCCGAGTAGGTGGCGGTGCGCGTCGGTTCGCGGAATTCCAGCCTGTAGGTCAAGTCGCGATAATAGCGCACGGAGGCCGATTCGTCCACCGAGTCGCGCGCGCTCCAGTAGACCGTCAGCGCCGCCGCGGTCGTGCCCAGGATCCCGCTCATCCTCTGCTCCTCCTCGGTCGCGCTCCATTCGAGGAACTCGTTCTGCCCCAGTTCGGACACATCCGCCTCGGCGAGGACGAGCTCGAAGCGCTGCCCGCTGAAGGAGCGCCCGTAGTTGGTCAGGTTCTTCAATTGCAGCGAGCGCTTCATGTTGCCGAGCGCGTTGCCCATGGCGTTGGGCGGCACCCACACGAGGCCCGTGCCGCCTCCCCCGCCCTCGTCATCGCGGGTGCTGAGGAGACAGGCGGCGGGCAGGCACAGCACGAGCAGCAGCGCGCCCAGCGCCGCCCGGCCGGCTGGCCCACGGGCGCCCAGCGCCGCGCGCAACGCTCGTGCGCGCGCGCCAGGCCGGCTGGGGGTGAGTTTCGCCCGCGTGCGATCGGCCAGGCGATCAATCGAATTGCTTCTGCACCTTGGCATCGATTCTCCAGTACGGGTCGTTCTGATTGCTGAGCGTGCGCTCGAACTTCGCGTCCAGGCCGAGCCCGCCGGTCAAGTCCCGGCGGATCGTGAGCTTGCCGGTCATCTCGTGATTGTCCCGCCGCGTCACCGCCCCGGTGGAGAGCTGTTCGCTCGAATTGATGCCCAGGCGCTCGATCAGGCTGAAGGTCATGAAGTGGAACAGCGAGTAATCCAGGCTCGCCTTCAGGTCCTGGCGCAACCGCTCGGTGCCCTTGCTGTACGCCTGCCTGGTGCCCTGCCCATTGTACAAATACGCGCCGGTGTCGGAACGCTCGAAGATGTGCTCGAGATTGATCTCGGAATTCTCCAGCAGGGGCACGGTCACGCGGCTGGTCACGCGGTTCGTGCGGGTCAGCGAGTTGCTCTTCTCGTTGTAGGTGTAGTAGGTGTAGACCGCGCTCACTTGAAAGTTCTGCGCGACCTGGATCTCCAACGGCAGCATCAGGCGATAGTCCATCGTCAGGCGGTAGTCCTTCTCCACCTGGTTCTGGCCGGCCCGGGCCGCGCGGATGTTGACGACATCGGTGCGATTCGACGCATAGGCCGTGTTGATCGCGAACTTCTTCTCCACTTTGTACTGCAGCGTGGCCGAGGTGGAGGTGCGCAAGCGGTCCTTGTCGAGCGACCCGTCCTGATAGAAGTCCTGGTCCAGGTGGGTGACGCCCTTCAGGGTGAGGTCGAAGCGCTCGCCGAGCGGGCGCCCGAAGCGCAGCTCGAGATGCGTGCCCTTCGAGTCGTAGGGCACGGTCCGCTCGCGCCAGGTGCTCTTGGAAGTGAACGAGGCGTCGCCCTGGATCACGCTGCCCTTGAGCAGCGGAAGGTGGGGCGAATACTTCGTGGTGAAATTGTACTTGTCCGAGGAATCCAGCCGGTCGTTGGCCTCGACCTTGAGATCGAACTCCGTCTTCTGGCGGTCGAAGCTCATGCCGTAGCTCATGTCCTCCATGGGCTCGCCGGCCGCCTCCAGGTGGAACCCGTTCACCTGGCTCTCCTTGGTTTCCTGGCGCGCGGCGGAGGCCTGGTAATACTGCGCGACCGCGTCGCTGTAGTTCATCTTCACCTGGATCTTCAGCGCGCTCAGTCGCGACCAGATCAGGTCGGCCGCGATCGTGTTGTTGCGCGAGCGGTCGGTGTTCTCCTGGAAGGTCTGGGTCTCTCCTTCCATGTGCAGGGTGGAAGAGGCCTCGGTCGAACCGTCCCAGGCCGTTCGCGCGGTGAACTTCAGATCCTTGGCCGGCTCCCAGGCGCCGTCGAGGGAGGCCTCGGTTTCCCATCCGGTCGAGTTCGTCTCGTCCTCGGTCACCACCAATCCCCGGCGCCCTTCCTTGACCTGCTTCTCCTGCACCCAGCCGCCGCCGAAGGAGAGAGAGAGTTTTCGGCCCGCCCTCTCGTAAAGCGAGACCATGTTGCTCAAGGAGATGTTGTCGCGGGTGCGCGAATCGAGCGATTGGGTGGTCTGCGTCCATTGCCGCTGGGTGCCGCCGTCCGTCGAGAGCTTCCCGATGACGCTCGGCCGGGAGAGGTTGAGCTGGAACATGTTGCTCCCGTACCGATAGTCGTTGCGGGTCGCATCCTCCTTGCTCTGCACGGAAAGCGAGCTGCGCACATCGGCCAGCTTCGAGGGGCGATCGAAATTGAAGCGCTGGCTCCAGCCCTGCTCCTTGCGATAGACGCTGTACTCGGTCTCGTACCGCGGTTTCAAGCCCCAGCGGCCCAAGGCCGTCTCGGCGCGCGCGGCGGGCGCCGCGCACAACAGCAGGGCGACGGCCGGCGGAAAGGCCGTCGCGAGGAACGAGGCCTTGCGACTCGAGGATCTCATGTGACGCTGCCGGGCGTTCCTTCCTGCGTGAAGGGCAGGCCCGCGAGCCCCCGGGGGCGGGCGACGAGCATGTTGGCTTTCAGCAGCGATTCGAACGTGCCCGCATCCGTCCACCAGCCCTTGAGGAAATCGAACGTCATCAGGCCGCGGCGGATGTAGGCGTTGTTGACATCGGTGATCTCGAGCTCGCCGCGCGCGGAGGGACGCAGCCCGTCGATGATCGGAAAGACCTGGTCGTCGTACATGTACACGCCCGTGACGGCGTAGCGGGTCTTCGGGCGCGCGGGCTTCTCCTCGATGCCGATCACGCGATCGCCCGCGAGCTCGGCCACTCCGAAGCGCTCGGGATCGTCGACCTCCTTCAGCAGGATCTTCGCTCCCGCCTCCTGCCTGGCGAAGGACTCCACATGCCCGGTGATGTCGTCCTCGATGATGTTGTCGCCGAGAATGACCACCATGCGCTTGCCGGCGCAGTAGTAGCGGGCGAGCGCCAGCGCGGCGGCGATCCCGCCTTCGCCCTCTTGATAGACGTAATCGATGTGCGAGAGCCCGAATTCACGCCCGTTTCCGAGCAGGCGCAGGAAATCGCCCGCGCTGTTTCCTCCAGTGACGAGCAGGATGTCGCGGATGCCGGCTCCCACCAGCGTGCGGATGGGGTAATAGATCATCGGCTTGTCGAAGACCGGGAGGAGATGCTTGTTGGTCACCTTGGTGAGAGGGCTCAGGCGGGAGCCAAGGCCGCCCGCGAGCACGATCCCCAGGATCGGTTGGCGCATCGTTCCCCTCCCTGCTTCAAACCGCGTGGCCGTCGTGATCGGGACATCCTAGCACGACGGGGATTCCGAACCGCAAGCGTTGAGCATGGGCGCAAACGCCCGGCTCATCGCGGCGAACTGGGCCGGATCGCAATCCTCGGCGCGCAGGCGCCCATCGACGCCCGCAATGGCGAGGGCCGCCTCCACCTGCGCCTTGGACAAGTGCAATCCGCCGGCCAGCGCGCCGGCCAGCATCTTCCTGCGCCGCCCGAAGGCCGCGCGGCAAATGCGCGTGAAGATCTCCTCCGAGGGAATGTCCACCGGAGGTTCGGACAGGGGGTCCAGGCGAACGACCACCGAATCCACCTTGGGTATCGGCCAGAAGTTCCCCGGCCCAACGGGCATCTCCTTGCGCGACTGGAAGTAGAGGCTCATCCACACCGTCAGCGAACCGTACTCGCCCGTCCCGGGAGCGGCCATGAGGCGCTCCGCGTATTCGCGTTGGACCATGAAGAAGACCCGGCCAACGGCGAGCCGGTGCGTCGCGGCCCAAGCAAGGATTTGCGTGGTAAAGCGATAAGGCAGATTGCCCACTAGCAGCCATTTTTCGGGGAATGGCAGGTCGCGCTCGCGCAAACCGCCGGCGAAGGACGCAATCGCATCGGCGGGATCGATCGCCAGGATGTCCTCGATCCTCACCTCGGCCCTCGCCGCGGGCGCCTCGGCCACGATTCGTCGCGACAAGAGCTCGCCGAGCGCGGGATCGCGCTCCACCGCGATCACCGCCGCGCCCGCGTGCAGGGCGGGCAAGGTGAGCGACCCCGCTCCCGCGCCCACTTCGAGAATCCCGATTCCGGGCCCCGGATCAAAGCGTTGCACGATCGCTTCCGCGACCCTCGGATTGAGGAGGAAGTTCTGGCCCCAGGCCTTGCGCGGCCGGATCCCCGCTTCGCGCAGCCACGAGCGCGTCCCGCGGGATTCTTCATTCATGGCCGGGTTCATGGCCGAATCCTCCCCGGCTCCTTCATGCGCGGATCCCCGCATCGCAGCCAAAGAGGGCGATCGCATTCCGGTCCGCGATGCTCTCCAGCTCTCGCGGCTCCATTCCCAGCGCCTGCGCGATCGCTTGCGCGGTGACGAAGAGGCAGGCGGGCTCGTTGCGCTTCCTGCGCTCCGGTTCCGGCCTCAGGTAGGGCGCATCGGTCTCCAGAAGGATGGACTCGTGCGGGAGCGCTTGAAGAATCGGCTTCCAGCGCGGCAGATCGTAGGTGACCGCTCCGCCCAGTCCGACCAGGAAGCCGCGCGCGATCACCGCCCTCGCATTCTCGATCGTTCCCGAGAAACAGTGGAATTCTCCGCGCGCGCGCCCCTGGCCTTCGCGGTCGAGAATCGCGAGCACATCGTTGAACGCTTCGCGGCAATGGATCACGAGGGGCAGATCGCGTTCGAGCGCGAGGCCGATCTGCGCGGCGAAGGCGCGTTGTTGCGCTTCCCACGGCGCCCGCCCGCGCGCGCGGTCGAGCCCCGTCTCGCCCACCGCGACGACGCTTTCATCGCCCAGCTTCGCGGCCAGCTCGTTCAGCCGCGCGGCATCGGCGCGTTCCGCTTCGTGGGGATGAATGCCCAGGATGGCGCGGATTCTCGGGTCGGCATGCGCGAGGGAGAGGACCGGTCCCCAACTTGCGGGATCGGTGCCGACCTCCAGGATCCCGGTGACGCCCAGGGCGAAAGCGCGGGTCAGAACGAGCGGGCGGTCGGCGGAGAAGTCGGGGAAATGGAGATGTGCGTGCGTGTCGATCATCGCCCGCGACCGCGCGGACCGCGGGAGGAAGCATCGCCCGGAGAGGAATCGCGATTCCTGCGAAAGCCCCGATCCCCGTCGTAGCGCCGGCCGCGATGCGAACGGTCGTCTCGATGGGTGCGCGGGTCGCTGCGCCGGCGCTCGTCTCCGGCGGGGGGAGAATCGCCTTCCTTGCGCCCTGCGATCGCTTCGGAATCTCTCTTCGGCGTCTCCTTGGAGTCTTCGATCGCCTGCTCCGAATCCTCGATCATCTCCTCAGAGCCCTCGATCGCTTGATCGGACCCCTCATCGGAATCCTCGATCATCTCCGCGGAGTCTTCGATCGCTTCTTCGGACTCCTCGATCGCTTCCTCGGAGTCTTCGATCATCTCCGCGGAGTCTTCCAGCAATTCGGCCGAGCGTTCGAACTCTTCGGATTCCGCGGACATCTCGCCGGATGCGCTCGCGGCCTGCGCCGCGGCCGGCTGCGCTTCCGCGCGGTCCTCGGCGTCGCGCGCGTGATATCCGGACGCTTCGTAGTTCAGGCAGCACATCAGGCGCCCGCAGCTGCCCGAGATCTTGGCCGGATTCAAGGGCAGATGCTGGTCTTTCGCCATCTTCAAGGTGACCGGCTCGAAGTCGCGCAGGAAGGCGGTGCAGCACAGCCGCCGTCCGCACGGGCCGATCCCGTCGCAACGGCGGGCCGCATCGCGCGCGCCCACCTGGCGCAGCTCGATCCGGGTGCGGAAGATGCTCGCCAGATCGCGCACCAGCGCGCGGAAATCCACGCGTTGCTCGGCGGTGAAATAGAAGGTGATGCGATTGCCGTCGAATTGCGTCTCGGCGTCGATGATCCGCATCTGCAGATTGAAGTGCCGCGCGCGACTCTGGCACACCTCGAGCGCGTCGGCGTCCTGCTGCACGATGCCGCGCAGGCGTTCGATTTCCTCCGGCAGCGCCTGGCGCAGCACTTTGCGCAGCGCCTGGCGGCGGCGGTGGCGCACATCGGCGGCGGCCGCAGCGATCACGCGCCCCAGGTCCTGGCCGCGTTCCACTTCCAGGATCACGAAATCGCCCGTGCGAAGCACCACCTCGGATGGATTGAGGAAGGTCTCGCAGCGGCCCCCGCGAAAGGCGACGTGCACGACGGGCTGATCGGAGACCGTCCAGGCTTCGTCCCGCGAATCCGACGCGCGCGCGCGATCCGGCGCATACCTCCGGGGAGGCGCGCCGCGCCGCCGCGGCCCTCGGGAGGAACGCGGCGCCGGTCTCCGGGATCGATTCATGATCTTCTCTACCGCCCGATCAGGTTGCGGTTTCGGCTCGAACGGGGAACCATGTCCGAAAGGAGGGAGATTAGAAAAGAGGATCGTCCTCGACAAGCCCGTTCATGCGCAGAAGAGCCGCCCGCAGGGCGAGCTGCGGGTTCACATTCTGCTCGAGCGCCTCGAGCATCTCCTCGATGGCGGCCACCCGGCGGCGGATATCGCCCAGATCCGCCCCCTTGGCCGCGGCCGATAGCTCGGGCAGCCGGTCCGCGTGAATGATCCCTTCCCCACCGGCGCCCGCCTGCATGGCGATGAGGTCCCCGTACCAGCTGAGGACCATCTCGGCCGCCGCGAGCGCGGCATCGCAGTCCCAGCCCGCGCCCGCGCGCTCCGCCCGGCGGGCCGCCTCGGTCGCGCGCGAGAGAGGCGCGGCCAGAAGATCGAGCGCCCGATCGCGCAACTCGACGATGTCCTCCCCCGCCAATTGCAGCGCGCGGCCCAGGCCCCCGCCCGAAAGGCCCGCGATCAGCCGCGCTTCGTCTCCGGCAACGCCCTTTTCGGCCAGCGCCTGCTCGATGAACGCGCGCGGCAGAACCGGAAAGCGGATTCGCTGGCAGCGCGAGAGGATCGTGGGAAGCAGCCGCTGCGGCTCTCGTCCCGTCAAGATGAGAAAGGTCCCCGGCTGCGGTTCCTCGATGAGCTTCAAGGCGGCTTCCGCGGCCTCGATCGTCATGCGCTCGGCGTTGCGCAACACGATCACGCGATTGCCTTCGGCCACCACGCGCGCCTTCGACGATTCCATCTTCAGATCGCGAATGCGATCGATCGCGATCGTCGCCTGCCGGGGAGTCGGAAGGAGGGCCAGCGGGTCCGCGGCGTACGCTTCGAGTTGCGCGCGCTCCTCGCCTTCCGTCGCCTTCAAGCCCGGCATGACCATATGGAAGTCGGGATGCGTGAATCGTTCCACGCGCTTGCACTCGACGCACTCGCCGCAGGGCGGATCGGGCGACGCGCACAGAATGAGCTGGGCGAGGGCCTGCGCGGTGCGCGTCTTGCCCCCGCCTTCCGGGCCCCAGAAGTAATACGCGTGCGCCAGGCGCCCCGCCCGCGCGGCATCGCGCAAGCGCTCCTGCACGCGATCGAGGTGGCGCAGCCGATCGAAGAGCACCACCGCTATCGTCCTTTCAGCCAGCGCAAGGGATCGAGCGCGCGCGCTTCCTGGCGGATCTCGAAGTAGAGCGCCGCGCCGAGCAGCGAATCGGTGCTGCCCACGCGCGCGATCGCCTGCCCTTCCTCCACTTTGTCGTTGCGCGAGACGAGCGTCTCCGAGGCGTGCGCGTACAAGGTGAAGAAGCCGTTGCCGTGATCGAGCACGACCGTCCGGCCGTAGCCTTCCAGCCAGCCTTCGTAGACGACCCGCCCGCTCATCACGGCCCGCACCGGAGTGCCTTCCGCAGCCTGGATCTCGATGCCTTTGTTCTCGACCTGGGTGTGATAGATCGGATGCTCCTGAGTTCCGAAGCGGCTGATCACTTTCCCTTCGACCGGCCAGGGCATCTTGCCCTGCTTCCCGGAAAGCCCCTTGCCTCCGGTCTTCTTCGAGCTCTTCAGCGCTTGCTCGATCAAACGCTCGATTTCCTTCTGCGAAGCGAGCAGCTTGCGGGTCTGCTCCTCCTGGCTCGCGACCGCCTTCTTCAGCTTGGCGCGCTGCTGGCGGCTCTCGCCTTCCTGTTCCGCAAGATGCGCGAGTTGCGCCTCGCGCTCCGCGCGCAGGTCGGCCACTTCCTGACGGCGGCGCTCGACCGCGGTCATCTCCTGGGTCACATCCGCCCGCACTTCCTCCAACTGGTCGATCTGCGACTGGAACTTGCGGATCAGCCGCATCCAGTAATGCGAGCGTGCGAAGAGCTCGCCGAAGGTCGCCGAGGAGACGAGCAATTCCGCCGCGTCCACCCGCCGCTCCTTGTAGTACGAGACGAGCGCCCGCGAGAGGTCCGCGCGCAGTTCCTCGCAGCGCCGTTGGCTCGCGGCCAGATGATTGCGGTGCCCGTCGAATTGGGTGGCGAGGGCCTGCTCCTGGCTGACGATCTTCTCGAGGTAGCGCTCGGTGAGCGAGCGCTCGCGCTCGATTTCAGCGAGCAGCTTGTCGACGTTCTGGCCCTGGCGCTTGAGCTTCTCGATCGACTTGCGCTTCTCTTCCACCTGCTTCTTCAGCCGGGCGAGTTCCGTGCGGCGCTCTTCCACCCCGCGTTCCTGTCCCATGACCGCGCTCGATCCGAACGCGAGCAGCGCGAGCAGCGCGATCCACGCGAGCAGCGCTAGCGGCGCGAACGGCGCGATGGGCGCAAGGGAGGAGAACCGTGCGCGCGCAGGCCTCCGCCCGCCGATCGTTGAGCAACGCTCAGGCACCGGCTTCCTCCCTGTTCCGCTCGAGACTTCGCAGCGAGGCCTCGACCGTGGCGAAGCTTCCGATCGCTCCCACGACCAGCACGCCGGCCAGGAAGGCGATCAACCACTCGGCCGAGAGAAAGCGCAGTCCGGGCAGGAAACTTCGCGAAGCGAGGAACCCCGCGTACAGAAGCGCCTGCGAAACGAGCGCGCCCGCGAGACACAGGAGCACGCCCGCGGTGAGAAAGGGCGTTCGCAAGTAGGCATTCGTCGCCCCGATGAGCTGCATGACCGAGAGCTGGTCTTCGCGCATGAGCACGAGCAGGCGCAGCGTGTTCGCGAGGACGAGCATGATCGCGATCATGGCTAGCGCGCCGGTGACCAGGTTCCCGCGCCGCACGGCCGCGAGTCCGCGATCGAGCGCTTGCACCCAGCGTTCGCCGTAGATCACATCCTCGACTCCGGGATACGCGCGAATCTCGTCCGCGAGCCGCGTGAGAGACGCGGCCTGACCCGCCGAGGGCACCGGATAGAGCAGGAACGCGTCGGGCAGCGGATTGCCATCGAGGACCGTCGCGATGCCGCTCGTCTCCAGATCGCCTTCGATGTCCTCGAGGGCCTGGTCGCGGCTCAGGAAGCGCAGGTCCTTCACTTCGGGAAAGCCGCGGAATTGCGCCTCCAGCTCGGCCCGCCGTTCGGGCGATGTATCGGGATCGAGGAACACGGTGAGGCCTTTGCGCTCTTCGAGCCTCCCGGCCAGCATGAGAACATTGCGGCTGAGGAGCAGGAAGAGCAGCAACACGAAGAGCACCGCGCTCAAGGCGGTGATTGCGGCCAGGCTCGCCGCGGGATTGCGGCGCAACGACGACCAGCCTTCCTGCAGGCAGAAGAGAAGCGCCTTCACCTCAGAAGATCTCCGTGCCGCGAGGGCGGAGGTACAGGTCCTCCACCACTCTGCCGTCCTTCAAGGTCAGCGTGCGCGTCGCGTAGCGGCGCGCGAGATCCTCGTCGTGGGTGGCGACCAGGATCGTGGTGCCGCTCACATGCAGGGTCGCAAGGAAGTCGAAGATCTCGCGTCCGGTGGCCGCATCGAGATTTCCCGTCGGCTCGTCGGCCAGCAGCACCGGCGGTTGATGGATGAGGGCGCGGCTGATCGCGGCCCGTTGCTGTTCCCCGCCCGAAAGCTCGTGCGGGAAGCAATTGCGCTTGCCGTACAGGCCCACGCGATGCAGCACGCGCGAAACCGAACGCGTCAGCAACGCCTTGTCGAGCACGCCGCTCATCCGCAGGCAATAGGCCACGTTCTCGAAGATCGTCTTGTCGCGGATCAGGCGGAAATCCTGGAACACGATTCCGCACTGGCGGCGCAAATGGGGAATCTCGCGCCGGCGGATCGTGTCGCTGCGAAAGTTCGCGACCGTGATGCAGCCGCGCGTGGGGCGCGTCTCGAGCAGGACCATCTTCAAGACGGTCGATTTGCCCGCGCCGCTCGCGCCCAGCAGAAAGACCATCTCCCCCGGCTCAATCCGCAGGTTGAGGCCGGCGATCGCCCAATCGTCTTCCTGGCCGGAGTAGGACTTGTAGACCTCCTCGAAGGAGATCATGGCCGCCCCTCATTCCCCTCGCGCAATCCCTGCGCGGCCGCTACCGGTCGTCTTCGCCGCCATCCGTTTCGAATCCGCCGGGCACTTCTTCGCCCGGGCCCTCGATCACGCGATAGTGCCCAGGCGCTTCCTTGCGACTCAGCTGCCGCGCGGGCAACTCGAGAATCTCGATCAACCGCCGCAGGTCGCGGGCCGGCTCGGTGATCGCGATCCGGTCTCCCACGCGCACTTCCTTCGCCGGCTTCACCTTCTCGTCATTCAAACGGATCCGCCCTTCCTGACACGCGCGCGCGACCAGCGAGCGGCTGCGCGCCAGGCACAGCCAGTGCAGCAGCTGGTCGATTCTCACTCCCACGGGCGCCTTTCAATCGAGTAGCGATCGCGGAGCTCGTCCGCCCAGGCCCGGAAGCGCTCTTCCGTGCGCACCTGGCGCACATGTTCGGTGAGCTCGTCCTTGATCTCGTCGAAGGTGTAGGGTCGCGGCGCCTGGCGCTCGGTGTAGCGCGCGATCAGGTACGCCGAGTCGAGGAAGAGGACCTCGCTCACCTCGTTCGGCTTCAGCTTGTCCAACACCTGCCGCAGCGATTCCTCGAGAACGCGCACCGGAACGAGCCCCACATCGCCGCCGCGCGCGCCTTCGGGCGCATCGGAATGCCGCCGGGCCAGCTCCTCGAAGTTGCCGCCGGCGACCGCTTGCTCGCGAATGCGGTTGGCCTCCGCTTCCGCGCGCATTTGATCGGCGCGCACGAGCGGGACGGAAAAGAGAATGTGGCTCAGGCTCACCCATTGACCATTGGGATCGCGGTCGGTGACGAGCATCAGGTGGAATCCCAGCGGGCTGCGCAAGGGCTCGCTCACTCGATTCGTTTCCAGCGCGAAGACGCGGTCCTCGAACGCCTTTCCCAAGCGCCCCGCCAGATCGCCGTGCTCGATGCGGCCGAGGTTGCCCCCCGAGCGATTGGTGTTGGGGTCGTCCGAATAGCGCCGGGCCGCTTCGGCGAAGGCGAGCTCGCCCGAGCGGATGCGCCTCAGCACATCCGCCGCCGCTTCGTTCACGCGCTGCACTTGCAGGGAATCGGGCTCGACCAGGATCACGATGCGCTGCAAGTGAACGGCCTCTTCCCGCTCGGGAAGCTGGCTCTGGTTCTCGTCGAAATACCGGCGCACTTCTTCGGGAGAGACTTCCACCGGCCCGCCCAACTCCGCCTCGAGCACCCGGTCGGCCAACATGCGCCGCCGCGCCTCGGCCGCGAACTTCTGGCGCAGCTCGACCTCGGTCAATCCCTCGCGCTCGAGTTGGGCGCGAAACATTTCCTCCGAGCCGATCGCCTGGCGATTCCGCTCGACCGCATCTTCGACCATGCGGTTGACCTGTTCGTCGGAAACCGTCAGCCCCTGTTCCTTCGCGTACAGCTCGAGGACGCGTTCGTCGATCAGGTTCTCGAGCACGAAATCGCGCAAGCGCAGCAGAGTGGTCGTGTCGGCGGGATCGATGCCGCGCTGCTCCACTTCGAGCATCAGGCGGCCGAGCACTTCGCTTCGCAGGATCGGCTGGTCATCGACGAGCGCGACGATGCCGTCGATCACTTCGGCGGCCTGCGCCCGCGCGGGCAATCCGGCCGCGGCAGCGAGCGCGATCAGGGCAGCGAGCAAGATCGGAAGCAATCCCGCGAGCGGCCGCACCTGCCACGCCTCGCGCGACGGCGCCTGCGACGGCGCGAGCGGCGCCCCAAGCAGGGAGCGTTCGAACCCGGCCGCGCGCCTTCCGCCCGGCCGTCCACGTGCCTTATCCATGGATCCATCCCTTCGGTGACGAAGCCCAGGCCCATCCCGTCCGCGAAAAGCTCGAATTCAGCCATGCGGCCCGGATGGCGGCCAGGATAAACGAGCCTCCGGCCGAGTCCAACCAGAAAGCCGGACACATGTTCCCGGCTTTGGTTTGCGGCCGCAGGAGAAGCGTTGCCGGCCTTCCGAAAGATGGGCATGGGAATGGGCAGTCAGGATCTTCGGGAAGAACGGGGTTCCGGCCGGGAAGAACTGGATCCTCGAGTGGCCCTTCACGTCGCGGCGAGGCGACCGGCTGTGACGCGAGGTCCGGCCGGCCGAGGCGGAGGCGAATCGTGATCATGCCGACGGCAGCGGATGCAGGCTCGCGCTTCCTGCAGACCGAAGCGCGGGCGATGCTCGATCACGCCGCCGCGCTGCTGGACGGAGACCTCGCCCTCTGGTCCGAGCGTCTCGAGCTTCTCACCATTCGCCCGGCTCCATCCTCACCGCCGTCCACGCCGGCGGCGCGGACGCGCGCCAAGGAGACGGCGGGCCGCGCGGCGCTGCATCGCCGCCTCGTGATCGAGGCGGACGAGCAAGGCGGCGCCTGTTACGCAGTCCCTCTTCCGTGTTACGAGTCGATCGCGGGGGTCCTCTCGCTCACCCAGCGCCGAAGCGACGGGCTCCGCCATCCCGCGGCTGCCGATGCGGCGGGCCCCTTTCTCGAACGGCTCGCCCGCATGCTCGGGCGTCATCTGGAGCTCCTCGATGCGCATGCACGGCTGATCGCGGATTTCGCCTCATCGCGGGCGGAGGTGAACCGCCTCGAACGCGTCGCGCAGCGGCTCGCCCGCGCCGGCGATGTGCGCTCCACGCTGGAATACCTGCTCGCGCAAGCGCTCGCCGTCACCGGGGCCGAATGCGCGCTGCTTGGATTGCCCGCCCGCCGGATGACGCTCGTCGTTCCGGCGGCGACCGCACCCAAGCCCATGGCGCGTCTCTCGCCGCATCAGGCGCGCAAGATCTGCGAACGCCTCCAAGACCACCCGGCCGCTTCCGGGCGCGCGCACACCCGCGCCTGGCGGAGCCTCTTCCCCTCGGGCTACGCGGCGCTGGCGGGCGATCCCCATCTCGCCGTTGCGCATCTTGATTCGGGGTGCGGACGGGGCGCCGTCGTCTGCCTGATGGCCGCCGCGCCGAAGCGTTTCCATCGGTTGGCGCTCGACCGTCTGGACGCCCTCGCCACGCAGGTGACGCTGGCGTTGCGCTGCGCCGATGCGCGGCAAGGCGACGAGGATTTCCTGCTCGCGACCGTGCGCGCGCTGGTGAGCACGATCGAGGCGAAGGACGGCTACACCTCGGGCCATTCCACTCGCGTGCATCTGCTTTCCATGCTCCTGGGAAAGGATCTCGGGCTGGACGAAAACGAGCTCGACTGCCTGAAGTGGGCCTCCTTGCTGCACGATGTCGGCAAGATCGGAATGCCGGAATCGATCCTGAACAAGCCGGGAGCGTTGACCGACGAAGAGTTCCGCATCGTGAAGCAGCACTCGCAGCGCGGCTATCAGGTGTTGAACCACATCCCGCAATTGCAGGACGCGTCCCAAGCCGTGCTGCTCCATCACGAGCGCTACGCGGGCGGAGGATATCCGCTCGGCATCGAAGGCGACGGGATTCCGCGGCCGGCGCGGATCATCGCCGTCGCCGACACCTTCGACGCCCTCACGTCCCGCCGCCCCTATCGCAATGCGCGCAGCCAGGACGAAGCCCTGGCGGAAATCCGGCGCGTGCGCGGGACGCAGCTCGATCCCGATGTCGTCTCCGCGCTCGAAGGCGTGATGCCCTTCCTCAAAGAGAATCTCGTGATGGTGGACGCGGAAGCGAAGTGAGGCGTCCGCCCGCGCGCGCCCGCACGCTCATATTGCTCTCGATGCGCACAGGATCGCGATCCACTTCGCTCGAAGAATGAGGCCTGCGCCGATGAGGGAGCCGGGACCGGAAGGCTTCCCGGCGGGGCGTAAGCGAGGCGTGAACGCCCCGGCCTTCAGGAGCTACAGGTGTTCAACACGCCGAGCGTACGAGGCGCGCGCCCCCTGCCCGAACTGTCTTAAGCGCGCGCCGTCCCCGCGGAAGCCTTCCGGTCCCGGCAACCCCGTCAGGGCTCGGATGCCATCTCGAAGTCGAGCGCGATGGGCAAGTGATCGGAGGGCACGAGCGGGTCCTGCACATCACCGATCGTGACGCCGCCGTCGGGATGCGCGGGTTCGATCCCGCGGCCCGCGAACCAGTCGAGGCGCATCTCCACGCGGCGCTCGTAGAGCGAGAAGAACCGCATGATGATCTTGCTCAGCCACGCGGGCACGAGGCTCACTTCCTCCGCGTTTCCGAGCACTTCGTCCGCGGTCGGCTGAAGATCGTTGAGCTCCTTCCAGCGATAGCCCGCGCGGGCGAGCTCGACGAAGAGCGGCTCGGAGCGGCGCACCCACGGATGCATCAGGGTGTGATGGAGAAAGCTGTGCGGCGTTCCCGCGACCCGCAGCAATCCGCGAAATGCGCCGGCCAGCGAGGTGCGCGAAAAGGTGTGCGTATTCAGGTCTCCCCCGATGAGGACCGCGTGCACCGGCCGTCCCGCGCGCGTCTCGCTCTCCACGAAGCGTTCGATGCCGGCGAGGAATTCGCGCATCTGTCCGGCGCGGCAGCGCGGCGTGTTGCGCACTTCGAGATGCACGCCCGCCACAACGAGCCCGCGCGGAAACGAAGCGACGATGCCCGCGCGCCCGCCGTAGCGCTTCTCGGGGAAGTCGAACATCGGGAAGCACTCGGGCAGCGGAATGCGCGCGACCGCGATCGGCGGCCGCCGGGAGAGGATCGCGACTCCCTGCAACCCGATCAGGTTCTCGCCGGTCGCGACCGCATCGGGGCCGGGGCCTTTGGTGAGCTCCCAGTAATTGGCCGCATAAATCCAGTGGAGCCCGAGCCGCGCGGCCAGCTCCGCCGCCACATGCCGGTTTCCCGAGCGGGCCATGCCGATGTCCGCTTCCTCGATCACGACGAAGTCCGCGCCCGCAAGCCGCGGCCGTTCGCGCAGCCACTCGACCAGGCCTTCGAAGGAAATGCCCTTCAAGATGTTCCATTGCACGGTGCGCATGCGGCCGGGAGCGAGAGGACGGACTTCCGCGAGGGGCGCGAGATTGGGATCGGGCCGCGCGTCGGCGCCCGGAGGAAGCCCTTCTCCCGGAGCTCCGCGCTGCACGGTCCCGAGAAAGCGTTCCAGGCGCCGATTCTCTCTCGGCCACCACGAGGCGTGATCGAGAGACGCGAGGGTGGGGAATGGTTTCAGCGCATGCGTGATCTGATCGGCCCAGATGAGCCGCTCGCGCGACCACAACCAGCGGTCCAGGCGCGCGCCCGAGATGACGGGCAGCGTTCCCATCGCCGGCGTCGAGATCGGTTCATCGGAGGCCGCGCTCATCGCAATTCACTCATCCCCGCCGCTCGATTCCTCGCGCGCCGCCGTCTCCGACTCCGCCTCGGACGCGGCTGCGCCCTTCGCCGCCGGGCGCCCGCGTGACTCCCGGTCCTCGCGGATGCGCTCGAGCAGCTTTGCGCGAAAGGCCTCCACCAAGCGCGGATCGCGCGCGGACAGCAGCGCGGCATGCGGATGCTGGACCCGCAGCGCCGCACATTCCGTTTCGTTGAGCAAATCGATCTTGCTCAAGACGACGATCTGCTCCACCGGCCGCCCCTCGAGCAATTCCTCGAGCACTTCGTCGACGGCGGCCATCTGCGCGGGAAACTCCGGCTGCGCGGCGTCGACCACGTGGATCAGCAGATCCGCCTCGCGCACTTCGCGCAAGGTCGCGCGAAACGACGCAACCAGATGATGCGGAAGCTTGCGAATGAAGCCGACCGTGTCGGACAGCAGCATCACCTCGCCGCCTGGAAAGGCCAGGCGGCGCGTGGTCGTATCGAGCGTCGCGAAGAGCTTGTCCTCCTCCAGCACGCCCGCGTGGGTGAGCGCGTTGAAGAGCGTGGACTTGCCCGCATTCGTGTAGCCGACCAGCGAGGCGCGGTACATCTCCCGCCGTCTGCGCTGCTGCACTTCGCGCTCGCGCTCGATCCCTTCGAGGCGGCGCTTGAGCAGCGCGATGCGCTGGCGCACGCGCCGGCGGTCCACTTCCAGCTGCGTTTCTCCCGGGCCGCGCGTGCCGATGCCGCCGCCCAGGCGCGACAGGTGCGCCCACATCTTCGTCAGCCGCGGCAGGAGGTACTCGAGCTGCGCGAGCTCCACTTGCAGCTGCGCCTCGTGGGTGTGCGCGCGGCGGGCGAAGATGTCGAGGATGAGCTCGGTGCGATCGATGATCTTGCGGTCGATTTCCTTCTCGAGATTGCGCGCTTGAATCGGGGAGAGGTCGTCGTCGAAGACGACCACATCGGCTTCCGAGGAGGCGATCAGGGTCTTCAATTCCTCGAGCTTGCCCGAGCTCAAGAAGGTCGAGGGTCGCAACGACTCCCTGCGCTGCCGCAAGCGGCCGACCACTTCTCCCCCGGCGGTCTGGGTCAACAGAGTGAGCTCGGCGAGCCCGTCGCCCGGCGCCGACGCCACGCTGAGCGCGTTCGCCCGATCCGCCCCGCCGCTCACGGCGCCCGGCAAGCGCGCGCCGCGCCTTCCGTCGCGCGAAATCCCGACCAGAAGCGCCCGCTCCTTGCGGGCCCGCGTGTCGATGGCCATGGTCCTCCCGGTTGTCTCCGGCCCGGCGCGGCCCGGCGGGCCCGCGAGGCCAGCGTCACATGCGACCTCCGATCATAGAACAGAAGCGGCCCGCGTGGGATCCCCACGTTCGCCCCGGCCAGGTTCCCGCAGGGCCCTTGAAGCGGCCGCGCTGATGGGGTAGTCTCCTTGGCTCTCAAACATCGTGCATCGGAAAAATCACCCGATCCAGGAATCCTGTCACCCGGAGGCTCGCTTCATGAAGACCTACGAAGAACTGCGCGACTTCATCCGCCGCCACAAGGTGGAGATGGTCGACTTGAAATTCTCCGACCTCTTTGGACGCTGGCAGCATGTGACGCTGCCGGTGAGCGCCTTCGGTCCCGATGTGCTGAACGGCGGCGTGGCCTTCGACGGGTCCAGCGTGGCGGGCTTCCGGCGCAAGGAAGGGGGCGATTTGGCCCTCATTCCCGACACCGGCACCTGCCTCCTCGATCCCTTCTGGGAGGTGCCCACCCTGAGCCTCCTCTGCCAAGCGGCGAACGCCGCGACGCTGGAGCCCTTCTCGCGCGATCCGCGGGGAATCGCCATTCGCGCGACGGAGCACATGCGCGCTCTCGGGATCGCGACCGAGAGCATCTGGCAGGCCGAGCTCGAGTTCTACATCTTCAATGAGGTCTCGTACGGCAATCAGGTGAATTCCTCCTTCTATCGCATCGAATCGGAGGAAGCGGCCTGGAACACGGCCGAATCGTGCACGCATCAACTGGGGCACAACATTCCCCATCAAGGCGGCTATCACGCCATCCCGCCCCTCGATCGCCTGTATCACCTGCGCACGCGCATGGTGAAGCTGATCGAGCAGGCCGGCATTCCCGTGCGCTATCACCATCACGAAGTCGGCGGCCCCGGCCAGTGCGAGATCGAGTTCACCCGCCTGCCGTTCCTTACTTGTGCGGACGGAGCCATGTGGGCGAAGTACATCATCAAGAACGCCGCCATCGCCAACAAGCTCTCGGCCACCTTCATGCCCAAGCCGCTCTACGCGGAGGCGGGCTCGGGACTTCACTTCCATCAGAACCTCGTGCGCGGAAGGCGCAACCTCTTCCACGACGCGAAGGGTCCGGAAGGCTTGAGCGAGACGGCCCTTCACTACATCGGGGGCCTGCTCACCCACGGGCGGGCGTTGCTCGCCCTCACGAACCCGAGCACGAATTCGTACAAGCGCCTCGTCGCCGGCTTCGAAGCGCCCACGCTCCTCTTCTACGGCGTCGCCAATCGCAGCGCGGCCATCCGCATTCCCAAGTACGCGCGCGATCCGGACGAGAAGCGGATCGAGTTCCGTCCGCCCGACGGCACCTGCAACATCTACCTCGCCATGGCCGCCATGCTGATGGCGGGCCTCGACGGGATCCGCAGGAAGATTGACCCGCGCAAGCTCGGCATGGGCCCGATCAACACCGACATCCGCCGCCTGCGCCCCGAAGATCTGCGCAACATCGTCGCCGTGCCCGCTTCGCTGCGCGAGGCGCTGCAGGCATTGGTGGACGATCACGCCTTCCTCACCGCCGAAGGTGTCTTCCCGGAGGACCTCATTTCGGTGTGGGTCGAGCAGAAGCTGGCGCGCGAGGCGGAAGAAGTGCAGAACCGTCCGCATCCCTACGAGATGACGCTGTACTACGACTTCTAGAAGGCTGCGCGCGAGGCGCTGTTTCCTCATCGTCGGCCGGGCGGAAAGACGTCGCCCGGCCGGCGCGCACCCTGAAGATGCGTTTCGCGCGGGCGCTCAGCGGTTCCATGATCGACGTGTCGCGTTCCTCCCGGCACCCCTTGCGGTCGCTAACCGAGTTCTAACAATCGAGGGCTTCTGATCCAGGCGGCGCTCGGCTAGATTCTGGTGGCCCATCCCCGAGCGACGGAGAGCCATATGGTTGCGCAGAAGACGGTCTTTATCGTGGAGGACGAGGAGGACATCCAGGAACTCCTCAAATTCCACTTGGCGCATGAAGGGTACGCGGTCATGGCCGCTGCCTCTGGAGAAGAGGCCGTCGCACAGATTGCGCGCAGAATGCCCGACCTCGTGCTGCTCGACCTCATGCTGCCCGGTTTGGACGGGCTCGAAGTCTGCCGCACCTTGAAGAGGAACCCGAAGACCGCCGGCATCCCGATCGTCATGGTCACGGCCAAGGGCGAGGAGAGCGATGTCATCACGGGGTTGGAGTTGGGCGCGGATGACTACATCACCAAGCCTTTCAGTATGAAGGTGCTGATTGCGCGCGTACGCGCGGCGCTGCGACGCCGGCGAGAAACTCCGGTCAGCAGAGACTCATCCATTCGGATTCACGACATTCAGATCATTCCCGGCCGCCACGAAGTTCTCGTCCATGGAAACCCCGTGGAAATGACCTTGTCGGAGCTGCGCATCCTTCACCTCCTCGCCAGCCGCCCGGGGTGGGTCCTCACCCGGGAGCAAATCGTCGAGGCTGTGAGGGGCGAGGGCTATCCGGTCACGGATCGCGCCGTCGATGTGCACATCGTCGCCATCCGGCGCAAGCTCGGGGCGCGGGCCGACTACATCGAAACGGTCCGAGGCGTCGGCTACCGATTCAAGGAACAGGAGTGAGGCCCGGATGCGGCTGCGATGGCGCATGTTCCTGTGGTTCTTCGCCTGCACGCTTCTGGCCCTGGCCGTGACCGCCTGGCACGCGAACCGCATTCTGCGCGATGCCTACCGCAACGATGTCGCCGCCGACCTGGCGAGCCGGGCGGGCCTGCTGGGCCGTGATCTTCTCTCCCCCATTCAACATCAAGCCTGGGATGAAGTGGACCTGCGCTGCAAGGAGTTCGGCCGCCTGACCCAGACGCGCGTGACGGCGGTGCTCCCCACCGGCGCGGTGATCGGAGATTCCGACGAAGATCCGCGGACGATGGAGAATCACGCGAGCCGTTCGGAGATCGCCGAGGCCCTGAAGGGACAGATCGCGACGTCCATCCGCTTCAGCCTTACCACGCGAAAGATGCTCATGTACCAGGCGGTGCCGATCGAAGGAGACGGCGCCGTGCTCGGGGTGGTGCGCGCCGCGCTGCCACTGTCGACGATCGAATGGTCCGCGCGTAACATCGCCCGGCAAATCGCGATCGGCATCCTCCTCGCCGCCTTGCTGTCGGCGCTCGTGGCGTGGTATGCGGCTCGACGGATCAGCCGGCCGCTCGACGACATGCGGCAAACCGCCGAACGGCTGGCGGAAGGAGATCTTCAGGCGCGCATGCCCATGCCCGCGGACAAGGAGATGAGCATTCTCGCCGGCACGATGAATCACATGGCGGGCCAGCTCGCCGAGCGCATGGAAACGATCAGCCGCCAGGCCGAGCAACTGCGCGCGGTTCTTTCCAGCATGGTCGAAGGCGTCCTGGCGGTCGACATCGACGGGCGGATCCTGGACATCAACCCCGCAGCCGCCCACCTCTTGGGCATCGCGCCGGATCGCGCGCGCGGGCGCAGCGTGCACGAAACGCTGCGCCAGGTGGACCTGCAGACCTTCATCGTCGCGACCTTGCAGGCCGATACCCCCATGGAGTCCGAAACGGTTCTCTATGGCGCGGAAGAGCGCGACGTGCAATTGCACGGCACGGCCTTGCAGGACTCGGCCGGACACCGCCTGGGGGCGCTGATCGTGCTCAACGACACCTCTCATTTGAAGCGCCTCGAGCGGATGCGCCAGGATTTCGTAGCCAATGTCTCCCACGAGTTGAAGACGCCCATCACGGCGCTCAGGGGATGCGTCGAGACGCTCGCGGACCCATCGCGTTGCAGCCCCGAGGATGCGGAGCAGTTCATGGCGATGATCGGCCGCCAGGTCGAACGCATGAGCGCGATCGTGGAAGATCTGCTCAGCCTGTCGCGCCTCGAGCACGACGCGGACCACAAGCGCATCCCGCTCGCGCCCGGCGCCATCTGCGATGTGTTGCAGCGCGCAGCCCAGGCCCTCGCGCGCGCGGCTCAGGAAAAGAACATCCAGGTGACGGTGGAATGCCCGCAGGAGCTAATCGCGCCGATCAACGCGGCTCTTCTGGAACAGGCCGTGGGGAACCTGATCGACAACGCCCTCAAGTACAGCGGCGAGGGCACGCGCGTTTCCGTCAGCGGCGTCGCGCAGGAGCAAGCCATCGAGATCCGGATCGCCGATCAAGGGCCGGGGATCGAGCGGCGGCACCTGGGCCGCATCTTCGAGCGCTTCTACCGCGTCGATCGCGCGCGCAGCCGCGCGCTCGGCGGGACGGGACTTGGTCTCGCGATCGTGAAGCACATCGTCCTCGCGCATGATGGGACGGTGACCGTGGACAGTGCGCCCGGTCGCGGCAGCACTTTCACGATCCGACTGCCGCCGGCCAAGGGATGACGCGCACGGCCGCGAACGCCCCATGCCCTTCGCCTTTCCGAGCCGCATGCGCAACGCGCACCTCCCTTTCCGCATTGATCAACTTCTAACTTGGCTCTCATCATTCTCTAGCGTCGCTCTGCTCTACTGCCCGCGTGTCTCCGACCGCGAAGTCTATTCACAGAAAGGAGCGACGCAGATGAGAGGTGTGAGAGCGGTTTTGACCGGCGTGTTCCTGGCGCTCGGCGTGAGTGCCGCGAGCGAGGCGCAGACGGGCGCGCCGGCGGCCGCGCCGCCGGCCCCGGCTCCGGTTCCGCAGAGCTGGGTCGACTTCATCGCTTGGAAGGGCGATCTCCGCTATCGTCACGAGACCATCGCCGACGACGCGAGGGTGGACGCGGAAGGGGACAAGTACACGCGCGTGCGTCACCGAACCCGCGCCCGCCTGGGCGTCGATGCCAAGTGCAATGACCGCCTGAAGGCCGCCTTCGAGGTGTCGACCGGCCAGGCCGATCCGGTCTCCGGAAATCAAACGCTCGGCGACGCGTTCGCGAAAAAGGACTTCCGGCTGAGCCTGGCCTACGCCGACTACAACTTCCTCGGCGACAATCCCAACGAGATCCACGCGCTCGCGGGCAAGATCAAGAATCCATTCCTCCTCTTCCCCGACGATCTCGTCTGGGATCACGATCTGTCGCAGGAAGGGCTCGCGCTGAAAGCGCAATGGCGCAGCGGGCCGGCGACCGCCTTCGTGAACGGCGGATACCTGTGGGTGCAGGAGCGATCCGACAAGGATGATTTGATGCTCTATGCGGGCCAGGGGGCCGTGCGCCTGCGGTTCATGCCCGAGATCGCCCTGACCGTTGGAGCGAGCTATTACGCATACCAGAACATGCGCGGCTTCGATGTCATCGATTGGGAAGGCAAGAACAACGCGTACGGCAACAGCACCACCGATGGCTCCACCAACGGATCGACGACGAACAAGGCCTGGTCGAGCGAGTTCACGCCGGTTGCGTACCACGCGCAGCTCGATGTGTGGCTTCTCCGCAAACCGGTGTCCCTCTTCTTCCAGGAACTCGACAACACCGAAACGGACGATTTCGACCGCGGCCACCTCTACGGCGTGAGCGTCGGCAAGGCCAAGAATCCCCACACCTGGGAGCTGGGCTACAGCCATGCCGAGCTGGAGAAAGACGCCACAGTCGGCCTGTTCACCGACTCCGATCGCTGGGGCGGAGGCGCGGACGGGAAGGGGCACAAGATCTACGGAAAATACCAGATCGTGAAGAATCTCCAGGCGGGGATGACCTACTTCCTGGATGAGAAGAAGATCTCCGACGCCACCAAGACGACCGACTATCGCCGGCTTCAGGTCGATCTGGTCGCCTCTTTTTGACGCGCTTCTCGGCGCGCCCCCACGCGGTTCGCTGCGGATCAGGAGGACGCAAGAACCAACGAAATCCTAACCGAGTCTGCATGGCGGGCTAATCGGGGAGTGGTTAGATCCCCGCAAACGGAATCCAAGGGAGGAACGCATGAAGACGATGAAGAGAATCATGTTGGGGATCGCATTGACGGCCTTGCTTGGCGGAGCGGTTCGCGCGGGAGACGCGCAGAAGATCGTCGTCGATGGCTCGACCACCGTCGGCCCAATCGCCAAGGCGTTCGCCGAGTTCTACATGACGAAGCATCCCGATGTGAACATCACCGTGAGCGAGTCGGGCAGCGGCAACGGGGCGAAGAGCCTGATCAACGGCGCCTGCGATGCCGCCACCATGTCGCGCCCGATGAAGAACTCCGAAACGAAAGCGGCCCAGGACGCGGGCATGCTGCCCATCGAGCATGTCGTCGCCATGGACGGCATCGCGATCGTCGTGCATCCCAGCAATCCCGTGGCCGGCCTCTCGATCGAGCAAGTCCGCGGCATCTACACCGGACGCATCAGAACCTGGAAGGAGCTGGGCGGGCCGGATGCTGCGATCGTCGTGATCAGCCGCGACACGAACAGCGGCACCTACGAGAGCTTCGAGACCCTTGTGATGAACAAGGAGAAGATGGCCGCCCAGGCGGAGTATGTGGGCAGCAACGGAGCCATCCGTCAACGCGTCATGAACACGCCGTCCGCCATCGGGTACGTCGGGCTCGCCTTCACGGAAGGGATCAAGCCCTTGGCCGTGGACGGCATCGAGGTTGCCGCCGAAACCGTCAAGGACGGCACCTATCCCATCTCCCGGCCGTTGTACATGTACACCAACGGGAGACCGAAGAAGGGCACTCCCCTGCATGACTTCATCGGCCTGTCCGAGACGGCCGAAGGCAGGAAGATGATCGAGGACCTCGGGTTCGTGCCCGTGCAATAGCTTCACCGGACCGCGCACCCAAAGGGCACGCATGGGCGGCCGGCAGGATGCACGCCTGCGGCCGCCCTCACACATGAAAGGAAGAAGGTGATCCCGGGCGAGACCATCGCGACCGCCAGCGCCGTTGGTCCGGAAATGCCCTCGCTGCTCCTCAGCCATGGGGCAAGACGGCGTCAACGGATCGCCACTTCCGTGGGCACCGGCCTCCTCTTTGCCATCACCTCTCTGTCCACCCTGGCAGTGCTCTTCATCTTCTTCTTCATCGCGCGTGACGCCCTGCCCTTCTTTCGGCTGGAAGGCCTGCGGGAATTCTTTACGAGCACGCGCTGGTATCCATCCGCGCAGGAAGCGGAATTCGGAGCGTTGGCAATCTTCGTCGGCAGCGGGCTCGTGACCTTGGGTGCCATCCTCGTGGCCGTGCCGCTCGGCGTCTCGGCCGCGATCTGCCTCAGCGATGTGCTGCCCTTCGCCGCCCGCCAGGTGGTCAAACCCGTGATCGAGGTGCTTGCCGCGATTCCTTCGGTCGCCTACGGCTTCTTTGCCCTCGTCGTTCTCGCCCCGCTCTTGCAGCAACGCGGCGGGCCGATCCTGAGCATTGCCGTCTGGATCGTCGGCGCTCCCCTGGCCGCGCTCGCGATTCTCGTGGTGGCCGATCTCATCACCGACAGGCTGCCCGACCGTCCCTCCCACCGGGCATTGCGGATGGCCGCGCGCGGCCGCATGCGCTGGTTGGCGATCGCTCTCCTCGGCGCATGTGCGCTCGCAGGGCTGGCCTTCGCAGGCCGGGCCCTCTCGGCCCTGCAGATCTCGAGCGGCACGAACGCGCTGAATGTCTCGTTGATCCTCGGCATCATGGCCCTGCCGACCGTCGTCAGCGTTTCCGAAGACGCGTTGCAAGCCGTGGGGCGTGAGCTGCGCGAAGGCAGCTACGCGCTGGGCGCGACACGCGCGGAGACGATGATGAAGACCATCCTGCCCGCGGCGGGCAGCGGGATCCTCGCGGCGGTGATTCTCGGGATCATGCGCGCGATCGGCGAGACCATGGTGGTCTGGATGGCGTCGGGCAACGCCTCGCAAATTCCCTCGCCCTGGTACGATTCTCTCGAGCCCGTGCGCACTCTCACCGCAACCATCGCGGGCGACATGGGAGAGGCCGATCATGTCACCGGATCGTCGCGCTACCATGTGCTCTTCGCCATGGCCCTGTGCCTGCTCGTCTTCTCCTTCGTCTGCAATCTGACCAGCGAATGGATCATCCGGCGCGCGCGGAAGAAGATCGGAGGGTGACGCCTTGCGATTGCAGACACGCAAGATCCTCGACCGCGCGTTTGCCGGATCGGGCGCGCTTGCGATCGTCCTCATGGCGGCAGCACTCCTGATCCTGCTCGCCCCTATCTTCGTGCGCGGCGCCAAAGCGATCTTCTTCACCGCTACCGTCGAGCATCGCCGCATCATGCTGGAGAAGTTCGCCCGCGGAAATCCGGAGCGCTTGGATGCCGAGATCCAGTCGGCGTTCGCGGCGCGGGAACCCGTCTATCGCGCGATCGAGGATTTCGAGCGCCGCCTGTCCGCGGGCGCCCCCGCCGATCGCATCCGGTACGCCAAGGCGCTGAAAGATCTCAAGAGCGCCTTGCGCGATCTGCTCGGTCCCGCGCCGGACGATCCGCGCCCGATGCTGATGCGGGATCAGTACGGACAGGCGCGTTGGGATCGGGCGCAGGTCAAACTGGGAAAGGTGCTCTGGCAAGAGGAGTGGGATTACTCCGACCCTAGCCGCGGCGGCATTCTCGTGCGCAAGCCTCGGGCGGCGGTGTTTGCCGGCACTCCGGTGGAAGCGATCTTCCCGCGCCTCGAACACGATCTGCGTCACATGCTGCTTCCCCAGCCCACGATCTACTGGCAGTTCTTGACCGACGAGTCGTTCGATGCGCACTTCTTCGGCGGCATCTGGCCCGAGATCCTGGGCACCTTCTACCTCGCGATCGGAGCGATGCTGCTCGCGATTCCCATGGGCGTGGCCGCGGCGATCTACTTGACCGAATACGCGAGAGAGAGCCGGCTCTTGAATCTCCTGCGCACCTGCATCAGCACGCTGGCCGGAGTTCCGAGCATCGTCTTCGGGCTCTTCGGCCTAGCCTTCTTCATCAACACGATCAAGGTCTCCGACTCGAAGAGCGTTCTGGCCGGATCCATGACGCTTGCGTTGATGATTCTCCCGACGGTCATTCGCACCTCCGAGGAAGCGATTCGCGCCGTCCCGCACACCTACAAGGAAGCGGCCCTCAGCGTCGGCGCGGGGCGTTGGCACACGGTCCGCACGATCCTTCTGCCCGCGGCCGCGCCCGGCATTCTGACCGGCATCGTGATCAGCATGGGCCGGGCAGCCGGCGAGACGGCGCCGATCATCTTCACGGCGGCGGTGAGCGTGGGAAAACCGCTCGCACTCTGGCAAACGCTGACGCAGCCGAGCCCCGCGCTCTCCTGGAACATCTACAACCTGGCCACCGAGCACGAAGCGGTGGATGAAGTGCGGCACGTGCAGTACGGGCTCGTGCTCGTGCTGGTGGGCCTGGTTCTGGTATTGAATCTCATGGCCATCCTGTTGCGCGCGCGCATCGCCAAACGCTTGAGGGCCTGACGGAGGAAGCGCCCATGGACTGTCCTGCCATTCTCGCCGAAGACTCGCCCGCCGTGGCAACGAGGGCGGCCGGCCGCAGGATCCTTGCGCACGGCGGGCCGACGCCTGGAACCATCAGCGCGGCCGCGGATGATGTGCGCGTGGAAGAGGACTCGAATTCGCTGGGCGGTCATGTCGAAGCGAAGGAATTCTCGGTGTTCTACCGGACCAACGAGGCGGTGAAACGCGTCACGCTCGCCATTCCAGCCAAGCGAGTGACCGCGATCATCGGCCCGAGCGGCTGCGGAAAGAGCACCCTCCTGCGCGCCATCAATCGCATGAACGACCTCGTCCCGGGCTGCCGGACCGCGGGGGAGCTCCTCTTCGGAGGGTTGAACGTCTATCGCCCGGATGTGGATGTCGTCACGCTTCGCCGGCGCGTGGGAATGGTCTTCCAGAAACCGAATCCGTTCCCCAAGTCCGTCTTCGACAATGTCGCCTACGGACCACGGCTGCATGGCGGGCTCGACCGCAGACGAATTGCGGAAAGAGTGGAACGGAGCCTGCTGAACGCGGCGCTCTGGGAGGAAGTGAAAGATCGCCTGGGCGAAAACGCGCTGGGTCTGTCCGGCGGACAGCAGCAGCGGCTCTGCATCGCGCGCGCCTTGGCGGTGAACCCCGAGATCCTTCTCATGGACGAACCGACTTCGGCGCTCGATCCCCGGGCGACCTTGCGCATCGAAGACCTGATCGGGGAATTGCGCGGCAGGTACACGATCATCATCGTCACCCACAACATGCAGCAAGCGGCCCGGGTGTCGGACTTCACCGCCTTCATGTACGAAGGCGCCTTGATCGAAGTCGGATTGACGAAGGATGTGTTCACCAAGCCCAGGGAGAAGCAGACCGAGGATTACATCACCGGCAAGTTCGGTTGAGCGCGACATGCGAGGCGTGCGTGCGCGGGGCGAGCCCCCGTGCGGAGGGCCGGCGCGTGCGCGCAGCGAGTGAGCCCTGCTTCACGCGCCGCCGATTCGAGACCCCCCCGGTCTTGCTCCGCTTGACACTCCCCTCCGGCCTGCCTAGGATCCGTCGCATTCAACATCGAAACGGCTCGTCGGGGCTCTCCTGCGACCGTGGAACCCTTCCGCCGCTTCCGGGTGCATGGACCATTCCGGAAGCCGATCAAAAGAGCCCCTGCGAAGAGGGGGGCGGATGAGTTCGCGCGGTCTGAAGTGGCGCTTGCTGGCCGTGTTGTTCACGGGCCTCGTGCTCGGATGCCTGGGACTCCTCGAGCCTCTCACGCTCTTCTGGAATTACTTCCACCTGGTCGGCCTCTCCTGGCCGGTGCTGCTCGCGCTCTACTTGGGAGCGGGCCTGCTGCTCGCCGCCGTCGCCGCCCTCAGCGTGAGCCTGATCGCGCGCGCGGCGCAGGCCTTGCCCATCACCGTCGCGAGCTACTACACCACCGCAACCGCGTGCCTGGCCGCCGCGATCGTGCTCACTCCCACGGTGCGCGATGAGCTGAAGAGCTTCGCCATCCGTCTGCCGAGCCTGCTCATCTTCCTGGTCTTTCTCGCCGTCGCGGTGATCATCATCGTAAAGGTGACGCCCAAGTTCATCGTGCCGCTGCTGCGCAAGCTGATCGGCCATCCCAACGGCAGCATCTCGGCCACCCGTCTCGGCGTGCCCTTGGCGCTCATCCTGCTCATCATTCCGCTCACGATCCTGAAGGGCGAGCAGAGCGCTTTTCGCGGCTTCGGCCGGGAGGCGCGGGCCGGCCTCGCCACGCGTCCCAACTCCGCGCCGGTGCAGAACGTACTCTTTCTCGCGGTCAATTCGCTGCGCGCCGACCACCTCGGGGCCTACGGCTACGCGCGCCCCACTTCTCCCGCGCTCGACAAGTTCGCCAACGAGGCGGTCCTCTACGAGAAGTGCTTCGCGCAGGGCAACTGCACCGAGCTCTCCTTCGGTTCGATCTTCACCTCGCTCTATCCTTCGACGCACGGCGTGCGCCGCTATCGCAATCGCGCCAATCCCCTCGCCATGGAAATCGAGACCTTGCCCGAGCGCATGCGCGACGCGGGCCTCGAGACGGTCGGGCTGATGACGAATCCCTTCCTCAAGCGCGAGTGGGGCCTCGCGCAGGGTTTCGATCGCCTGGACGAATTCCAGTACGGATATCTCGAGCTCCTGCCCTGGCGCGCGCTCAAGCGCCTTGGGATCTTCTCCCCGCCCGAGTTCATTCCGATGACCCCGGTCCCGCGCGGGCGCGAAGTCGCCGACCAGGCGATCCGCGAGCTGCGCAAGCTGCGCGCGAAGCCCTTCTTCCTCTTCGTGCATTTCATGGACACGCATCATCCCTACATTCCGCCCGATTCCTTCGTGAAGATGTTCACCTCCTCGGGCGCGAGCCAGATGCAGCCGATCGAGCTATGGAAGAAGCGCTGGTCGACCTTCAAGATGCTGCCTTCCGAATCGCCGCTCCTACCCTCCGGCGAACTTGCGCGCATTGTCGATTTCTACGACGGATCGATTCGTTACACGGATGAGCAGATCGGGCGCGTCCTCGCCGAGCTGTCGCGCCTGGGGCTCGACCGCAACACGCTGGTCATCGTGACCGGCGATCACGGCGATGAATTCCTCGACCACGGCAACATCTTCCACCAGACGCCCTATCTCTACGACGAGCTCATTCACGTGCCCTTGATGATCCGCTATCCGGGAGTCGCGCCGCGCCGGGAAGCGGGGATCGTGCGCCACATCGATCTCTTCCCCACCCTGCTGCAAGCGATGGATCTGCCGGAGGAGGCGGGCGCGCGCGGAGTGAGCATTCTCGCATCGTTGCAGTCGGGCGAGCAGCCCGCGAATCCCCCAATCGCCTTCAGCCAGTCGTATGAATTCGTCTCGGTGCGCACGCCCGAGCGCAAGCTGATGTACGATCTCCCGCGCGACGGCGGCTACTGCTTCGATCTGATCCAGGATCCGAAAGAGACGGCCAATCGCTACGGCGATGGGGCGGCGGGCTGCGACACATTGGAAGCGGCGATGATCGACTTCCTGAAGAAGACGATCACCACCCCCGAAAGCGGCGAGCCGCACGCGATCGATCCGCGCACGCGCCGCATTCTTGGTTCGCTGGGATATGTGGATCCGTAGGCGCGTGGATTCCTAGGCGATCCACGCGACCAATGCGCAAGCGGATCGGACAGCTCTTCGTTGCACGGATCGGACGACTCTTTGCCGCAGGCGGATCAATCCATCCTCACCGCACGCGGTGCTGATTCCTCACATCCGGATCTGACCGACCCTCACCGCACGCGGATCTCCTTCGAGGTCCACTGCTCTCCGCCTGCTCTCAAGCGGACCATGTACACGCCCGCGGGCAACGGGACGCCGTCGCGGCCTTTGCCGTCCCAGGCAATCGCATGCGCGCCCGCCGGGAAGCGGTCGGAGGAGAGATCAGCCACGCGCCGGCCCGCCGCATCGAAGACGGCGAGGTCCACCCGCGCGGCGCTCGCCAAGCGAAACGAGATCTGCCCGCCGGCCAACGCGGGGTTCGGCCGCACGAGAAGCTGCGGCCCTTGTCCGATCGGGGGGAGCGCATCGACGGCGCCGGAGAACGCCGCCCGGTACACGCCGCCGCCGTCGAGACCGGCGTAGTAGTGCTCGTCGCCCGCTGCGATCGCGCGCACCGACAACCACGGCTTGATCCCGTCGTATTCGAGCATCCAGTTCGCTCCGCCGTCGGTGGTGATGTAGAGCTCGCCCTGCGCTCCGGCCATCAATCCATCGGGCGTGTCGGTGAGGCAGAAGACGACGCGGTTCTCGAGTCCCGCCGCTTCCCATTGGGCCTCTCCCTCATTCCAGCGGAACACGCCGTTTCCGCCGGTGCCGACGAACAAGTCGCCTCCGCTCACGGTCAGGGGCTCGACCGTCAACACCGGCAACCCCGCGTTCATCGCGCTCCAGACGCTTTGTCCGTCGTGAAGCACGAACACGCCCTCGCTTTGCGTGGCCACATACAAGGCGTCATCCCCACGGGCTACGCTCTGCACCATGTTCGAGGACAATCCCGTGCCGACTTCGTCCCAGCTGTCGCCGCCGTCGTCCGATCTCCAGACTTTGCCTTCGAAGCTGCCCGCGTACAGCACCCCGTCGAAATTCTCGAGCGCGAAGATCCCCTGATTCTGCAGCCCTGCCGCTTGCCAGCTTTGCGCGTGATCGGTCGACTTCCACACGCCGATCCAGGTCCCTGCATAGATGTCGCTTCCCACGCGTCCCAACGACATGACCGCGTAATCGCCAAGGCCTTCGACGGCGACATTCCAGCTGGCTCCCGCATCCGTCGACACATGCACCCCGGCGCCATTTCCCGCCGCATAGACATACGAGCCGTCGGCCACGATCGCCGACATCAAGGGAGCGGCCATCCCGGCGCTGCTCCACTCCCAGACATCGATCTCGGGATCGAGCCTGAAGACGCCCGCGCCGAAGCAGCCCGCGAGCGCGCGCGTGCCGCGGCTGCCCATCACGCGGACATCCCAGTTCCATAGTCCGGCGTTCCACTGCACCCATTGCTGCTGCGCCCAGTCGTAGCGATACGCGCCTCCGCCCATCAATCCCGCGTACAACGCCTCGCCCGCGTCGATCGTCGCGTCGACATTGTCGTCGTACAGGCCCGCGTTCCACGGAACCCAGGTGCTGTCGCCGCAATCGAGCACATACACCCCGCCCTCGTGGGTCGAGAGGTAGACGGCGTCATCGGATGCGCGGATCGACTGCATGCCTTGGAGGCTCGGCAATCCATCTTCCCATACGCTCCAGGCGCGCGTGTCGGGATCGAGACGATAGATGTCGTGATCGAGTCGCGCGAAGAGCACGGCGCCATGCAGCGCGAGTCCTCGAATCCAGTTGTTTTGAAGGTCCGGCAGGCCCGTGCCCGCTTGCTCCCACGACGCGCCGCCGTCGTCGGAGCGCACGACGCCGAATTGCCCGCCGGCGTAGACTCTCTCCCCGAACTTGCACGTCACCAGGCCGAGGACGATCGGATATCCCTCGTCCGGAATCGTCCCGGTCGCGTACCAGTTGAGCCCGTCGTCGTCCGACCGGTAGACACCGCCGCCCCAGGTGCCCACAAACACGGAGGTCGCGGTGGCCGCCATCGAGGGCACAGTGTAGTTGCAGCACGGCCACGGCACTTCGATGCTGCTCCACGATTCTCCGCCGTCGGTCGATCGGAACAAGCCTCCATTGTCGGCGCCCGCGAGAATCGTCCCTTGCGGAGTCGTGAGAAAGCAGGTCATCCAGGCGCCTTCGGGGCCCTGGGTCCATTCCCAAGCGAGTTCTCCGGCATGAACCGGCCCAGCCAGCGCGCACGCGAAGAGCGCGCAGGCGATGGGAAGACCAAGACGAAGCAGGCGAGAAACACGCGTCATTTCGGCACCTCCTTGCTCGCAGTCAGCGCGCGTCCCGGGATACGGGGACGCGTGAACGGGCGGGAAGACAACCACGCCATGCTCATTATACTCCTCGGAGAGAGGCTTGAGAAAGCAGGCACGCAGGCAAGGCAACTGCGCGAGGGATTTCCGTAGCAGCTAGAAAGAACGACCGTGCAGCTGACTAATGTGAAGGCTGCACTATGTCCGCTGTCTCTGTGGACTCCTGTGTGGCTGCATTCGGGCGATCCGCATTCGCGTTTAGGCAACTCATCGCCTCAACGGCCGAGCGCGTGTTTTGCTCGATATCGAGGAGCACCCGCGAACCTTCGACAATCGCGAATGTGAGAACCAACCACGCCATGCCGCCACCCAAGTACAGGAATCCCATACGGGCATCCCGTTGGCCGGTCCAGTTGAGAACGGCCAAGATGATGCCAACGGCCAGCCCTGCCCAGCCGAGAATTTCATCGAGCACCAGGAGCCCCGTCAACGTTGGGTACCGCTTTCCATAGTCCAGCAGCGATCCATGAAGAGAGTGTGAATGTTTCATGGTTCCCCTGACCAGTTGAAGTGGAATGAAAAGACTCCCCGAATAGCGTCTGCTGCAATCGCCGTTTATTGCAGCTCCCAGAACACGGCGATTTTCAACAAGACCAGGTCCGGGGCGAGAGGCGCACGGTAGAGCCGCAAGGTCATCTGCGCCGCCCTGTGCGTGGTCACGGTCTTCGTGGACGGGAGACGTGCCCCTTCGCCCCGTCAGGGCTACCCGAGCGCGCGCCGTGCCGACTGCCATGGAAGCCGGGAGACGCGGCGCTCGGCGGGAAGTGAATCAGGAGGCGTGCCAGAGAAGTGGAAGGAGGCTAAGTGGCTGCGAACGTCTGCGATGCCAGCCAGAAGGCAACTTCGGCCAAGTGCGCTAACGACAACGGCGGTTGCGGATCTTCGCCGCAAGTTGAAGGCGCTCGAGACTTCTCGACAAGGAACGCGTCCGCACGCGCCTGAATCCGCGGCCTCACTCCCCGGCTTCAGTCTGCGGCCCAATCCCCGCCTCAGTCCCCCGCCTTCAAGAACTTGCTCACCGCCTGGGGCGTGACCCCGAGCAAGCGCGCCGCCCCGCTTTGCTTTCCGCCCGCGAGATCGAGCGCGCGCATCATCATGCGCTTTCGGGCCGTGCCCAGGAATTCCTCGAGCGAGAATCCCTCGCACGGCGTGGGCAGCGCCTCCAGCGGATCGGCGCTCGAAATCCGGTCGTCGATCTGCAGATCGGCGGCATCGAGCACATCGGCGCGGCACAGGAGCGCCGAGCGCTCGATCGCGTTCGCGAGCGCGCGCACATTGCCCGGCCAGGGATGCGCCTGCAGCTTCTGCAGCGCGGCCACCGAGAGACGCTTCGGGCGCCGCACGGTCTTGTTGAGGCCATCCAGAATGTGCAGCGCGAGCTTCGGAATGTCGCTCGCCCGTTCGCGCAGCGGAGGAAGTTCAATCACGCCGACGGCGAGGCGATAGTAGAGATCGTCGCGAAACTCGCGCTTGCGCACCGCGTCGGCGAGGTCGCGATTCGTCGCCGCCACCACGCGCACATCGACCTCGTGCGATTCGGGAGCGCCCACCGGTTCCACCTGCCCATCCTGAAGCACGCGCAGCAGCTTGGCCTGCGTCGACGGCGGCAGCTCGCCCACTTCGTCGAGAAACAGCGTGCCGCCATGCGCGATATCGAACTTGCCCGCTTGATCGTTCAGCGCTCCGGTGAAGGCTCCCCGCTTGTGTCCGAAGAGAAGGCTCTCGGCGAGCTCCTTCGGAATCGCTCCGCAGTTCACCGGAACGAATCGACCGCGCGGGCGCCCGCTCAAGTAGTGGATCAGCCGCGCGACGAGCTCTTTGCCGGTGCCCGTCTCTCCGAGCAGGATGACCGAGGCCTCCGAAGGCGCGAGCGCGGCGGCCGTCTCGAGTGCGCGGCGCATGCGGGGATGGTCGCCGATCAAACCCAATTGCGCGATCGCTTCGGCTGCATCGGGAGGCAGGTCGGCTCCACCATCGCGCACGAAGTCGGCCGCCCACTCCGGCTTCACGCGCACGAGGGGAAACTCGGGGCGGGTGAAGTCGACTTCGGTCACCGGCGGCCGGTCGCGCGTCACGAACTTCGGCGGGCGGATGTTCAGGATGCGCGCCGGAATCTCGCCGCCCGCGGCGAGGAGGAACCAGATCGCATGCATGTGCGGCGTGCCCGAGGTGACCGAGATCCAGTATTCGGGCTTGGGATCCTCGCTGCAGATCTCGTGAACATGATGGCGCAGTCTCGCGAGGATCGCGACATAGTCGGTGGGATCATCGAGGGCGGCGAAGCGCACATCGACCCGCAAGTTCGGGAAGCGCGCGCGGGCCGCCTCCACCGTGGCCTTCGTGCGCTCGGGCGTCTGCGGGGTGTCGAAGAGGATCACGCGCTCGAACGAGCGTTCGGCGAGGAGGCTGAGGATCGGGCCCGGCTGCTCCTGGCCCTCGACCAAGCCGGGCGAATAGGGATCGTGGAAGCCGACGAAGGTGAGAAGCGTTTTCATGAATCCCCGCTCCACGAGTGCGCGCGGCCCTGGGCTTGCTATAGCCTCGCCGACGCCTCGTTTCTCCGGTCCGGGATGGCGCCACGTTTGCCATGGCATCGCAAGCGCCGATCCTGTCTCTAGATTCAAGCGCTGCTCTTGCTATAGCATCGCAAGCACCGCACGCACCCGATCCGCCGAGCCGGGCACTGCGCTTGCTATGGCCTCGCCGCCGCCTCTTCGAACCCGTCAAATGAATCGCACGAAGGAAAGGATGATACCGGACCCTTGGTGAAGGGCCAAGCTTCGCGTGAAGGGAGATTCTGCGCGGTCGCTCCTCGCGCCTGCATTGCCTGGCTACTCAGTGCGGGCGCAGGTCTCGGCCACATTTCTGGCCCGCATGGCGCCCGCCTCACCTGCCTTTCGAGGCGGCGATCGCGAAGGCATCGAAATAGCTCAGCAAATCCGGCCCCGTCGATCCGTACTCGTTCTCCCCGGCGAAGAAATCCACGAGCACCTCTCTGGCTCGGGCAATTTCGCGCAGACGGGCGATCGATTGCCGGTGACGCGGATCATCAAGAGTGAGATCGAACAACTCGAGCGCGCGTTCGAATGCCCGCCGGGAAATCTCTGCGTCCCGCGTCTTCCACTTCCACGCCCGGCTCACTTCGCTGCCGATGTTCCCCATCTGCCGGCAAAGGGTGAGCCCCCACCAGCGACCGGCCGCGAGATCTTTGTGCTGAAGATCGCTCATCTTCGAACCAGCCGTTTCACGAGCGCGAGAATGCGATCACGCGTGGCCGCGTCGTCGACGCCTCGCGATCGATTCCCAAACGAAGGGCGCAAATTGATCATGGAATCGAATTCCACCCATTCGTGTTCGGGAAGAGACGGATAGAGATTGATGCCCCAAAGATCCGCCTGCCTGGATCCCGAGCTCAGGAATTCCGCCTCTTCGTCGGAATGAAGCTCCGCGCTCACGATCATGGTTTCTCGGGAAAGATCCACGACGGCTTTCACCAAGTCGCCAAAGCGGCCCGCGGCCATCGCCTGTAACTCCTCGATCGTGATCGGCGCCTCTGATGTGACGAGTTTCATACAAGGATTGAAGCATCCTTCGCGAGCAATGGCAAATCTTCGTGGGATCGTAGTGCCAGGGTTCGCCGGGGTGTGTACCGAGCACAGGACATCCAGACCGCAATCGCCGCTTCCTACTTTGACGGGCATCCGACGGAGGATTTCCAAGACCGTGAAGAAGCGACCGAGGATCCAAGAGGGTTCTTGACCCCCACTTTTCTCCCTTGACTTCCGCTGCCTTTTAGCCGAAAAAGGTGATTAATGACTAAATCAACCGAAAAGGGTGTAAGAGGCTATCTCGCGATCATCGGGGACATCCGCCGGTCCCGGGAGACGACCAACCGCGCCCGGCTCCAGAAGCAGGTCGAGACCGGCCTGCAGAAGGCCAATGCGCTCCTCGAGGGAAAGCTCGCCTCCCGTTTCGTGATCACTCTGGGCGATGAGTTCCAGGGACTGCTTGCCGCTCCGGAGTCGGCCATGGAGGCGCTCATCTCCCTCGAAGCAGTCATGGCGGGGATCGAGATCCGCTACGGGCTGGGTTGGGGACGACTGGACACCGCTCTCCGCCGGGACGCCATCGGAATGGATGGCCCCTGCTTTCATGCCGCCCGCAACGCGCTCGTTTCCGGGAAGAAGCTCGATCGGTGGGTCACGGTATCCGGCTGGAGTCCCGAGCGCGATGAAGTCTTGAACGGCATCTTCAGCCTCATGGGCGCCGTGCGGGCCGGTTGGACCCCGACGCAGGCCGCAACAGTGGCTCTCATGCGCAAGGCGGCCACGCAAGTGGAGGTCGCCGAGAGGCGCAAAGTCGCAGTCTCCGCGGTGAACAAGGCTTTGAAGGGCGCGTTGTACCGCCCGATGATCGAGGCGGAGCACGCGGTCGAGAAAATCCTGGCTTGGTCCGCCCCGGAGAAGCGCGTCTGATCGACGATACGGCCGGCCAAGACGCCCGGCCGCATACACGGAGAATCTGGCCATGGATGCGTGGTCATCTGCGCTCACGAAACCCGATGAAATCCTTCTGGCGCTCTTGATCGTCGGTCATGTGTTCGCGGACTTCCTCGTCCAGACCGCGCGCGTTTCGGAGAGAAAACGCCTTCAGGCCGGGTGGATGATCTGGCACGGTCTGCTCACTTTCGTGACGCATCTCGTCCTCGTGCTGCCTTTCTTGAATGCGCGGCTCGCGATCGGCATCGTCGTTCTCAGCGTCGTCCACACCCTGCAGGATCAGCTCCGCGCAATCCTCGACCCGCGCTGGAAGCGTCCTCTGCTTTCATTCATCGCCGATCAGACGCTTCATCTTGCGGCCATGGTTCTCCTCTGGCGCGTGATTGTTGCAGGAGGCATCCCCGTAAGCGGAATCGTCCCGCTGGATGCTCCGGCGCTTGCGGAGGCCACTCGATGGCTGGTGATCGCCGCGGGCTTCGTGTTCAACGGGAAAGGCGGCACGATCGTCGTTCGCATGGTGCTCGAAAACTATCCCGAGGTCGTGCCGCACGACGGGGAAGCCAAGCGTTACGCGATGGGGCGCACCATCGGACTACTCGAGAGATTCCTGATCTTCCCGCTGGTTCTCCTCGGACAATGGACCGCGCTGGGCTTCATCGTCGCCGCCAAGTCCATCGCCCGCTTTCCCGAGCTTCATTCCAAGGAGTTCGCGGACTACTACCTGATCGGCACTCTCACCAGCATGCTCGTGGCCGTCGCTACGGGAGTCTTGCTTCGCTTCGTGCTGATGGGCGCTTTCGCACCGTAATAGAAGCCTTCTGCAACTCTGAGCGCGGGCTTGAGCTTTGCATTCCTCATGACGCAGGGCCGGGTCTTTCACCTCACTCCTTCGCTGTCGATCGTAGAGGATGAGACGAGTTATCACTTGAAGGCGGGATTCGTGTTTCCGACAGGGTATTCGCGGTAACAACCTACCGGCAAACCCACGCCACCCACGCCGTTCCCATCGCAAGCGTGACGAGCGCGAGGGGCACGCCGACGCGCGCGTAGGCGAAGAACCCGATCGGGGCGCGCTCGCGGGCCTGCTCGACGACGATCAAGTTTGCGACCGAGCCCACCAAGGTGAGATTGCCTGCCAGCGTGCTCGCCATCGCGAGCGTGAGCCAGGCGGCCTCGGGGTTGGCGAAGTGCGCCGGCCAGCCGCGTAGCAGCAGGACGGCCGGCACATTGCTGACGACATTGCTGAGCGCCGCGGTCACGGCGGAAAGCGCGATGAGCGATTCGCGCGCGGATGACGGAATGAGCGCGAGCCCGCGTTCCATCCACCCTGTCACCTCGATGCCGCGGACGACGACGAAGAGCCCCGCGAACATCGCGAGCAGCCCCCAGTCGACATGCACCCAGACGCGCTCTGGGCGGATGCGACGCGTGATGAGCAGGATGGCGCCGGCGCTCATGGCGGCGACGCCGGGATTGATGCCGCCGAGGAGCGCGATCAGCAGGAGCCCGGTGACGATGAGCGCTTTCCGCAAGATGGCTTGATGACGGATGCGGCCGCCCGGCCATCGGGAGGCGGTCATGTTCGCACCGGTTTTCCCCGCGGCCATCGCTGTCGCCGTCCCGCCGGCCGCTTCTACCATCGTCCCGCCTGCCGTCCCTGCGGCCTGGAGCTCGCGGCGGAACGCAAAGCGCAGAATTGCGATCGTGGCGACTACCGAAAGAAGAGCCACGGGCGCGAGCACGAGCGCGAAGCGCGTATACGAGATCCCCGAGAAGCTTCCGACAAGCATGTTCTGCGGGTTTCCGACGAGTGTCGCCACGCTGCCCGCGTTCGCCCCCATCGCGACGGCGAGCAGAAACGGCACTGCGCTCATGCCGAGCGCGGCGGCCGTTTCGAGAGCGAACGGAGTGAGCAGGATGCAGGCGGTGTCGTTCACGAAGAAGGCCGAGAGGACCGCGGACAGGATGACGACCAGCGCGAGCGTTCGCGCGGGCGTGCGTCCGAGCCGCAGGGTGCGCGCTCCCACCCAGGCGAAGAAGCCCGACAGCCGCAAATGCGCCACGACGATCATCATGCCGAACAGCAGCGCAAGCGTCTGGAAATCGACCGCGGCGATCGCGTCCCCGGGCCGCAGCGCTCTGCAGGCGACCATGGCCGTCGCTCCGACGAGCGCCGCGCCGGTGCGATCGATGCGCAGCGGCGGAAGCGCGCCAAAGCCGAGCACGGCGTAGGTCAGGCCGAAGATGATCAGGGCGATGATGTCGGGGGTGAACATGGGGGGGAGAGTACATCAAGGAACGAGCGCAAGCGAATGGACCGCGGGGTGCTCCCCACACGCAGGTCCGATGCGACCGGGCCGGTTTGGCGGGTCGGTCTACTTGAGGCAACGAGGGCCCGCCATGTCTGCGAATTCGCCGAATGGCCAACCCGCGCAAGACCCAGCTCTCCTTGCGAGAGGCAAACCCGTGGCTCGCAAGTTGAGCCGTCCGAGTGCGCGCCGAAACCGGCAAGTTGACCTTCCCTTGCCCCGAGCAAAGAGAGCGTAACCAGAAGAACTGGCGTAGCGAATTCGTGGGCCAGGCGGCCGACGGTCAGGAAGGCGTGGAACTCGCGCGGCAATTGCAGCCCGATGTGAACCTGATGGACATGAGCATGCCCAAACTGAACGGCATCGACGCGACGCGCGCGATCCACGAGAGCATCCCCGACATCCGGATCATCGGCCTGTCGATGTTCGAAGAGCCCGACCGCGCCCAAGCCCTTCTCGCCGCCGGCGGCGCAGCCTACCTAAGGAAGAGCGGCTCGGCGAATACGCTGCTGGGGACGACCCGGAAGGCAGGCGGGCGGCAGGAGGTTCGGGGGCGCTTGCGGGAGGCGGGCGGGGGACGGAGGGCGGAGGCGTAGAGGAAGGAGCGGGGGGCCATGGCGTACTCCTCGAGGGAACTGTTCCAGGCCATGGGTGCGGACCATCATCCCAGAAACACGGTATCCGCGTGCCATTCGAGCAGCTTCGGATCGGGGCGGTCCTCCGCATTCGCCGGCGCCGCCAATTCCAGGCCCGCATAGCGCCGGTACTCTTCGCCATTGTCGAAGTCGCGCTTCAGGCGGCTGCTCACTCGGAAGCGGCGATCGGGCGTGACGGTCACATATCCGCGATCGAACAGCGTGTGAATGTCGGAACGCAGCAGCAGGCCGTTGTTGGTGCGATGGACTCCTTCCTGGCTGACGGGCTTGATGTGAGCCGCCTGCAACACGGGCAACGCCCGCTCCCCCGTCACCGCACAACGCCGTTGGTAGAGATCGGTCACCAGCACCCGGAAGGAGCCCTGGCCGAGGCGCTGCTTCACCAAGACCGGTTGGCCGAACATCGGTTCGTCGGCCGAGCGTTCTACGGCAGGTCGTCCTTTCCGCTGAAGACTCGCGGCCCGCCGCATCATCACTTCATTCCACAATTCCCGGCCGGGCGATTCCGCCAGGCTGTAGCCCTTGCCCCGGACGATGTTCGCGCTGAAGTCCGCCGGAGCCGGGATCCAGTCTCTCCTGTCGAAGAAGAAGGGATCGACGAGAATGATGCAGCCGATATCAGGATCGAGGCGCGGATCAAGCGTCTGGTGCCGATAGCGGGCGATGCGACGCCACATTTCGTCGAAACTTTGGGCGCCGTTCTTGACGCCGAAGGCATCCCAGGCCATGCGAGCGGGAATCGTGGAGTGATGGGCGAAAAACCCGCCTCCTGCGATGTAGTTCTCAGGATGGTGGAGCTTGAATAGAAACGGCTGCCCCGGCTGCAGGGCCCGGAAGACGACATTGCCGCTCGGCTGCCAGAAGTTGACTTCATCGATCTCCGGCTCGCTTCGCAAGAAGCGAAACCAGTCGTTGTCCGTGACACCGATGAATGCCCGCATGCCGGCAGTCCTCTGCAGGAATGGGTCAGAGGTCGGATGCAAGGATTCTACCGGGTCTTTCGGATTCTGGCAACACGGGCTGCGATTCGTGCCGGCAGGCATTGCTGTGCCAGACAGGCGCGAGGGGGACAAGTGCAACGGAAGAAGCACCGAGCGTTTCTGCGTGGCGCGAGAGAGAGCCGCAATTCTCCCTCCCAGAAGGAGAATTGGTTCCGTCCTCACTTGCACGGCGCCGGCTCCAATCAGCCGGGCTGAGTCGATGATATCCGGCAGGTAGGCCTGATCACGCAGCACACAACTCGCGCTGACCGGAGAGTCGAGTCACGCCGAATATGGTTGCGGCTTCGCTCGATGGCCGTCCGCCTTCCCTCACGTCACCACCGTTGGCTCCTTGCGCCCGGTGAACTTTTCGATCTCCGCGACCTCTCTCGCGATCGCGATCAAGTCCTTGAGCGCCGCTTGCGGATCCATGCCTTGGCGGCCGGCATCGGGCTCGTGGCTCTCGATGTAGACGCGCAGCGTCGCTCCGCGCGTTCCCGTCCCGGACAGGCGGTACACGATGCGCGCGCCGCCTGCGAATTCGATCTGGATTCCTTGATGTTCGCTCACGCGTCCGTCGACGGGATCGGTGTAGGCGAAGTCCTCCGCGCGTTCCACCTCGAGCGTCCCGAACCGCTTGCGCGTCATGCCCGGGCCGCTCCGGCGCAGCGCTTCGATCAGATCGGCCGCGCGCGCCGCGTCCACTTCCTCGTAGTCGTGGCGCGTGTAGTAGGTGCGCCCGTAGTCCCGCCAATGCTCGCGCACGATGTCCGCCACCGATTGCCTGCGCGCGGCGAGGATGTCGAGCCAGAAGAGCACCGCCCACAGCCCGTCTTTCTCGCGCGCGTGATCCGATCCCGTACCAAAGCTCTCCTCGCCGCAAATCGTGATCTTCCCCGCGTCCAGCAAATTGCCGAAGAACTTCCACCCCGTCGGCGTCGCGTAGCACGGGATCCCGAGCTTCTCCGCCACGCGATCCACCGCCCGCGAAGTCGGCATCGAGCGCGCGACGCCGGAAAGCCCGCGTGCGTAGCCGCGAGCCAGATGCGCATTCGCGGTCAGCACCGCGAGACTGTCGCTCGGAGTCACGAAGAAGTTGCGCCCCAGGATCATGTTGCGGTCGCCGTCGCCGTCGCAGGCCGCGCCGAAATCGGGCGCCTCTTTGCCGAACATGCGCTCCACCAGCTCGTGCGCGTGGGTCAGGTTCGGGTCGGGATGGCCTCCGCCGAAATCCTCCCGCGGCATCCCGTTGCGCACCGTCCCGGCCGGCGCATGCAGGACATGCTCGAAGAGCGCGTGCGCGCTCGGCCCCGTCGCCGCGTGCATGGCGTCGAAGCTCATGCGAAAGCCGCTGCCGAAGAAGCGCTCGCGAATGCGATCGATGTCGAAGAGCGAGGCAAGCACTTCCAGATGGTCGCGCACGGGGTCGATCACTTCGACGCTCATGCCGTCCAGCTCGAAGCGGCCTTCGTGTTCGAGCGAAAGGTCGGGCGCATCGGAAATCCGGTAGCTCTCGATCACGCGCGAGCGTTGGTAGATCGCGTCGGTCACTTCCTCGGGCGCCGGCCCGCCGTTGGCGGTGTTCACCTTCACGCCGAAATCGCCGTTCGGCCCGCCCGGATTGTGGCTCGCCGAGAGAATGATCCCGCCCAGCGTCTGGTGCTTGCGGATCACGCACGATGCGGCCGGCGTCGCCAGCAATCCTCCGCGCCCCACCTTGATGTGCGCGATCCCGTTCGCCGCCGCCATCTTCAGGATCGTCTGCTCGGCTTCCCGGTGGAAGTAGCGCCCGTCGCCGCCCAGAACCATCGTCGCGCTTTGGTGCCCGGGCAGGCTGTCGAAGATCGCTTGCACGAAGTTCTCGAGGTAGCGCGGCTGCCGGAAGGTCGCCACCGGCTTGCGCAGCCCCGAAGTCCCCGGCTTCTGATCGTCGAAGGGACGGGTCGTCACCGTGCGAATGCCCACCGCTCGTCTCCTTTCGCCTTCGAATGGGGATCACGCGGATCGCCACCCCGCGCTCACTGGTAGCGTCTCCACAAGACCAGCGCCTTGAACTCCGCCTGAAACCCCGCCGCGCGCAGCGCCTGCGCATAGGGCCCGAAGGCCGCATCTTCGCCGTTGATCTTCTCCACCACAACCCGCGTCAACGGCCGCGCCGGCCTGCGCAACAAGTGAGAGAACACCGTCAGGCATTCCTCCAGGCGGGGATGATCGGGCGCCACCCGGATCTCGATCGCGCGCCCGCTCCTGCGCGACACGAGCATCAGCTGCCGTCCGCAGAAGACGAGGTGCGTGCTGTGCACGCGCGGGGGCAGTTCGCCCGCCAGCGCCGCGATCCCCCGCCCGCACAGCGAGGCGGGATCGGTCGCGTTCATCCAGTAGATCGCGTCCTCGGGCAGCGCGCCGCTCAGCGCGGGAAGCGCGGTGCGCGCGCAGAACTGCACGCCCGGGATCCCTTCGAAGAAGCGTCCCGTCACGATCTCGCCCGACAGCTCCATCAAACGCAGCGTGCGGAAGACGGCCGCCCAACGCAGATCGGGCAATTCATTCGTCAGCAGCTCGCGAAAGAGCACGCCATAGCGGCCGAAGAGCACGCGGATGCGGTCCTTGACGAGTTCCTCTCGTTCGAGCGCGTCGAGATCAGTTGCGCCTGGCACGCGCAGCGCAAGCCAGTTGCCAGCGTAGGGGCGCGTGGTCTTCCAGCGCTGGAAGCCGCGCCTGCGCCCCTGCGAGCCTTCTTCCATCACGCCCGATATGCGAAAGCGGCCCGCGATTCCCTTGCGCATCGCCTCGAAGGTGTCGTTGGTCACGCGTCCCTGCCACGCGAGCGTCCAAAGCGCGTGCGCCAAGGTCTCCGAGCGCATCTTCGTAACGGCGAGCAGGTCTCCGAAGGGCATCCGCCCGCGCGAACGCGCCAACACGCGCGCCACGCGTTCCTCGGCATGGCCGGGCGCTGTCAGGTCAACATGGCGTGTGCTCTCAGACTCATCCACATCATCATCGCGCTCGTTCTCAGGCCCGTGCGCATCAAACCCATCATCATCATCATCATCATCAACAACAACTACATCTTCCGCATCGTCCTCATTGTCCTCATCACCCCCCTTGTCGTAGTCGTCTTCGTCCTCGTCCTCACCCTCCTCTTCCAACTCTTCGCCCAGCGCCGCTTCGCTCTCTGCGCCTCGTCTGCCCGCCACAAACAACTCGAGGTCATCCTCGAGCGAGAATGCGATGGTCTCGGCTCCCGTCCCGAACCAGCGCAAATCGCTTTCCACCATCAGCGAGTCGAGCCACTGGGGATAGTACGGCTCGATCCGCGCGGGCAGGATCTCGCCCTCCCATAACGCGGCCTTCGCGGGCCAGCCGAGCAATTGCTCCATGCGCGCGCGCAGCGCTTCGGGCGAATCGCCGCGCTTCGCCACGCCTTGATACGCAGCCAGGAAGAGCGGCAAGGCTTCGAGCGGCAGCGTCGCGAACGCGGGCCGCTCGGCCGCGCGCTTGATGCGCAGCAGGCGCTCGAGGTTCTCGCGGTCGCACACTTCCGCCGGCGCGTCGGCCGCCTCGCGAAAGGCATCGACGATCACCGCCTCGCTTTCTTCGAGAGCCGCAATCGCCTCGTCGATCGCATGCGCGGGCAGCCCAAGCGTACGCGCGATGCGTTCGGGCGCGATCGGGCCGTAGAAGCGCAGCCATTCGCCCAGGAAGTCGGCAAGCAGCGAGGCGCCGTCCGCGCGCTCGAGCCCGTTCTCGAGCCCGCGCTCGCGCCCGCCTTCCGTCACGCTCGCCAGCACGCGCTCCATCCGCGGGCGATGCTCGAGCGCGATCACGCCACTGAGGGGCATCGCACCCTCAACGATCCGGTCGCGCATCGGCGCGAACATTTCTTCCGCGCTCACGCCATGGTCGCGCTCGATTGCCGCGAGCAATTCCGTCCACTCGGCTGCAGGGATGAACCCGCGCTCCTTCACCCACTCGAGCAGCTCCTCGCTCGATCCGGGCGCATACCCTGGAGCGAGCCGCCGCACCTTGCGCTCGAACTGCGCGATCAGTTCATCGGAGAGCTTGGGGCGCAGATGCGGCGAGTGGACCACCTGGGCGAGCAGAGTCTCTGCGAGATTCGTTCGCAGCGAGGCGTGCGCCGAATCGTCTTCATAGAGGACCGTGTTCGTCTGGCGCCAGATGATCCCCTCGGCAAACGGCGAGCCTTGCGGTGTGCGCGCCTCGCTCGTCCGGATGACGCCGTCGGCCAGCCGCTCGAGCAGGCGCGTGAGCGCGGGCATGTCGAACTCGCGCCACAGGCAATCGCGCCAGGTTTCGAGCACGATCGGAAAATCCTCGAAGCGCGCGACGGCGGCGAGCAGCTTCTTCGAGCGCATGCGGTTCAGCCAGAGCGGCATCCGCTGCCCGAAATGCCGCCGCGGAAGCAGGAGCGCCCGCTGCGCGTTCTCCCGAAACCGCGCGCCAAAGAACGCGCTCGCCTCGAGCTTCTCGCGCACGAGCTCGACCAGCCGCTCGGGCGTCACGAGCCCGACGAGCTGCTCGCGATGGAACTCGTGCGGAAGATTCAAGAGGATGCAGTCGTTGTTGACGTAGCATTCGAGCGGGTAGCCGTACTCGCGCTCCCAGGCGGCGCCAAGCGCGAGCGCGAGCGGCCGGTTGACCGCGCTGCCCCACATCGTGTGGAGCACGGTCTGCCGCGCGCCGGACGTATCGCTGGGATCCTGGAAGTGCTCGATCAGCAGGTGATGACGGTGTGGCAGGCTCGTCCCCGTGCTTGCGCGCTGGCGGCTCAATAGCTCGATCAAGCGCTCCGCGGCGCGCTCATCCAAGTGATGCCGCTTGATGAGCGTGTCGCGATACGCCCTCGTATCCGACGCCGCCGCCACGAGCTGCCGGTCGGCCTCTTCCAGGAACGCGCCGATCCGCTCCGAGAGATGAAACGACCGCGTCACCTCCTCCGCTCGCCAGAACGGCACGATCCCCAGGCGCGTCGACGCCGGCACCACCTCCACTTCGTTCGGCGTGATGCGCTCGATCTGCCAGGCCTGATTGCCGAAGGGAAAGACATCGCCCACGCGCCGTTCCCACACGAACTCCTCGTCCAACTCCCCGAGGCGCGCGTTCGAGCCGGCCAAGCGGAGCTGGAAGTAGCCGCGGTCGGGAATCACGCCGCCCGACAGATAGAGCAGCGAAGCGACTCCCTCCCGCGCGTGCGCCGTGCCGCGAATGCCGTCCACCAAGAGTCGCGGGCGAAGCTCCCGGATGCGCGCGTCGGCGTAGCGCCCCGCAAGCATCTGCACGACCAGGTCGAACTCCTCCCGCGTGAGCGCCCGGTACGGCCAGGCGCAACGCAGCTCGGAGAAGATCTCATCCAGTGTGCGCGCCTCCTGCGCCGTCATGGAGAGGATCGTCTGCGCGAGCACGTCGAGCGGCTTCTCGACGATCGCCGCCGTCTCGATGTCCTGCTCCTCGATCCCTTGCGCGAGCGCGGCCGCATCGGCCAGATCACGCCCATGCAACGGGTAGAAAGTGCCGCGCGGAATGCCGCCCACCCGATGGCCCGAGCGGCCGATCCGCTGCACGGCCGCCGAAACTGAAGACGGCGTCTGGATGAGCACGACCTCGTCAACCGCTCCGATGTCGATGCCCAGCTCGAGCGAACTCGTCGCCACGATCGCGGCCAACTCGCCGGCGCGGAAGCGCTGCTCGACGATTTCGCGGATCTCGCGCGAGAGCGAGCCATGATGCGCGTAGGCGACGTCGCGGCCCGCGGTCTCGTTGATGAGCCGCGTCACCTTCTCCGACATCCGCCGGCTGTTGCAGAAGAAGAGCGTCGAGCGATTGCGCGCGACGATCGCGAGGAAATCCTTCGCCATCGCGCGCCAGAAGGCGTCCTCGTTATCGGACACGGCCCCTGGCGCGGTCGCCTGGATGTCGAAGGGCTTGCGAATGCCAGAGCGCACGATCGCGACCGGCCGCTCTCGGTAGGCCTCCTCGTCCGCGCCATCGTCCCGCAGATGTGCGGCGCCATCAGCCGCGCGACCCAGCCACTCGCGTCCGCCCACGAAGCGCGCGACCGCCTCCAACGGATGCACCGTCGCCGAGAGCGCGATCCGCTGGAACTCGCCGTTCATCCGCGCCAGCCGCTCGATCGCGGTCATCAAATAGACGCCGCGCTTCGTGGAGGCGACCGCGTGGATCTCGTCGAGGATCACGGTCCCGAATCCAAGCAGCGCGCGCCGTCCGCTGCGTGAAGTGAGGAGGATGTTCAGGCTCTCGGGCGTGGTGATGAAGATCTCGGGCGGCTCGCGCAGCATGCGGCGTCGTTCGGCCGCGAGAGAATCGCCGCTTCTCACCGCCACGCGGACATTTGGAAACGGGATTCCTTCGCGCGCGAAGGCGGCCTCCAATTCCGCGAGCGGCTCTTCGAGATTGCGGCGGATGTCGTTGTTGAGCGCTTTCAGCGGCGAGATGTAGAGCACCCGCGGCTGCTCGGCTCTGCCCTCGATGAGCGTGTGGATCGCCCACAGGAATGCGCCGAGCGTCTTGCCGCTGCCCGTCGGCGCGGTGATGAGCAGGTGTTCCCCGCGCGCGATGCGTGCCCAGGCCTCTTCCTGGATGTCGGTCGGTTCACCGAAGCGCGCGCGGAACCAGCGCTGGATCACGGGATGGAAGAGGCCCAGCGCATGGCCGGGCCCATCGTCGCGAGAATCGCCGCGTGCTTTCCGCCTTCGCACATCCATGCGGGAAGGGTGCGGTGCAGGCTGCTCCGCTGTCAACGGGCCGATCGGAATGCCGATGAGCCACCGAAACCTGGATTCCCGTGGCTTTCCATCCGATGGCTGTGCGCGGAGCAGCGAGCAGCCCGGCACGCGGATGGCTCCCGACCACCGCGTCCGCAACTTGCGCGGCAGGCCTCACGCTCGTCAGCGGCTACCGCGGTCGCACTGTCCGGCAGGCCGAACGCGGTGACCGTCGGACTGTCCTCGTCACGGATTCAGCTTCTCGATGGTCAAGGTGTACTCGCAGTCCTGCCAGAAGCGCGCATCGACGAGCGCCTCGCCCGCCTGAGTCGCCGTCGCCTCCACCTGGATCGATTCCTCTTCGTTGACCAGGCTGACGAGGTCCTGGCCGGGAACTTTCAGACGCAAAGCCCGCGTGCCCGGTTGAGAAGAAGCGGTCGTCACGCGCAGCGTTTCACCCGCATTCAGGTCCACGCGGAAATTGTCCAAGTCTCCGGCGCAGCCGCGCAGAGGATAGGCCCCGGTACCGATCAGCGGCGCCTGATCGGCAAAATCGTTGTCTTCATACGCATCGTCCTGGCACGGCGCGCTCGCCGAGAGGCTCAAGTGATAGACGATCAGCCCGTCGGGGTCGAGATTTCCCAAGACCTCGACATAATAGGTCCCCGGTAGGAAACTGAATCCGACCGACCATGCTCCCAACTCCGCCTGCTTTCCGTACGCCGAGTAGAATTCATCATCCGCGCGTAGGAAATTCACCTGCAACCAGACGACGCCGGCCGACCGGCCGGGGATGGAAACCACATCCGTTTCCACGTTGATGGTGGCCGCTTCTGTCAAAGTGAACGAGTACCGGTCCTTCTCTCCACCGCAGAGCGTCAGTCCTCGATACTCTCGTCCGATTTCCACCGGCGCCGCCGTCGCGATCTCCTCGTTCGGTTCGAGTGAGTCGACGAAGCTCTCGCAAGCGAGCGGCAAGGTCTGGAAATCAAGATGATCCGGAACGACCGGGTTGCCCGCGAGATCGGTCGCTCCTTCCACCTCCAGGGTCAACCAGGAGTCAGGCGGATAGAGGAGATTCGGGGTGTAGGTGGCGGTTCGGGTGCCGGCGTCAAACTCGACCTCGTCCTCGCCAGAATGTCCGCTCAACCCGATGGCCGATGGCACGCTCGCCGGATCCATGTCCTCGGAGAAGGTCACTCGAAGGGGAGCCAGGAGCCCCACATCCGTTGCGCTGTCGGCCAGACTGAAGGCGGTGACGGTCGGGCGGACATGATCTTCAAAGACGAACTTCTCAATGTTCAACGAGTAGCCGCAATCCTCCCAGAAGCGCGTGGCGACGAGCGCCTCCCCCGCCTTGGTTGCGGCCGTCCGCAATTGCAGGTCACTGTCGTCCGTCGCGAACTGCGAGACCCTCGCCGACCCGGGCGCGGTCGCTTCCAGCCGTCGAAAGCCCGAGACCGCCGATTGCAGCGTCAGCTGCAGCGTATCTCCAGGCTGCATCGCCACGAGAAAATAGTCCTGATCGATATAGCAGGAGCGCAGCATGTAAAACCCCGGCGTGACCAGCCGCGCCTCATCGGGAAAATCATTGTCCTCGTACTCATCCTCAGAACATGGCTCACCGGCGGAGAAGGCCAGGTCGTAGACCACGAGATCGTCCGGGTCGACGTCGATGCCCGTATGGACCTCCGCGTAGTAGGTTCCGGGGAGGAAGTTGTAGGTGCGAGTGTAGGTCGCCGGCACGGGATCGACGGCATACGTCGAATAGTATTCGTTCTGCGCGCGCGCGTAGTTTATGTACCAGGAGTAGGCTGGGGCCGAATCCTCGGACGCGGAACGGATCGTGGTGGTCAAGGTAATCGCGGTCGTCGCGGCCACCGTGAAGGAATAGATGTCGCGCTCTCCTCCGCAAATCGTGAGACCCGAGAAGCTCTGCCCCATCACGACGGGAGTCGCCGAGGCGAATTCCTCGTTCGGCTCGAAGGGATCGTCGAAGCTCTCACAAGCGAGCGGCACCGTGTGAAACACGAGCGAGTCGGGAATCACCGGATTGCCCGCGAGATCAAACGCGCCTGACACCACCAGCGTCACCCAGGTATCGGGCGGATAGACGGTCGTCGTCTGAAACGTCGCCGTTCGCGTCGCCTCGTCGTACTCGATGTCCCCGTACGACGGATCGCCGTCGATGTAGATGGAGCCGGAGAGCACGCTCTCGAAGTTCATCGCCTCCGAGTAGGTGACGAGAATCGGCGTGATCAGCCCGACTCCGGTCGCGCTGTCGGGCAGGCTGAAGGCGGTGACCGTCGGCCGCCCTTCGGGAACGACTTTCTCCACCGTCAGCGTGTACTCGCACTCCTGCCAGAAGCGCGCCATAACGGACGCTTCGCCCGCTTGGATCGCCGTCGCCTCCATCCGGATGGTGTCGCGCTCGGAGACTTCGTGGAGCCGACTCTGCCCCGGAACCTGGAGTTCCAATCGCCGCGTGCCGGACACGGCCGAAACGATCGTGGCCCGCAGCGTCTCTCCTGCTTCCATGGCCACCCGGAAATGGTCCATGTCGACATCGCAGCCGCGCAGCGCATACTGCCCGGGCTCGATCAGCGGCGCTTCGTCGGAAAAATCATTGTCTTCGTATTCGTCGTCCGCGCACGGCTCGCTCGCCGTCATGGAGAGGTCATACACGACTTCGTCGTCGTCTCGCGCATGCTGGCCGGTTGAGATTTCCGCATAGTACGTGCCCGGCAGGAAGCTGTAGCTGTAGCTCAGGATGTTCAGACTGACCGCCGTGCCCAGGTAGGCGTACGACTCGCCTTCGGCGCGCAAGAAGTAGATCCACCAACCCGGATATCCGCTCGTGTCTTGCGAGGCGCACTGAACCTCGGTCGAAAGGGTGATGGTCGCCGCTTCGGTGAGCGTGAAGGAGTAGAGATCCCGCTCCTGGCCGCAGATGGTGAGACGCGGATACAGCCGCCCGATTTCCACCGCGGCCGCGTGCGCGAAGTCCTCATTCGGCTCGAGAGAGTCGACGATGCCCGCGCACTCGCACCCTTCGTCGTTCACGATCTCGACCCGCTCGCGATCGCACCCCCAACCACTCACCAGCAAGACCACAAGAACGAAAGAGAGAACGAGAACGATCGCACGCTTCGCCATGACGATTTCCTCCAAGGCGGCCCCCAGCGGCGGCGGAACGGCGGAAGCTGGAAGCGTTGGCTGGCCGACGCATCACTGCATCATTTCGATGGACGCCTTCCAGTCTCCGTAGTCGTCCTGATAGAGCTTGAAGTCCCCGACTTGGTCGAAGGCTTTTGTCTCGGTCTTGAACAGAAAATCCGCCTCACAGGTGCCCTTGACACGCGCTCTGATCGGCCAGTATCTGGCCTGATCATTGAATTTACCCTTCTGCTTGATTTCGATGAGCTCAATTTGGGCGTCCTTCCCACCCATCAAGCTACCAGACCATGACAGCGGGACTTGATGCTTCAGTTGTTCGGTTATCGCGGACTTGATGGCTTCGTCCGATGGGCCTTTGGAACAGGATGACAGCATCGGGAGTGCTGCGATCAAGAGTGCGGTCATCGCCCACAGTCGTCGTTTCCTTGGCACGTCCACCTCCTCCATTGTTCGGATGCGCCCTACTCTGTCCGGTCGCAGTCCACGAGTACGAGCCAGTCCCCGTCGGCTTTCCGGGCCAGCACCCCGAGCAGCCGCATGTGATGCGATACCAGCCGCACGGGTAAGAGGTGCGGCAGCGGCGTCGCCAAGGCATCAGCCAGTTCCTGGGCGCCACTGCCACGCCGGTCCAGAAAGCGATCGAACAGCTTGGCCATCATCTCGTTGGGGCGGTGGAAATCACGGTCGATGATGAAAATCCCATTGCGCCCACCCAGGCTTCTGCTCTGCCGCTCATCGAATCCGTAAGCCGCGTTCTTGAGCGCGGTGAGCATTTCCCGCGAACGCCAGACCCCCTCCTTTTTGCACACTCATGGAAGCGCGCAGTCATGCCCAAGTGCAAGGCTCGGCCTTTCCGCTCGAAGATGTGAAACTCGACAAACGGGACACCCGCCAGGGCCGGCTCAATGGCCTTCAAGCGCTCCCTGGCTTCCTCCAATTCCATCTTTGCAGTCTCGCGTCAGGTAAAGCATGGTGGTTGTTGGCCGCGGTCGCATTCCTGCACCACTGACCGTCCGGCATGCGCTCCAGACGGCACCCATCGGCGGCGCTCACGTTGTTCGCCACCTGCCGAGATGCCGATTCTGCTCCCGTTTCATGGACAGGCAACGGGAAAAAGCGAGAACCGCCCGTCCTCATGCGAGGACGAGCGGTTCTCGTGGCTTGCGTCTGCGCGGTCGCGCGCGATCAAACGCGCGCCCGCGCACGCACTTCTAGTACATGTCCATCCCGCCGCCGGCGCCGGCGCCCGGCATGGGCTCCTTGTTTTTCTCGGGGATCTCGGCCACCATCGCCTCGGTCGTCAGCATCAGGCCCGCGATCGACGCGGCGTTCTGCAGCGCGGTGCGCGTGACCTTCTTCGGGTCGATGATGCCGACCTCGTACATATCGACATACGAATCCCGCTCGACATCGTAGCCGAAGGCCTTCTTGGGGTTCTTGCGGACTTCCTGCACCACCAGGCTGCCCTCGACTCCGGCATTGTCGGCCAGAATGCGCAGCGGCTCCTCGAGCGCGCGACGCACGATGTTGATCCCGATCTGGATGTCGCCGGTCTCCTGCAGCTTGTCGAGCGCAGGCACGCAGCGCAGCAGCGCAACGCCGCCGCCCGCCACGATGCCTTCCTCGACCGCCGCGCGAGTCGCGTGCAGGGCATCCTCGACGCGCGCCTTCTTCTCCTTCATCTCGGTCTCGGTCGCCGCGCCCACATTGATCACCGCGACGCCGCCCGACAGCTTCGCGCGCCGCTCCTGGAGCTTCTCGCGATCGTAGTCGGAGGTGGTCTCGTCGATCTGGCGGGTCAGTTGCTCGATGCGCGCCTTGATGTCGGTCGCCTTGCCCGCGCCCTGGATGATGGTCGTGTTGTCCTTGTCGATGCGAATCGACTTCGCCCGGCCGAGATCGTTGAGCGTCGCGCTCTCGAGCTTGCGGCCGCGCTCTTCCGAGATCACCTGGCCACCGGTGAGGACCGCGAGGTCTTCGAGCATCGCCTTGCGGCGGTCGCCGAATCCGGGCGCCTTCACCGCGCAGCACGCGAGGGTTCCGCGCAAGCGGTTCACGACCAGGGTCGCGAGCGCTTCGCCTTCGAGATCCTCGGCGACGATCAGCAACGGACGGCCCGACTGGCTCACCTGCTCGAGCACCGGGAGCACATCCTTCAGGCCCGAGATCTTCTTGTCGTGGAGCAGCACATAGGCGTCGTCCAACGAGACCTGCATCGTGTCCTTGTCGGTGATGAAATAAGGCGAGAGGTAGCCGTTGTCGAACTGCATGCCCTCGACGACTTCCAGGGTCGTCTCCATGCCCTTCGCCTCTTCGACTGTGATCGTGCCTTCCTTGCCGACCTTGTCCATCGCCTCAGCGATGATCTTGCCGATCGTCTCGTCGCCGTTGGCGGAGATGGTCGCGACCTGCTGGATCTGCGCGGTGTCGCTGACCTTCTTGCTCATCTTCTCGAGCTCCGCGACGACCGTCTCGACCGACTTGTCGATCCCGCGCTTGAGGTGCATCGGGTTCGAGCCGGCCGTGACATTGCGCAGGCCCTCACGAAAGATCGCTTCGGTCAGGATGGTCGCCGTGGTGGTACCGTCGCCCGCGACATCGGAGGTCTTCGAGGCGACTTCACGCACCATCTGCGCGCCCATGTTGTGCCACGGGCTTTCGAGACTGATCTCCTTCGCGACCGTGACGCCGTCTTTCGTGATCGTCGGCGATCCCCATTTCTTCTCCAGAACCACATTGCGTCCGCGCGGGCCGAGCGTCACCTTGACCGCCCGCGACAACATCTCCACGCCCTCGAGAATCGCGCGGCGTGCCTCTTCCTGGAACACGAGCTGCTTGGCAGCCATTGTCAGCCTCCTCTCGTTCGAATCAGACGACCCGCCTCTTCGGCGGAAGCCCCACGATAGTGCTTGTGTCTTCGGATCAGTGCTTGCGTCTTCGGATCGGCGCTTTCGCGCTCGAGTGCGTCTCGGCACCGGGCGACCGAGCCTCACGACTGCTTCTTGCGACTCTCCCTACGACTGCTCGATGATGCCGAGGACATCGTCCTCGCGCATGATCACGTATTCCTCGCCCTCGATCTTGACTTCGGTGCCCGAGTACTTGCCGATCAGGACCCGCTGTCCCACCTGGAGCTCGATCTTCTGCAGCTTGCCGTCATCCGTCCGGCGGCCGGGGCCGACTGCCTCGACGCGGCCTTCCATGGGCTTTTCCTTGGCGGTGTCGGGGATGATGATGCCGCCCTTGGTGCGCTGCTCCTTGTCCTCGTCGAGACGCTTCACGAGAATCCTGTCTCCGATCGGACGAAACTTCGTCTTCATGACTCCTCCTCCCATGTCCCCGGCTGAAATCCCGCGCCGCTCCGCGGCGGCTCCGGCCTTCGCAGCCGATCTCATCGAACCTCTTGCCGATGTCTGCGGTGTCTTGCCTCGAACCTTCTTGCGCTCCATCGCCTCAACCTCTCTCGGTGCGTCGCCCCCATCCTCTGCTCAACGAAGCCAGGGCCTCGCGAATCGATTCCGTTTTTTCGGGAAGGAAATCGACGATGCGAATCCAGCCGCCGCGTTCGCGATAGGTGAACCGTGACGACACGGCCTGACAGGCCAGAAGCGTGCCATACTGACAGGCAGATGCCAAGAAGTTCTAATCACTATTTTTGCAATCAAATGCGCTTCTCGCCCGCCTTGCTATCACGGCGGGTCCAAACTGCTCTCGATCCATGGGCCGAGAATCGAACCATTCTGAATCGGTTTGTGTTCCAGTTTGGAACGAACTAAGGGGACCATTCGAGGAGCTAGCCAGCCATTCGAGGAGTAGGAGGAGAATCGAGAACAGAGCATTGCGAAGTCGACTGCCAAAATGGCAGGATACTTCCTCCCCGTTGTGGGTCGGAAATTCGGGCTTTGTTTCAGTGAAGTTATTGGAGCTGAAATGCTTGCGAGGCTCTTGCTTGAAGGCAGGTCAATCCGGATGGCTGGGCCTTCCCCTTCTTTTTCTTCCGTCTTCCTTTCTTCCCTTTCCTTTTCCGCTTCTGGGGGCTCCGCCTCGCTGGCCCGTTCCCTTTGCGGCCGCCCCCTGGTGCTCGCCCCCGCCTCCTTCCTTGATCTTCCGGTACAGCGTGCGGACTCCCATTCCCAGCATTTCGGCGGCCCGCTCGCGATTTCCTCTGGTCAGCCGGAGCGTCTCCTCGATCAACCGGCGCTCCATTTCCTCGAGCGATGTTCCGGCGCGGAAGAGCAGCTCTCCGCCTCTCGCCTTGCGTTCGCGAATCTCCGCCGGAAGATCGTCGAGCCCGATCGTCGATAGCCCGCCGATGGCGACACGCCGGCTCAGCTCCCGCATCACTTCACGCAGCTCGCGCACATTGTCGGGCCAGTCGAACGCCTCCAGACGATCGAGCGCATCGCGCCCAATCCCAACCCGCGCGGCGCGGTCGCCCAGGAACTCGTCCAGAAAATGCCGCGCCAGTTCGCTCACATCGCGCCGCCGGTGCCGAAGCGGCGGGACTTCGACGCGCGCTTCGTTCAATATCTGATGCAGACCCTCGTGGAATTGCCCCGCCTCGACGAGTCCTTCCAGGTCGATCTCGCTGGAAGCGATCAACCGGACATCCACCTCGATCGGCGGTTCGTTCAGGCTGGAACGCAGCTGGCGCGTCCTCAAGATCTCCGCGATGCGTGCCTGCAGATCCGTCGGCGCGGCCGCGATGGCATCGAGAAAGAGCGTCCCTTCGGCGGCCAGCTCGAACCGTCCGCGCTTGCGCTCGCGTCCCCCGCGCTCACCCACACCAAAGAGCTCTTGCGCGAGCAGCCGGGCGGAAAATGCCGCGCAATCGGCTTTGACGAAGGGGCCGTTGCGGCGTGTGCTGTTCTGATGAATCACCTGCGCGATCAGTTCCTTGCCCGTGCCCGGCTCGCCCACGAGGAGCACGCTCGCATCGAGAGGCGCGATTTCCTTGAGGCGCGAAATCACTCGTTCGGTCACGCCCGTCGTGCCGACGATGCCGGCGAATCCGTAGCGCTCGTCCAGTCTCCGGTTGAGCCGCGCGATTTCCGCGACGGCGCGTTGTTGGCTCGCGATAATGCTCACCGCAAGGACGATCCTCTCCGCGCGCACCGGCCGCGTTTCGAAGTCGACCACTCCGCGCTCCACCGCGCGCATGGCGGCGTCCTCTTCGCCGGGATCCAGGATCAGGATGCCGCCCGCCTCCGGATTGCGCGCGCGCGCGAGGGTGAGCAGTTGCAGGCCTGCGATCCGCGGAGTTCGAAGACGCGTGACCACGGCGTCGACGGCGGCCGAGTCGATCACATTCACGGCCGCTTCGCGATCGTTCACGACGACGCATTCGTATCCGGCCTCCGCCAGGCTCGCCCGAATGCGCGCGCCTTCGCTCTCGTCGTCGGTCACGACGAGAACGGCCGGCCGCGCCTCGCTGTCTGCTCTTCGCGCCACGAGATCTCCCGATCAACCGTTGGTTCGCCGACGCAAGACCACATCACGCCCGTCGATTTCGCGACACTTTGCCGCTCTCTGCAAGCGATGATCCGGCGACGGGCCACCCCACCCGGTCTTCCGCACTCCCTTCGGCGCGCTTCGAACGACGACATGCAGGATGCAAGGGTGTTCTGCGTTTCTCCCGCGGCCACGACGCTCAGGATTCGCCCGGGCACCCCCTAGTGGGTCGAAGATTCGGGATCTACCACCCGTCAACGCTTTGCGCGAAAGAGCATTAGATCGCTTTTGACCGGGCGTTTGCCTGCCCGCAACCCAATATCCCCGCAACTTCTTGGAAGCAAATCAATTGTCCACCAGTCCCCACGAATCTTCGACCCACAACCAGGAGGGAACGGCTCTTGCACCCCACCCCCGTCGCCGCCGTCCCTCCCTCGGGGCCCCCGCCCGCGGGCGCGTCGGCCGGCATCGGGCCAGGGAGATGTGCGCTTGCGAGAGAACGCGCTTGGGCGACGCACCGTCGGCACCACCGACGCGCGAGTCGCCGAAGCGAGCGACGGAGAGCCTGGCCGGCTGCGTCCGGCCGCCGCCGCGGAGATCAGCATCCATGCACGCGTCTCAAAGCCCGGGCGGATTGCGTTTCCTCGAGAATCTCGCCTATCTCGTCCCCGGGTATCACGGCTATCGCAGCCCCGAGCTTCGCCGCGGGGAAGACTCGCGTTTGCGCGCGCGGGTCTGCCGCGAGATCGATGTCCTATTGCACGCGATCGAGCATCTCTCCACGCAGTGGACCGCGCGCGTGCCCGAGGATTCGCTCGCGCTTCTCGGAGACCATCGCGCGCGACTGCTCGCCTCTTCGCACAATGTGCGCCTCGCGCCTGGGCACCTCGCGGGCTTCTTCGAAACCGAGCGCGTGGCGGAAGTCACGCTCGAGCGCGTACTCGAAGCGGATCTCCTGATCTTCCAGGACCTCGAGGAAACGCAGGCGCATGTGGAGCAAGGGACGCGGCTATCGACCGCTCCGCGCACGGTGCGCAAGCATCTGCGCGAGCTGGGCGAGCTGCTTCACCGTCTCGACGAGCATCTCATCATGCGCGAGAGGATACTGGCCGGGGGTTAGGACGGGTCGCGCGCGTCTTGGCGGGCTTCCGATCGGTGGGCGGAAGCAGCGCACGCAGCGCGCTCAAAATGCCTTCCGGGCCCTGCGTGCGCGAGACGCACGCATCCGCGACCCAGGTGGAGAAATCGGCTCCACCCTGCACGCGGCTGGAGAGCAGAAACACGATCGCGATCCCGGAATCCACCCGCAGCGCGCGTTGCGCGATCTCGCGTCCGCGGCCTGCATGCGCGTCGGGATCGAGCACGATCGCGTCGGCGCGAGCCACGGCGAGCACGGTTTCGATCTCTTCGGCGGGGGCAACTTCGCGGGCCTCATAGCCGGCACGGCAGAGAACCCGCGCATAGGCGCGGCGCAGAAGCGGGTGCTCCTCGACGACCAGGACGGTGCGCTTCATCCCTGACACCCTCCCTGGCGAACATCAGGCATCGGCGCGATCCGGGCGGCGACCGCAGACGCTCCGGCCGTCAGGCCAGCGAGCGGATGTACTGCGCGCCTTTCTGCACGGCCTCTTCGTTGAGCGGGATGAGCTTCTTTTTCTTGATGAACGATCCGAGGTGCCGCCGGACCTGCTCTTCCTTGAAGAGCCCGGTCTTCTCGACGATCGCCCCGAACATCACCATGTTGGCCGCCTTCGTGTTGCCCAGCTCGTCCGCCAACTTGGTGGCCGGCACCGCCACGGCGATAATATCTCCCCGCTCCGGCGCGCGGTCAATCAAGGAACTGTCGTAGAAGATCATGCCGCCCGGCTTGACGTCGGGCTCGAATTTCGTGAGCGAAGGCTTGTTGAACGCGACGAGGATGTCGGCCTCGGCGACCGTGGGCGCGCCGATCATGCGGCCGGAGACGCGCACGCTGCAGTTGGCCGTCCCGCCGCGCATTTCCGGACCGTAGGAAGGCAGCCAGGAAACCTGGTACCCCAGCTTCATGCCCACCGAGGCGACCCCCAGGCCCAGCAGCAGCACGCCCTGGCCCCCGAAGCCCGCGATCTTGAAGCGCGGATCGCGAAGCGCCTGGGGCAGATGATCCATGGAGGCCTGACCCGCCTCTTCCGACCTCTCTTCGCGCGTGGGGACTTCGAGAATCTGGTGCAGGTTCTCGCCGATGAAGGGCCGCGGCTCGAGCGCGCTCGCTTCGATTTCGGCCCCGCGATCGCGCAGGCAGCCGAGCGGGAAGACCGGTTCCATCGCCTCGTGGATCCACTCGCGCGCTTGCGTGGGATGCACGCCCCAACCCGTGGGACAAGGCGAGAGGACCTCGACCAGGCTGAAGCCCTTGTTCTCTTTCTGATAGGTGAGCGCCTTGTGGATCGCGCGGCGCACCTTGGCGATGTTCTTGGCATCGGTGAGGGCAACGCGTTCGATGTAGACCGGCGCCTGCAGAGCGTTGATGAGTTCGGCCACGCGCACCGGATAGCCTTCGTTGGAGGGCTTGCGTCCGTAGGGCGTGGTGGTCGTGCGCTGGCCTTCGAGCGTGGTCGGCGCCATCTGGCCACCTGTCATGCCGTAGATCGCGTTGTTGATGAAGACCACCGTGATCTTCTCGCCGCGATTGGCGGCGTGCACGATCTCGGCCGTTCCGATCGCGCCCAGATCGCCGTCGCCCTGATACGAGACCACGATCGAGTCGGGATGCGAGCGCTTCACGCCGGTGGCGACCGCGGGCGCGCGGCCATGCGCGGCCTGGATGTTCCCGGTGTCGAAGTAGTAGTACGCGAACACGCTGCAACCCACCGGGCTTACGAAGATCGTGCGATCCTGCACGCCCAGTTCGACGAGCGATTCGGCGATCATCTTGTGCACATTGCCGTGCCCGCATCCCGGGCAGTAGTGCACGACCGTCTGGTCGCCCCCGGCCTTGCGGTGATAGACCTCGTAGAAGCTCTTGGGCTTTTCGAACTTGACCTTCATCGCCGTTCTCCCTCGTGGGCCGAAACCTCGCTATTCGTCACGCCGGCCGGCCGGGAATCTCCGATGCGCCGCCGGCGAAATGCTACCGCTTCGCCAGCAACCGCTCGAATTCCGCCGCCAGCTCCGTCTCGGTCGGGATGTGCCCGCCGGTGCGTCCATAGAAGGAGACCGGCTTGCGCCCGAGAACCGCGAGCTTCACATCCTTGACCATCTGCCCGTCGCTCATCTCCACGCTCAGGAAATGACGCACGCCCGGCTTCTCCGCGAGCCTGACGAGCGCGGCCTCGGGGAACGGCCAGAGCGTCTGCGGGCGCAGCATTCCGACCTTCAGACCGCGCGGCCGCACGGTCTCGATCACCGAGCGCACCACCCGCGAGACGATCCCGAAGGCGACGACCACCAGTTCGGCATCGTCGATCTGGAAGGTCTCGTAGCGCACTTCCGCTTCGTTGATGCGCGCGTACTTCTCCATCAAGTGACGGTTGTGCGCCTCGAGCTCGTCGGCGTCGAGGTAGATCGAGGAGATGAGATTCTGGCGCGCGCGCGCGCCCACACCGATCGCCCATTCCTTCGCGGGCGGCGTCGCCGTCTGCGAAGGGAACTCGACCGGCTCCATCATCTGGCCGATCGCGCCGTCGGTAAGCACGAAGACGGGATTGCGATACTTGTCAGCCAGATCGAAGGCAAGCATCGTCAGGTCCGACATCTCCTGCACGGAATTGGGCGCGAGCACGATGTTCTTGTAGTTGCCGTGCCCACCGCCCCACACGACCTGATGATAGTCGCCCTGCTCGGGGGCGATGTTGCCCAGGCCCGGCCCGCCGCGATCCACCGAGACGATCACGCACGGCAGCTCGGCGCCCGCGATGTAGGAGACGCCTTCCATCTTGAGGCTGATCCCCGGGCCCGAAGAGGCCGTCATCACGCGCATGCCCGCGCCCGCGGCGCCATAGACCATGTTGATCGCCGCGATCTCGCTTTCGGCCTGCAGGAATGTGCCGCCCACGAGCGGCATGTAGTACGCGGCGGTCTCCGCGACTTCGCTCGCCGGCGTGATCGGATACCCGAAGTACGCCCGGCACCCCGCGAGAATCGCTCCCCGGACGATGGCTTCGTTGCCCTTGAGAATCACCCTGGCCATCTCGACTCTCCCTTGTCCTTCGTCCTCCGGCCTTGCGCCGCTTTCGTTTTCATCGTTCGCGCGCGCGCCAAGTCCCCGGCCCAATGCTCTACGGCTCGTGGTCTTCCTTCACATAGACCGTGATCGCGCCCGGCTCAGGGCACGAGTAGAAGCAGAAGCCGCACGCGATGCAGCCGTCGCCCTTGAAGACGCTCGGGTGGTAGCCCATGCTGTTCAGCTCGGCGGAAAGCTCGAGCACATGGCGGGGACAGACGGCCACGCAGCAGCCGCAGCCTTTGCATTCGTCCACGCGGATCTTCACGAATCCACGGATCTTGCCGGCGGTCTTCTGGACGGGTGCTTCCGATGCCATTCGCGGTTCCTCCGGGGCGTTCCAACGCGCCCTTCCATCTCGCTCACGCAAATGCGCACGACTGGGCAAAGCGAATCAGTCTAGCCCCTTTGCCGCTTGCGGTCAAGGGGCCGCAAACGCACTGCGCCAAAGGCGCCTCCCGGGGGGCTCCCGATCGCGCGTGAACCCCAAGCGCATGCCGGCCTCCGGAGACCCATCGCCTTGCGCCGCATCCGTCGCCCGGCGCGACCCACGAAATTGACGAGCCCGCCTGCCCGCGTTAGGGTTCCGGCGCGATGATCCGCCCGGCATCCGGCAGCCAGCATCCGGCATCCGGCACCGAGCGCCCGGCGGCCGCCATCGCCACACGGGCGCGGGATGAGGACCCGAGCATGAGCAAGCTACGCATCTACGCCTTGGCCACGCGGCCGTGGGCCTTCCCCGCCGCCATCATTCCCGTGCTCCTCGGCGGAGTCGTCGCCGTCACCCACGCTAACGTGCAGCTGAATGGCTTCCACTACATCCTCACGCTGCTCACCGCCGTCATCGTGCAGGGCGCCTCCAATACGATGAACGACATCTTCGATGTGCGCAACGGCGTCGACCGGCCGGGCATCGAAGGCTCTTCCCGCGGCATGTATGTGATGGGTCTCATGAGCAAGCGCGAGGTCGTCGTCGAGACGATCATTCTCTGGGCGCTCGCGGCCGCGTCCGCGGTCTACTTCGTCATCCGCATCGGCCCGATGCTGCTGCCGCTCATCCTGGGCGGTTTCGTGCTCGGCTTCGGCTACACCCTCACGCCGACGGTGTGGAAGTACCGCGGCCTCGGCGATCTGTGCGTGTTCGGCGCTTTCGGGGTGGGTCTGACGCTCGGAAGCTATGTCGTCCAGACGGGCAGCTATTCGTGGGTTCCGGTGGCCTACAGCATTCCGATTGCGATCCTGATCGCCGCGATCCTGCACGGCAACAATCTGCGCGACATCGCCAGCGACCGGGCCGAGGACATTCGCACGCTGGCGATGATGCTCGGCGAACGGCGCGGACGGATCCTCTACCTGTATCAGATCAGCGCAGCGTATCTGATCGTCGTCGTGCTCGCCGTTTCCCGCATCGCCGTCTGGAGCGCGCTGCTTCCGCTGCTCTCGCTGCCCCTCGGCCTGCGCGCGATGCGCGGAGCGTCCCCCGGTCTCGTCGGCGGCACCATGCCGCGCGAAGGCATCATCAATCTCGACATGCGCACCGCGCAATTGCAGATGGTCTTCGGACTGCTTCTGATCCTGGGCACACTGGCGCCCGCGCTGTTCTAGCGGCGCGTTCGCGAGAACTCGCGGAGGATGCCGGGCATGCAAGAGCCGCCTTCCGGCCAGGAGCCTTCCGGCCAGGAGCCTCCCAGCCAAGGACCGTTCGAGAAGGAACCGGAGCCCGAGCCGCCGCGCCCATCGCCTCCCGAATGGCATGCGCCTCCCGTATACCCGAGCTTCCTCGATGCGGCTCGTCAGGGACGCCACTCGGCCGGCCGCTACTTGCTGGGGATTCTCTTCGTCTTCTTCTTCTCGCAGTTCTTCAGCATCGGCCCGGCGCTCGTGCTCGCCTGGATCTTCGCCCCGCGCGGAACGACACCGGACGAACTGCAGGGCATGCTCGCCGATCCCGGTCGCTTCGGCCCGCTTCCCGGGTTCCTGTTCGTCAACATCATCTCGCTCTTCCTCCTCCTCGGCGTGATGCTCGCAGTTTTCGGTCTGCACCGCCGCCCGCCGATCTCGCTCATCACCGGCGCGCGACGCATTTCGATACGGCGGATCCTGCAGGGATTCGGCGTCTGGATGGGCCTCGCCATCCTGGCCAGCGCGGTCGACTACGCGATGGTTCCCGAGAGCTACACCTTTCAATTCGATGCGCGGCTCTTCTTCCCCTTCCTCCTGCTCGCGCTCGTGCTGACGCCGCTTCAGACCACCGGCGAGGAGCTCTTCTTCCGGGGCTATGTGGTGCAGGGTTTCAGCCTCGTCACCCGCAAGCGTCTGATCTTGTCGATGGTCTCGGGCGTCTTCTTCATGGTGCCGCACTTCGCGAATCCCGAAATGGAGCCGAATCCCTTCATCGCCGCCCTCGCCTACTTCGTGATCGGCTTCGCCCTCGCCTTCGTGTCGCTCCGCGACGGCAGGCTCGAGCTCGCGATCGGCGCGCATTTCGCGAACAATCTCTTCAGCTGGATCTTCGTCAATTACGAGGGCTCGGTGCTTCCCACTCCCTCGCTCTTCTTCACCTCGAACTTCGACCCTCTCGGAACGCTCATCGGCCTGATCATTTCTTCCACGATCTTCTATGGGATCTTCTTTCCGCCCTGGAAACGGCGCCCGCCCGCTTGGGACGCGGCTCCGCGTGGCGATGCAAGCGAGCCTCCCGGCGCCGCGCAGGATTTCGACGCTTCTCGCAGGCCGGCCGCTCCCGGCGAGACCGATCCCTCTCGGCCGTTGCCGGCATCTTCCATCGCGAATAGACTTCCCTTCGACTCGAACGATGGGGAATGAGGAGTGCGTCGCGCGCGAGCACGAGCCGCGCTGTCCGAGGCCGTCTTGCCCAGCTAGGGAGGCCCTACGAGCGATCACTTGATACAACGCGCGCTCGCCTGCCTGCTGCCTCCAGCCGCACACGCATCGCAAGCCGTCGAACCGCATGACGCGCAAATGACGCACGCCTCGCAAGCGACGCAAGCCAGCGATGCGATCGAAGCCACCCAAGCGACGCAAGCGACGCAAGCGACGCAAGCGGGGAGAGCGCCCAACTTCGCCGCCCCGCTCGCGCTCTTCCTGCTCTTCTCCTTCCTCGTCGTGCACTTCATCCGCCGTTCGCGGCGCGGGCATTCCATCTTCGTCCGCCGCATCGCCGGCATCGAGGCGGTGGAAGAAGCGGTCGGGCGCGCGGCCGAGGTCGGACGCAAGGTGCTCTATCTGCCCGGGGGCGGCTCGCTCGACGACAACCAGACGATCGCGAGCCTCGCCGTGCTGCGTCATGTCGCCTCGATGAGCGCGCGCTATGGCACGGACCTCACCGTCCTCAACCGCGATCCGCTCACCTTCGCCGCCGCGCGCGAAACGGTGCGCGAGGCCTATCTGCATTCGAGCCGCCCCGATCTTTTTCGCGACGAGGAAATCGTCTACCTCACCCACGACCAGTTCGCCTACAGCGCCGCGGTCACCGGATTCCTCGTTCGCGAACGGCCCGCCGCGAACTTCCTGATCGGCGACTACAAGGCCGAATCGCTGCTCCTCGCCGAAGCGGGGCAAGCCTCGGGCGCGATCCAGATCGCGGGCACGGCGGAAGTCAGCCAGCTGCCCTTCTTCGCCATCGTGTGCGACTACACCCTGATGGGCGAAGAGCTGTACGCCGCGGGCGCGTACCTCTCGCGCGATCCGGCGATGCTCGGCAGCATCAAAGGCCAGGATTACACGAAGGCCATCTTGATCGCGCTCGTGCTCGGGGGAATCCTTCTCGAAGTGCTCGGCGTTCACGGGCTGCGCGAGTTCCTGAGCGTTCGATAGCGTTCGATGGAGTCCGATAGCGTTCGATAGAGTCCGATATCGTTCGTTAGCGTTCGACAAGGAGGGCTGATGTCCTGGAAGCTGCGGCTTCCGTTGCTCCTCACCTTCTTCGTCGGCCTCGTGCCGATCGTCGCCTTCTTTCTCGCCGGCAGCGTGCCCGGCGTGGCCGGCGTGCGCGACACACTCGAGCGCTATCTCGTCATCGTCTCCGGTTTCGCCTTGCTCCTCGGGGTGGTGAATGTCCTGCAGAACAATCTGCGCAAGATCGAGCGCCGTCGTCCCGGCTGGCCCTACGCGGTCACGCTTCTGGCCGGGCTGGTCATCATGGGAACGATCGGCCTCTTGAGCGCGCTGCGCGTGGGGCCCTTTCAGGGATTGCTCGCGGGACCGCGCGGTGAGACGACGCCCTTTCTGTGGATGACGCGCGCCTTCTTCACTCCCCTTCAGGCGGCGATGTTCAGCCTGCTCGCCTTCTACATCGCCTCGGCCGCCTTTCGCGCCTTTCGCGTGCGCCATCTCGAGGCCGGCCTGCTGCTCGCGGCCGCGTTCCTGGTCATGCTCGGCCGCACGCCGCTGGGGGAATACGCGTTCGCCTGGATTCCGGGAGGCGAACGCTGGCTGCCCGTCCTCACCGATTGGATCATGGCCGTGCCGAATGCGGCCGCGCAGCGCGGCATTCTCATTGGCGCGGCCCTCGGCGCGGCGAGCCTGTCGTTGCGCGTGATCCTGGGCATCGAACGCTCGTACCTGGGAAGCAAGCAGGAGTAGCGCGTGGAGCGGCGTGGAGAACAGGAGATCCCTTCCGGTCCCAACTCGCGCGCCTCCGCGTCCTCGCATCGGCCGCGCCTCGACCGGCGCGTCATCTATCTTCTCCTCGCCCTCGGGACCCTGGTGCCGATTCTCTATCCGATCGGATTTCCCGTCTCGGTCACGCCTCCCGTCACGGCCGTCTTCGAGCGCATCGAAAGCCTCGCGCCCGGTTCGGTCGTGCTCGTCTCGTTCGATTACGGCCCCAACATCGCGCCCGAGATGGACCCCATGGCCGACGCGGTGCTGCGCCACTGTTTCGAGGGCGGCCTGCGCGTGGTGGTGATCGCGCTCTTTCCGGTGGGCGGCCTCACGATGGCGGGCGAAGCGCTCGCGCGCATCGTGCCCGAGTATCCCGCCCTCCGGCCGGGCGAGGACTATGTCTTCCTGGGATACAAGGACGGCACCCAGGCGGTGATGAAGCAGATGGATGTCTCCTTCGCCGCCGTCTTCCCGTTGGATGCGCGCGGCATTCCGATCGAGCGGCTGCCCCTCATGCAGGAGGCGCCCAACTTCGCCGCCATCGACCTCGTCGTCAGCTTCTCGACCAACGAGATCGGCGAATGGTGGGTGACGCTCGTGAATGCGCAGTTCGGCGTTCCGGTCGCGGTGGGCTCGACCGCGGTGTGGGCGCCGAAGTACTTCGCCTTCCTCGATGCCCGCCAGATGGTGGGATTGCTCGCGGGATTGAAGGGCGCGTCGGAATACGAGCGCCTGCTGACCGCCTCGCACCCGCGTCTCGCGCCCCGCTACGAACGCGCGGGCGTGTACACGGCGAGCAAAGCCATGGACGCGCAGACGATCGACCACGCGCTCGTCATGGCGCTCATCGTGCTCGGGAATGTCTTCTTCTTCATCGGACGGCGCACGCGGCGCGAGCCGGGGCAAGGGGGCCGCCCATGACGGCCCTGACGAACATGACGGCGATGACGGGCACGACGGCAATGACGGGCACGCTCGCCATGCTCCCGGGCGCCCCGCCGAGCGCGGCGGTGGCCGCCCCCGATCTGCTCGCGTTGTGGATCGGCGCGTTCCTCACCCTCTGCATCTTCAGCTTCCTCTACCGCGACAATCCCTTCTTCCGCTTCGCGGAGAGCCTTTTCGCGGGCGTGTCGCTCGGCTACTACATCGGCACGGTGGCGACGAACACGCTCGCGCCCAATCTCGTCCGCCCGCTCGTGCGCGACTTTTCCGGAAACGCGCACCTCCTCATTCCGCTGTTGCTCGGGCTCAACCTCTATTCGCGCTTCGTGCCGAAGATCGCCTGGTGGGCGCGGATCTCGCTGGCCGTCTACATCGCGTACTTCGTGGGCATCAACATGGTGCAGAAACTCCAGGGAGAAGTGATCCCCCAGGTGGGCGCGACCATCCTCTCCCCCTGGGGCGGGGCCTTCACGCCGCTCGACAATCTCATCCTCATCGTGGGCGTGCTCTCGGTGATGCTCTACTTCTACTTCTCGATCGAGCACACGGGGCCGGTGAAGTCGATTTCGAACGTCGGGGTGTGGTTCTTGATGGTGAGCTTCGGCGCGGCCTTCGGATACACCGTGATGGCGCGCATGTCGCTCCTGATCGGGCGGATGAATTATCTCTTCATCGATGTGGTGCGCGCCACCCGGGCCTGGTTCTAGAGAAGGCACATTGCCCGGCTATCGCTGCGCTCGCAGTCGCGGACAGTCCGGGCACGATGCGCGTCACTCCGGTTCCTTGCCGTCTCCCGGTTGGCGAAGGATGTCCCGCGTCCCGCGCGTTCCTTCCAACTCGCTCACGGCGTTCGCCAGCGAATCGAAGCTGCCGAAGTCGACGACGCGCAGAATCGTCTCGCCATGTCCGCCGCCCTTCAGCCAGCGGCGCACCAGCACGCGCTCGGGGGAACCGATTTCCTGCAAGGGTCCGCGCGCGCTTCCGCGGAAGAAGGCATCGAGCTCACGCGCCAGCTCCGCCCGATCGCACGAGCAGGCGTTGCTGATTCGCGCGGCGCGTTCGCCGTCGAGCGCGTACCAGGTCCCTTCCCCCAGCGTGCCCGGTTGATGGAAGAGCATGGCGCGATCGCCGGGAGGCAGCTGCGGCTCTTCCCCCAAGTCCACTTGCACATTCCACGACGGCTTGCGCGAGCGGATCTCGCACAGCTCGAGGATCAAGGCATCCAGCTCATTCGCGGTCTCTTCGATCTCGAAGCGATGAATGCGCGCGAGCAGCTCCTCGCGCCGCGTCGAAGCCTCGCCGAGCGGGCGGAAGTAGGACATGACTCTCCGCCGCAGGTTCGCCGACTTGCCGACGTAGAGCACCTGGTCCGCGCGATCGTAGAAGCGATAGATGCCCGCGTTTTCCGGCAGCGCTTCCAAGTCCTCAGGGCCGAACGCGCGCTCGACCGACCAGACCTCTTCCTTCGCGGCCGCGCGCGCGGCCAGCGGAGCGAGGGCCACCTGAATCCACGAGCGCAGCTTCCGTTCGCGCGCTTTCTCCACGACCTCATCCAGCCAGGCGCCGAGCGTGTCCAGCGAAGCCGCCGCGCCCTTCCCTCGCCACGCGCACAGATCGATCACGACCGGCTCGATCTCGGCGAGCGCGTGCAGCCGCTCCTGCGCGCCCAGCCAGCGTCCGAGCGCTCCCGGCCGCGCCGTCGCCACGGGGAATTCGCGAAGGTCCGCGATCGTCTCTTCCAGAGCGGCGCTCGTCTGCGCTCCGCAATGTTCGCGCGCGGCGCCGCGCCGTCCCCACAAAGCGGAACGCATCTTCCAAAGCCACGGCTCGCGCTCCGTGCCCGGACGCATCTCGAGGTCGATGAGCACCACCGGAGGCTCGAGCGAGGCGCTCCCGGCCGGCCTGCAGGTCCATCGTCCGTCGCTCTCTTCCACGAAACGCGGATCGTTCGCCAGCAGCGCGCGCACCAGCGCGGCCGCCCCCTTGCCGTCCGGAGCGGAGAGGCGCAGAAACTCGCGCGCGATCACCCGCGCCTCGAGGCTTGCCCCCTGCTCCAGGGCGTAGGCCGCGATCCGCTCGATCAATTCTCCTCTCGACAACGCTCCTCCTGTTGCGATGGCGTTCGGGCCAGGCGAGCGCCATGCATGTTCGAATGACGACAGAAGCATGGCGTTCCTTCGCCGAGCCACAGTCTGCCTCACGCTGGCGCTTCGCTCAACGATCCTCGCCCGCCGCGCGCACGCACTGTCAAGCCGCGTGGGGTCAGCGGCCCGCGCAGAGTCCTAGTTCCCCGCGCAGGTCCACGCCGCGGAGACGCCCACCGCTGCCTCGAGCCCGCCGTCGATCAGGCGCATCAAGCGTACTACCCCTTCGAACCGCGTTCGCGCCCGCGCGACTCCCGCCCAGGCCTCGCCCATCAGACAGCCCGCCGGAATCGCCCGCCATTTCAACCCGGAGCGCGCCGCGTGCAGGGGAACATAGGCGGGTGAGCTCGCCTCTTCGGGAACCGCGGCCAGGGAGGCGCCGCTCCAGAACCGCTGGCCGCGCTGCGCGGCTTCGATGTGCAGGACGCTTCCGCCGCCGCGGTCCCAACTGCGCGCGCTCTCGTCGTCTTCAACGGTCTCGAGCGGTTGGCGCCGGCCGGGCAGCCCGATCGGCGCATCCGCCTCGTCGTAGGCCAGCGAGGCCCGGCTATCCCGGAATCGCACTGCCAGCGTGATCGCCTCGGTCACCCGCATGCGGCCTTCGACTTCGAGCAGCGATCGATGCGCGCGCAGCAAGGCGCGCGTGCCCGCGTCATCGGGATCCGCGCGGCATTGCTCCTTCTCGGTGGCGCCGAAGGTCACGCGCAATTCCGCGCCCGACCAGGGCTCGGTTTCCAGCGCCAGTCTTTGCACCCGTTCCATCGGCCGCAAGGCTCCGCCGCTCACCGGCCTCGTCATGCGCAGGCCCACGATCGGCCGCACGCCGCGCAGCAGAGGCAATTGCCAGTCGATCCGCCAACCGGAATCCGCTTCCGCATCCGCCGCACTTGCGACGGAGGTCTCGTCGCTCCACATCCAAGCGGCCTCGACCGCGCCGAACAAGCGCATCAATGGTTGGCGCGCGTATCCGGCCAGCGCGTGAACGGTGCGCCGTTGACGATCGCCTTCGCCCGGCTCGCCCCCTTCGTTCGTTCCGATAGGCAGCCCGCCGGTCGCCTCCAGGATCACGCATCCTTCCCGCAGCACGGGCGCAAACAACGAAAGCGAGCCGCCGTCCGGCGTGCCGTGCGCGGCGGAGCCGTCATCTTCGCTCGCGTGTCGCTGAAACGCTGCGGAACCATCCTGTTCTCTCGCGTGCCAGCGAACGGCGGCGGACCATTGCGGATCTCGCGACGGCCCTCCGATCAACATCAGCCCCGCATGCCGATAGACCGCGCCCACGGCGAAGCACCGCGATTCCTCTTCTCTCGTGCCAGAAGCCCATCTCGTGCGAGAGGCCCATCCGAAGAGCCCGCCCTTGTCATCTTCCTCGATCTCGTCATCCCCGTCGCCGAAGAGCAGCTGGGCCGCCATGCCCCAACACCGCTCTTCGCGCTTCGCGAGCGTTCCTCTCGCGCCGAACAGGGTCGCCTTTCCGCGGCTCGCTCTCGGCACGGGAAAGGCGCCGAAGAGAGAGCGCTGCGCAAGCAGCCCGCCGGCGGCCCAGGTCACTTCCATTTCCCCCGCGATCACGCGCACGCGCGATGCCGCTCTCGATCGTCCCTGCCCGCCGAAACCGATGTCGGCGTATCCAAGCGGCCGCCCATCGGCGTACCGGCCGGCGAATTCCCATCGTTTCGCTCGCATGCGGCCGTGCACTTCCGGCCGAATGCGCAGCCGCCACGCGCGGGCCGCGGAGAAGCCCCCATGGGAATCGTCGACATCGTCCGAAGATTCGACCTCTTCGGATTCGCATTGCATCTCGGCATCCGCTCCCATCTTCGCTTCCTCGATCGTCAAGGCCTGCGCTGCGTGCGCCCCTCCCCACGCGGCCCAACACGCGAGCGCCAGGAACGCGACCGCCCGACCTCGTCTCGTCATCGCCAGGCTTCGCGTCGTCATGGGCCGGCCTCACTTGTCATGGAAGCGCTTCGCGGCTGGGGGGACTGTTACCGGCGGGGTGAGCGCTTTCCTGCCGGCGTCGCATCTCGAACCTTGCCTGCGCCGGCCGGCCGTTGATGCGCGCCGTCGGGTTGTCGTTTCTTTGCCTTGGTTCCAGGGGTTCGGGGAAGCCTGCAGCCGGGCAACTCCTCGCGGAGTACGCGACGCAGGGTCTCCTCGAGCCTCTCCTCTTTGCGCGCCACGTAGTCGCGAAGCGCAAGATTGATCAGCGTCTGGTAGCTTCCGCCCCCGGCCGCATGGACACGCTTCCGAAACCAGTCCAGAAGATCGTCATCAATGCGGATGGTGATCCGAGTCTTGCCCCGCGGGACTTGGAGGATCGGTCCCCGTTTCGCCTTGCGGAAATCATAGTTTGCCTTCATGCGCTAGCCCTCGTACTGGCGGCGCTCACGGGCCGTGGCCTTGCGCGCCGAGATGATCCGGATGCGCTCGCGGCGCCAAGCGTAGACTACGACCACGATCCGATGGAGGAAATCCTCCCCGATCGCGACGAAGCGGATCTCGCCATGGCGCTCGTCTGGGACGCTCAATGCGAGCGGGTCTTCGAAGACGCCGACGACATCGGCGAAGTCGACTCCGTGGTGGCGGAGATTCGACTCGGCCTTCTCCGGATCCCACTCGAACGCCCCGTTCCCACTGTATGCACATCTGTGCATCTCGGTCAAGAGAGCCCCATCTCCGCAACCCGGCGGCCGCATCGCGTCATCCCGCCTTTCCCAGCGCGCATTCCCGCGACAACCATCGCAGCGTGATCTCGGAAGTCCATCCGAGTTGCGGATGCCACCGTTGCGCGAAACCGAGCTCGAGGGACGCGAACCTCCAGGCGACCGCCCCGCTCGCCTCTCCGGTTCCGCTGCGAAAGGTCTGGATCAAGCGCATGCGATCGAATGCGATGGCGAGCGCGAAGCAGGTCTCGGCCGCCCCGCGCGAAGAAACCGAGCGCTCGACCAGCAGACGGGTTGCGCCTTGCACATCCATCACCGCGCGACCGAGGAGCAGCGAAGCGGGCGTCGATTCCCCATTCCCGCGTCCGGCATCGACGACTCCTCCCTCGAACGCGAACAGCGCAAGGCTCCGCGGCCGAAATCTCGCGAGCAAGGTTGCGGCCAGTTCGGGCCGCCCGTTCTGCCCGGCGAGCCCGGCGCCGAATGCGCGCACGCCCGCCATGAGGTGAAGATCCTCGCGCAACGAAAGGAACCGCCCGCATCCGAGATGCCATTCCCGATATCCCGCCGGGGCGATCAGCGAGCCGGCATGGATTTCCCATCGCGTTCCAGGCAAGCGGACGAGCACGCGATGGAAGGTCAGCCCGTTCACGCCGTAGGGGCGCGCGATCGCGATCGCCGCTCGCATCGCGAGGCGGCCGCCAGGCCGTCGCGCATCGGGATGGCGTGCCTCCTGCCCGCTCGCATCAAGCCTGCGCGCATCCGTGCGATCATCCTGCCCGCTCGCGTCCGGCTCGCCCGCGCGCTCCTCCAGCAAGGTGAGCGGGTACGGCGCCCCCCACGCGGCCCGCCATTCGTGCGCTGCCCGCGCGCACGCGCATTCCCCCGCCGCCAGCAGCGCGAGCACGATGGCCCCGCGCGCGAAGGCTCGCATGCGCGCCCCCCTCAAAATTCTCGAACGAGCGCGAGTGGAACGAGGTGGCTCTCAGACCTTCCCCCGGTGTCGTCATGCACGATGGCGCGCACGAGATAGAGCCCCGTCGGCAGCGGTTCGCCTTCGCTGGAACGGCCGTCCCAAGCGAGGATCACGGGGCCGGCCGCATCCGCTTCGGCGACCAGCGTCGCCACCCGCAAGCCGGCCAGGGTGTAGATGTCCGCGCTCACTTGCGAGCCCGCCGTGCTGGGAATGCGAACGAGGCAGAGCCGCCGCTGATCGCTCGTCGCATCCAACGCGGCGCCGGGCGCGAAGGGATTGGGCTCGGCGCGCCACTCGCGCCGGGGCCCATTGCCTTCCGGCAAACCCGCGCGACCGGGGCTCGATCCGGCCGCGGAGGCGCAGGGCACGAGGACTTCCGGACGCACCAGGCGCCCCCTCTCGATCCAGCGCTCCAGCGATATGCCCCCGCCATCGAGATCGCCGGGGGCATAGCGCACATAATCGCTCGGCACTCCAGCGGCATCGAACAGGATCACCTGGTCCGCATAGCCCCGTTCGCGATCCACGCTGTTGTTGAGCGAGGGCCACGCGCCGCCGCGCGATTCGATCGCCTCCTCTGGCAGGCCGGGATGCGCGCGCAGGAACTCGTCCGGCTTCTGCGCGACGATGCGGCATTCTCCCGGCGCGACCGCGCGCGAACCGAGGAGCGTCGTGGTCGTGAAGGAATCGTCGCTGAGCGACCACCCGGAAAGCGAAAGCGTGTCGGGCGAGCGATTCCACAACTCGACCCATTCGCCCTCGTTTCCCTCGGGGTCGTATTGGATTTCGGAGATGATGAACGGCCCGCGCCCGATGCGAATACGGTCTTCCAAAGCGACTCGTTCGCCTTCGGGCCCTTCGATTTCACAGCGCCATGGCACGGAGGCGGCGGAAGTCATCGTGTCGGGGACGACGAGCCGCCAACCGAGTTCCGTCGATTCGTCGGGCTGCAGCTGCGACGCATCCGGCGCCTGCCATTGCGCGCGCAGCGGATCGCACTCCAGACGCGCGCTCAACTGCGGCAGCGCGAGCGCGCTCGCCCCGGCATTGGCGAGGGCGACATACAGCGCGCCCGTTTCGCCCGCCTCGAGAAGCGGCGGATCGCAGCGGCCGCGGGTCAACTCGACCGACCACGCGGGCGCGTTCGATCGACCCGGGCTCGGACGCGAGCGGCCCTGGAAATCGATCGCGTTGTCGCCGGTGTCGTTGCCGTCCGGAACGCGCGCCAGGCTCCATCCGCCCGGCACATCGGCCGCGGAGCTTCCTTCGCGAAACTCCTCGCATTCGAGCGGCCCCCATCCCACTCGATCTTCCACTCGCTGCGGCGACGAAAGCCTCATCGCATCCGGACCGTTCTGCAACGCGAGCGGCGCGCGCGCATCGGCCTCGCCGGCCGCCAGCGCGCCGGCGATCAAGAAGAATCCGCCCGCCTCGATCCGGTCTCCGGGCGTCCCTTCCCATTGCACCGACCATGACCCTTCGCTCGCGCCGTTGCCCGCTTCGATTCGCCAGCCCGAAAGCTCCACCGGCAGATTGCCCGCATGGAACAATTCCACGAACTCGTAACCCGCGTCCGCGCCCGACGGGTCGTACAGCACTTCGTTGATGCACACCGCTCGCGCGTCGCGTGCGACTGCGCCGAGCAAGATGATCCCCGCGAATGCGAGAGCAATGAAAGGCACGCGCATGCTTTCCTCCCGGCCGGACCAATGGCGGACGCCCACGAAGGCGTCTAGCCAACAGCGTGCCGGAAAGGGGGCGTCGGACGGCGGACGATGGGGGCGCAGAACGAAGAGGAAGGCATGGACAGGTCGTGGATCGAAGCTCGAGCCGGGCGGTCGGGCGGGTCAGGGCTCTCTGCGATATTGGCCAGCGCGCGGTTCCCTGGATGGGGCCGAGGAACCGCGCGATGACCGAAGGGCTGCGCACCTGTGCGTGCTGCGGTAGGGTTGGCCCACCGCGCGAGTGCGCGATCAGCCCGCTCTCTCTCCCGGCCTCGTTTCTTGAATGCGCGTCAGCCACGATTGCAGGTCGGCGATGAAGCGCGCATCGCGCGTCTCCTCCTGCTCGCGCTCGATCATCGTGAGCGCGTCCTGCACACGCAGCAGCCCCCGCTCGATCCACTCTTCCCAGCCCCAGGCGGACTCCAGCGACTCGTTCGCTTCGCGCAGCACTTGCTCGAGCAGGCGCGCGGTCTCGCCGAGGTGCTCGAAGCCGAGCTGCAAGGCGGCTCCCTTCAAGCTGTGCATCGAACGATGCAGCTCTCGCAGCCTCTCGGGAGACGCGCCGCCCGTCGTCCAGATGGTGAGCCCGGTTCGAATCGTATCGAGATGGCCCCGCGCGGATTGGAGGAAGACCGGCCGCACGATCGCCCATTCTTCGGGAGTGAAGGAATCTCTGCCCGCCATGCTCGCTCCTTTCCGGTGTCACGAAGCGATCCGAATGCATCTCCGTGAGGATCGCGCTTCGCTGGAAGATGGGCGCGATCTGCCTCATTCATCGGAAAAATGGAGCAGGATCTTCAGCGGTTGGCTTCAAAGAGGTCGGCCGTTTCAGGGGCATGGAGGCGGTCGTATCCAATGAACCAGGCTTCTCTTGCGCGGAATGCCTATCCACCCTCGGCATGCCGCGCATAGCGGGCGCGGAACTCGAGCAGGCCGGCGGCGATCTTCTCGGCCAGCAGCGTCCGGTGCTTGGGCGAGCGCAGCCGATCGGCTTCCTGCGGATTCGAGATGAATCCGAGCTCGACCAGCGCCGACGGCACCCGGCAGGATCGCAAGACGACGAAGTTGGCCTGCTTGACTCCCCGCGAAGTGGCGAGCTCCGCGCTGACGAGCGCATCGAGAATCGCCTCGGCCAGCAGACTGCTGCGGCGCAGGGTGTCCGTTTGGATCAGATCGACCGCAAAGGGCAGCTCGGCGATTTCTCCGATGTACGGATCTTCCTCTTCCGAGCGCGCGAGATTCTCGAGCGTGGCCAGCTCGCGCGTCTCCACGTCGTCCGCGCCCTTGAGCGAGAGGTAGAAGACTTCGGCTCCGCTCGCCGAGGGCGCGTGGCAACCGTTCACGTGCAGGCTCACGAAGACGTCCGCTTCCTTCGCCTCCGCATTCCGGATGCGTTGCTTGAGGCTGAGAAGGGCGTCCTTCTCGCGCGTCAGATACGCGCGCACTCCCGGCTGTTCGTTCAACCGGTCGACGAGCTGCCGGGCGACATCGAGCACGACTTCCTTCTCGTCCAGTCCGCGATGTCGCGCGCCCGGATCGCGGCCGCCATGGCCCGGATCCACGATCACCACCCAAGGCTTCGATCCCGTCGGCGCCGGCATGGGCACTGGCGGGGCGGCAGGAAACGCAGGGGCTTTCCCTCCGTTCGCCATGTCATCCTGCGCCTTCTTGTCCTGCGCCTTCTTGTCCTGCGCTGTCTTGTCCAGCGCATTCATGTCCGGCGCATTCTTGTCCGGCGGCTTCTTCCCATCCGGCTTGGCGCCTTCCTTGCTCGCCGAAGCCGCGTCGCTCTTCTTCTCGCCCGCCTGGTTCGCCGTCTCGGTCGAAGCCGGAGCCGATTCGGCAACGGAGCCTGCGTCGCGATACACATCGCAGACCACGCGGAAGCCGCGCCCGTCGCCTGGCGGGACGGTGAAGATCTTGTGGCGAGCGGCGGCAGCCAGATCCAGCACCACCTGGCTCTTTCCTTCCCCCTGGCGATTCACGCGAATGCTCTTCACCACGCGATCGCGCACCGAGGGAACCGCGAAGTCGTTCGCTTCCACGGAAGGAAGGTCGATGAGGATGCGATCGGGATCGCTGAGCACCAGGCTGCGGTAATCGGCTTCGCCCTCGAAATCGAGCACGATCCGCAAGTGATCTTCGTGCGTTCCGGTTCGCAGGCCGACGAGGGTTGCGGCCGAGGCATCGGCGGGGAACGAGAGCACGCCGGCGAGCAGCACGAAACAGACAGCGAAGGCGATCCGCATCACAGCGTTTCGTCCGCACCGCCTCTCGATCCAAGAACGAACCATGCCGTCCCTACTCCGAACAGCCTCGCCCGAACGCCTTCGTTCAGTCCGGAAACGCCCGCACCCGGATGCCTTCGCGTTGAAGCAGCGCGGCGGTCACACCCATGCCTGGCACTCGCTCCCGCCCGCGATGGATGCGCCCGCACCCGCAGGAAGGGCTGCCCTGCTTCAGGATCGCTTCCTGTACCCGCAGCCTCCGGCAAAGATGCAGCGTCTCGCGCGCCCCGCGCAAGAACGCGTCCGTGAAATCGGCTCCGTCGCCGGCAATCACGCGCGCCCTTCCCTCCAGCACATCCTCACCGCTTTCGCCGACGATTTGCGCGGCGGTCCTCGGAGTGGGCAGCCCTCCGAGTTGCTCGGGGCAAACGGGAATCAGGATCGCTCCGCCGGTCTCACGCTGCGCACGGGAAACCGCGTCCGGCTCGTCCTGCGAGGATGCATCTCTCGTATCGGGCGTGGAATCGGGACTGCTTGCGGGCCAGAGGGCATCATCGGGAAGCGCGTTGCCATCGTAGCGGCAGGCGAGGCCGAGCAGACATGCGCTGATCAATATCACGGCGGACCCCGAGGAGGGATCTCCAGACCGGGTCAACCCTACGGGATGTACTTCACGGGATTGACCGGCTGGCCATCGTTGTGAATTTCGTAATGCAGGTGCGCGCCCGTCGCACGACCGGTGCTTCCCACCCTTCCGATCGCATCCCCGCGTTTCACCGAATCGCCCTTGTTCACCAGCACGCGTTCGGCGTGGCAGTAGATCGAAACGAGCCCGTTGCCGTGATCGATGCGAACGACGAGCCCCAATTGTCCATCGCGTCCCGCAAAGACCACGCGGCCGTCCGCGCTGGCGCAAAACGGCGTGCCTCGCGGAGCGCTGAAATCGCATCCCTCATGCATGGCGGTCCGGCCCGTGAAGGGATCGAGCCGGAATCCGAAACCGCTCGAGAACGAACAGGCGCCCTTGACCGGATGGACGGAGGGAATGTGCTCCATCCGTTCTTTGGAAACCAGGATCGCCTTCTTCGCGTCCGCGAAACCCTGCTTGTCCAGTTCCAGCTGATTGCCCAGACGCTCCAGCCGCTCGTGATAGAGACCGATCGTCTCCGAAGTCGGGTCGGGCAGGCCGGCGTCTTCCGAAGGCGCCGGGCCACCCACGGCGCCGCCCAGGAGGGTCGCATCCTCGGGCACGGGAGGCAGGCCGGCGAGAACCCGGGTGTCGTTGGCCAACTGGATCTGGGCACGGACCGCGCCGTCCAGGCGATGGACTTCGCCGCCGAGATCGACGAGCTCCTGGCGAAGGCCGTCATTCTCGGCAAGCAGGACGGCGTTTTGCCGGCTGAGGGCAAACATGCGCAGGAAGGAGATGCCCGCCCCGGTGACGAAGACCGTGGCAGCAATGAGCGCGCCGAACAAAACGGCCCTGGGTATCCTGGGAACGCGCAGGCGGCGAATCTGGCCGGCATCATGTGGAACGATCAGCAGATCCAGATACTTACGGGGCATTCTATTCATCCTTGACGAACTGCACATCCCTCCAAAAGACAGACACTTCGGCCCGTCCCTGTACCGCGAATGAAGTGGGGGGAACCTACCAACCGGAGGAAAAGCTGTCAACTTGAAGATCGGCAGACCGGGCGAAAACTTGCCTGCTCGTCACCGGGAAATCGGCCGGTCCGTGCCCATTTTCGGGCTTGGCTCGGAAATGGCTGAAGGATGTTGCCATCTCTCCGAGGCGTTCTCTATGAGGAAGCGGTCCGGAGCTCGGCGTTCGGGTGGGTCCCACCCTGAAGCCTTGAGTCCCGCCCGTTGCTTGCGGAAAGACTGAACCTACGATCAAGAATCCTCGGATCGGGGAAGACCGGAAGATGGATCCCAATCAAGGGACGCTTCTGCTCTGGGGGAATCGCCCTGGCTCGATGCAACCATCTGCTCGGCCGGCGGAGGCTCGGTCGCGACGAGCCGAGCGGGCGCCGGCTCTTGTTCTTTCCCCTCGGCGGCGCGCTCTCCTTCGCCCTGGCGCTCTCGTTCGTATCGCTGCTTGACCTCCCCCGTCTTTCCGCGGGCCGTCTCCTGGATCTCTTCGATCTCGGTGCGGCATTGCGTCCGGCCGGCCTCCAATTCCCGCACCCGCAGAATGAGCTTCTGCACGATCTCATCGGCAAAGGGATCGCCCGGCTGCGCTTGCCCGGCGAGCTCGCACACGCGTCTTCCAATGGCCGCCTGCTGCTTGACGATTTCGCGGTCGATGCTCAGCGCGTCCAAGCGCCTTCGGCTGAGGCGCGCTACTTCCTCCGTCTTGATGCCGGCCAGCTCACAACTTTCGCGCAGCTGTTGAAGCAGCCGCCCCCACCGGCCTTCCTCCATCGCGAGCCCTCCCGTCCTGCCGCCGGTCACTTCGGTCCTGACCCTTCCGCGGCCCTCTGCTAGAATGCGCCTCGTGGTCTCTTCTCGTCAAAGCGTGTTCTTCGTGAGCGATGCGCACCTCGGCAGCGGCGCGGACACCGAGAGTCGCGCGCGTATGCTCGTCGATCTGCTGCGCGGCTTTCGGGAGCGCGCGGCCCGCGTGTACATACTCGGAGACCTCTTCGATTTCTGGTTCGAGTACCGCCACGCGATCCCCAAAGGGCATTTTCCCGTTCTGCGCGCCATCGCCGAGCTCGTCGAGGCGGACATTCCCGTCCATTACCTGGGCGGCAATCACGACTTCTGGTGCGGCAGCTACCTCACTCGGGAAGTGGGAGTGGAAGCGCACGCCACGCCGATCGACGAGGAAATCCAGGGCCGGCGCATGCACATGGCTCACGGCGATGGCCTGGATCCCGCCGATCGAGGATACCGCCGCCTCAAAGCGCTCTTGCGCAATCGCGTGGCCATCGCGCTCTATCGCTCGATCCATCCCGACATCGGCATTCCCTTCGCCCATCGGGTCTCGAGCGTGAGCCGCCGCCACACCCAGAGCCGGCGCTTCTATCTCGAACGCATGGCCCGGCATCTCGCGATCCCCCGTTTTCGGGAAGGGCGCGACGCGATCGTGGTCGGCCATGTCCACGATCCCATGCATCTGCGCGATCGCTGGGGCCGGGATCTTCTGGTGCTCGGGGATTGGCTGGAGAACTTCACCTACGGGCATCTCGCCGAAGGACGCTTCACGCTGGAGAAGTACCGCGCGGGAAACGCGCCCGAGATCCTGGACGCGCAGGCCTGGCCAACCGACCTGGAAGAGGAATTGCCGCCTTCGGGCAAGATCGCGAGCGCGGCGTCGAATCCGTTGGACTGACGTCGATCGCCTCGCGCGAATCGCCTGCCGCGGCGCATCAGCGCGTCGAACGATGATGCGCGTTCGCTCTCCCGCTCACAGAATCACTGGCTCGCAAAATCACCCGCTCACAGAATCACATTCAGCGAGAAGCGATGTTCATCGCCCAGATCTTCGCCGCGCGGAACATACGCCCAATAGAGGCTCCACCTTCCCGGGTGCGCGCCGATGCCCAGGCTGAAATCCTGCGTGTCGTGACCGGTGCGGTAGCCGGCGCCGATATTCAACAAATCGCGGTAGCCGTACTCGATGCCCGCCAGCAGCGCGGTCTCTTCATCGCGAACGCTCTGGACATCGGTCGAAATCACGAAGGAGCTCGCCGCGCCCTCGGGATGATACCGCCACGAGGCGCCGCCCTGGATGGTCAGAGGCAATTCGACGTCATCCGAGATGAACTCCATCGCCGGTCCCACATTGCGGACGGCCAGTCCCAGTTGCACGGGCCAGCGCGTCCAGGGACTCCATTGCGCGCCCGCTCCCAGGGACCATCCGCTGGCGCCATAGGAGCCGATGTTCTCCCGCAAGTACATGGCCGACACGCCGAGGGAAAGCGCGTGGTTCATGCGCCGGCCGAGGGCGACGGACATGCCATAGGTCGACCAACTGAAGCTTCCGGTCGGGTTGGCCGAGCCGTCGTAGCCGTCCATGTCGTCCGCCCACATCCCGTTGAAGCTCAACGCCGCATTGGCGATGCCCACCGGCTGCGTGATCACGCCGTACTCCTGGCGCAGATCGGCGAACCCTTCGACATGCGAGAGGAAGAGTTGGGGCTTCTCGAGGCCGGCCAGTCCCGCCGGATTCCAGTGCGCCGCCGAGGCATCCGAGACGACGGAAGTGACCGCTTCGCCGAGTAGCGCGGCGTGCGCATCCACTCCGTTCTTCAGGAATGCGAGACCGGTCGCGGCTTCAGCCGCGACCGCCCCGCCGAATGTCATTGCGACGATGCCGACGGCCAGGCGAGCAGATCGTCTCAAGCGTCCTCCGATCTTCCTGGGGCTTGGCTACGGCACGACCGGGTGCCGGAGCTCACGATTCCCCAAATCCGTCTGATAGGCCCAATCAAAAGCCAGCGTCGACGAGCCCACATTGGTCACGCGGATCTTCGCATAGTGATTGTTGCGGGTCAAAATCACATAGCAGTGGCCTTCGATCGCTTCCACGGCCTGCAGAGGCGACCACCCGTCGGGAGGCGCCATGTCGATCTCGTCGAAGTTCGAAGTGAATCCCATGTCCTGGATCTCGGTGGGATCCGTACCCGGCGCGGCGCTTCCTGCGATGATGAGCCCGCCGTCCTGATCGAAGAAATAGTAGAAGTCCGCCGAGGGATTGTCGGCATCCACGACATCGGCCTGGCTGAGGTCGAAGCCCGCGTTGTCCACGGTGTCGTCCGCATTGCCGATCACCGCGTCGCCCTGGGGCCTGGGCGTATCGTCGACCTCTTCGATGCTCAGTTCGCTTTCATTTCCCCGGCGGTCGAACGCCGCTACGGCATAGAAGAAGGTGACCCCGTTGGGAGCTTCCACTTCGACCTCTTCCATGTAGCAGTCGGAGCACGGGTCGATCGTGTCGATCAGGTCGTACTCGCCGTCGTACGCCTCGCTGCAATAGATCGCATACCCGTCGAGATCGGTCTCGGTGTTCGCGTACCAGACGAGGGTCACGAACCCATCCCCGGTGATCGAATAGAGGCCCCGGGGCGCGGCCGGGTCGTCGCTGGGGGGACACGAGGGGCAATCGTCGTCGTCCTCACAGCCCCACAAGGGGACGACGAGCAAGAGACCCAGGATCGCGATGCCGAAAGGAAGCCAACGAAGGTGAATCATGTGGGGGGAGAATCTGCCGGTCGACCAAGCGCCCATTCTCAAAGCCATCTCTTCCTCCCATTCCCTGAAGTCGACGGTCGGAGCCTGCCTGTCATCCTGCTTGTCCGATGCGGAGGCTCGTCCGCGCGGTCATCGAATCGCCCGCGGCCACCCCTCCCGCATCCCTGTCGAACGCATGGTACTACACAAACCGGCAGGAAGTGTTCGCTTCTCCCTCTCGTCTCATGCCCGAGGCGGCGGGGGAAAAAAGGCACCGGCCCGCGTGAGGCGGGCCGGTCTTCTCGGCGGGTCGCTCTGGAGTCCGTTACGCTGCTTGCCTGATCGGATCCTTCCGTGTTCCTGGGCCCTTGCTGGTCATTGGGGGTCGTATCAAGAAGGAGGTGGGTGAACCAAGATCCGGGACAGCCTGGACATCCCCCATCCTTTGGTCTGGCACCGCCTGGCCACCCACCTCCTGTTCTTGCGCCGGCCGATGACCTGCCAACAACTCCAACCCTGCGGCGTGATTGGACTGGTCACCGGCCTCGGGTCGTCCTGGAGGTCCCCCCTCCGGAACCGAGCTATGGCAGGATGCGTGCCAGGGAAGGCTCTCCCGCAAGATGGCAGGAAAAAATATGAAGTTGCAAGTCCGTCAAAGGCAACAAGATACAAATTAAGTCGATTTCCAGTCTCGGGCAGGAAGGCCGATGCTCCATCCCGAATACATTGGATCTGGCAAGGTTCTTTATAGTCTACCAGCTGCATCAGCGTAAGACTAAATCTTGAAGTATGTTAGCGCATATATAAGAGGTTTATAAAACAAGTTGCGAGGGAACAGCGGCAGTCCGCCTGAAAAGCGATTCCCGGCGGGAATCCTGGCGTGTCAGGAGGCTTTGGGCGGCTTGAGTCCAAAGCGCTTGATCTTGGCGAGAACGCTCGGATAGCTGATCCCCAGCCGGCGCGCGACTTCCGAGCGATTCCATCCCGTCGAAGCCAGGGCCGAGGAGAGCAACTCCCGTTCGAGATCCAGGACGGCGCCATGCAGGCCTCTGCCGTTCTTTCCGGATGTGGCCCCCTTGGCGGCCGCCCCGTCGGCGTTTGAACCGGCGGGCGATCCCGATTCGGAAGCGCCCAGGCTGCCGGCGATGCCGGCAGCGATGCCGCACGAAAACGAAGCGGGCGAGATGTGAAAGTCGGCGGGCAGAAGGTCTGCCGTGATGGGCGCATCGACTTCGCTCAATGCGACCAGGCGCCGCACGATCTGCATCAGCTCGCGGATGTTCCCGCGCCACGGATGGTCGAGCAGAAGCGCCATCACCTCGCGCGAGATTCCCTTGCTCTGGCGGCGCATCTCACGGGAGGCCTCGTCATAGAAGTGCTGGACGAGCAGCGGAATGTCCTCTCTCCGCTCGCGCAAGGGCGGCAGCATGACGCCGAAGTCGTTCAGCCGGTAGAAGAGGTCTTCCAGGAACGCGCCCTGCTGAATCGCCTGGCGAAGGTCGATGTTGGTCGCGCAGATCACGCGCGTGTCCACGCGCCGGCCGTGGTTCGCGCCCACCGCGCGCACTTCCTTGGAGTCGAGCACGTGCAGCAGCTTCGCCTGAACGGCGAGGCTCGCGCGGCAGATCTCGTCGAGGAAGAGCGTGCCGCCGTCGGCCACTTCGAAGAGCCCGCGCTTGGTGCGGATCGCGCCGGTGAACGAGCCTTGCACATGCCCGAAGAGCTCGCTCTCGAGCAGCGGCTCGGGCAGGGCGGCGCAGTTCACCGTGACGAAGGGATGGTCGCGGCGCGAGCTCGCCTGGTGAATGCAGTGCGCGAGAAGGCCCTTGCCGGTGCCCGTCTCTCCCGCGATCAGGATGCTTGCGGTCGACTCTCCCACCCGCGCGAGATGCGCGAAGACCTGCTTCAGCGGACGGTGGCAGGTGATGTATTCGGCGAAGGGGCCGCTGCCGGAAGCGTCGAGCTGCGATTCGCGCTCGCGCCGGCTCTCGCGTTCCTTGCGAATCTGCACGAGCCCGAGGCCCAGCAGCCCCGTGAGCAGGCTCAACAGATGCAGCGCCGAAGAGCCGTAGGGGCGCGCGTTCTCCGCGCGGCGATCGAGATAGAGAAGCCCCTCGCCTTCCGGCAGCCGCACCCGCCAGGCGGCCAGCGCGCGCACGCCGGCGAGGATCGAGTCGGCCTGCGCGGCGAAGCGCGAATCCGAACCGAGCTCGGTCGCCAGGCAGATGCCGTTCTCGCGCACGAAGGGCGCGATCAGCTTGACGACCGCGCGCGCCTGCTCTTTGGAGATTCCGATGGCCGCCTCGGTCTCGTAGCCCTTCCCCACCGGGGCCGCGATCACGGCCGCATCGCTTTCCAGGCGGTTCGCGACGAACTGGAGCAGGCGTTCGAGCGCATTCTCTCCCGCGATTTCTTCGCCGAGCAGCAGCCCCCATTCGGTGATCAGGTCCGCTTCGGGAGAGGCGAGCTGCGCGGTTTTCGCGGAGCGTTCCTCGATGACTTCTCGCAGGCTTTCGAGACGGCGCACCAGATCGCGCCGGCCCGCTTGCTCGGCCTGCGCCTGGCCCCGCGCGATGTCGCGGGTGGCATCGTCGAGCCGCCCGAGATCGATGCGCAAGCGCGCGAGCTCCACCTGCGTCTCGGCCGCCTTCTCCTGTAGATCCACCGAGGCGAAGAAGGTCCAGGCCTTCTGCATGAGATTGATGGCCCGCTCGGGCAACGCGCGTTCCGCTTCGTCGCCCTTCTGCGCGTAGACCAGCCCGAGATGGCGCGCGAGGGCGATCTGCGAGTTGGCGTGTTCGTAGCGTTCGGGAGTGCGCTCGAGCTGCCGCAGCGAGCGGTCCAGCAGCCGCTCCGCCGCCTGCAACGATCCCCTGCGCGACAGCGCCTCGCCCAACACCCGCAAGGCGACGCCCGCCTCCGTGCCCTGGCGGACATGTTGCGCGCCGCGATAGCTCTCGCCCGCGATCGCCCGCGCCTGGTCGAAGTCGCCGTGGATCAAGGCGAGCTGCGCCAGGCGCCGCTTGATCTCCGGCACGAGGTCCCCTTCGGGAGCCAGTTCCAGCGCCTGCTCCAATCCGCGGGCATAGCTTTGGCGCGCGTCATCCAGGCGCCCCTGCTCGAAATACAGGTCCCCGGCGAACTCCTCGCACAGGACGCGCTCGCGCCCGTACTTGTTCTTCTCGCTCAACTCGCGCGCCTCGCGAATGAGCTCCTCGGCGCGCTCGAACTGGCCGCGTCGAATCTGCATCAGCGCATTCGCGAGCAACGCCTTCGCCAGCGCAAAATGATCGCCCACCTCGCGGTTGATCGAGACCGCGCGGGTCAGATGCTCCTCGGCCAATTCCCAATCGCAGAGTTTCGTGTAGAGAATGCCGAGATTCACCGAATGCGTCGCGACCCGTCCGTAATTGCCCGCCGCCTGGCTGACGGCCAGGGCGCGGGTGAGGAAATCGCGCGCGTCGGCCCAATTTGGCCCGTTCTTCAGCAGGAGCCCGAGATTGTTGAGCGCGAGCGCGACGCCGTCGCGGTGATCGATGCGGCGGTAACAGAAGAGCGCGCTTTCGAAGCACTCGCGGCTGCGGGTGATGTCGCCGCGGCGAGCCAGGATCGTGCCGCGCACGATCTCGAGCTGTCCGATTTCGGCGTGCTCATTCGTGAGACGGAGCAGTTGGTACGCTTCTTCGCAGGCGGCAAGCGCTTCCTCATAGCGCGCCAGGCCGGCGAGCACATCGCCGGAGCGCGAGAGCGCCCGCCCGCGCAGGACGGGATCGTTTGCGCGCGAGGCGAATTCGACCGCCATCCGTGCCTTGCTCAAGGCTTCATCCAAGCGGCCGCGGCGGCGAAGGCATTCGGCCGTCTTGAGGGCCACTTCCGCGTGCGCGGCGGGAAGAGCGTGCGCCTGGTCCAGGAGCGCTTGGGCCTGGTCCAACGCTTCGAGGGCAGCAATGAAATCGTCGGCGGCTTGATGCAGGGAAGCGACCTGAAGAAGGTGTTCTACTCCCGGCAGCGTCGCGAAGACGCTTCCGTCATGGGAGGAAGGGAGAGGGGACCTCCTTCGACCCACGACATCCCTGGCTTTCTTCCTTGCCTCTCCTGGCATCCTCGTTCCAGCTCTGCCGGACGCTAGCGCCAGAGATTCAGTAGCAGAATCAGGTCCACGAGCAAGATTGGCGGAATCTCTCCGTAGTCGTCCGGGTCCCCATCCGGCCAGATCCCGGGCGCCGCGCCCCCGCCATCGTCCTTCTTCATCGAATCCGGCTCTTGGCCATTCGGATCCGCGGAGGGAGGAGTTGTCGCTTTGGCCGCCCAGACGGGCGCAGCCAACGACGCGATGACGAGCAGCAAGACGACGACACCGATCAACCGCCGCCAGGGGAAGTGCGCCCCGTTTCGCATGCCGCCTCCTATCTGCCGGGCGACATCGCCGCGTGAAGATGAGGGCTTCCGCAGCGAGGCCATCCGCAGCCGGACTCCCTGGTTGGAGTCCCCCTGTCTACATGCCACTCTAGTCCTTCGTCCGGCCAGTTGTCAATCAGGCCTGGCGATTCGAAGCGTCCGAAAGGTCTTCCGTCGGCTTCGAGGGTGCCCATCCAAACAGCCGGGGCGAGGGCCAGCGGCCTCGCGTCCAGGGCGGCTCGGGCGCTTCGCCTTGCGCGCCTCCGCTTCCGCCCCTGGAACCACGCAACAAGTTTTGTGCTCCCGGCCTCTACCCGCAACGGGGGGTTTTCCGGGTCCCGGAAATGGGTCGTGGCCTGGGGTGCCCTCCAGCCTTCCGAGTTCGCGCGGGGTTCGAATGGGACGGTCGCCGCAGAGCGGCTTGTCGGCCTCTCATCCCATCTGGCATGCTGCGAGTGTTGCCGGTCCAATCCCAGACTTCGGTATCCGGCGATCCGAGTGCGCACACAGAATCCGAGTGCGCACCCAAAGGCGGGCGATGATTCAAGACCCCGACAAACCAAGCCTCATCGGTCTCAGCCGCGAGGAGATCGCCCGGCTCGAGCCCTTGAGCGGCGAGCCGGCCTTTCGATCGCAGCAGATCGTGACCTGGGTCTATCAGCGGTCGGTCCGGGAATTCCCCCTCATGACGGATATCCCCAAGCGCCTGCGCGAGCGCCTCGCCGAACAGCTCTCCCTGGAACGGCTGCCTGTGCTGGCCACGGAAGCTTCCGCCGACGAGAGCGCCAGGAAATTCCTCTTCGATCTGGCCGAATGCGGGCAGGTGGAGGCGGTTCTCATCCGAACGCCGCGAAGAAAGACGCTCTGCATTTCCACGCAGGCGGGTTGCGCGTACGGATGTCGTTTCTGCGCAACGGGAGCGATGGGATTGCGGCGCAATCTCACCGCGCACGAAATCCTCTCGCAGGTTCTCACGCTGCGCGACGAGCTCCTCGCCTCGGGCGCGACCGGTTTCTTCAACCTCGTCTTCATGGGCATGGGAGAGCCGCTCGAGAACTACCGCACCGTGGTGGCCGCGATTCGGGTGATGCACGACGACTTCGGCCTGGCGCTCGGACATCGCCGCATCACGATCAGCACGGTCGGTCTCGCCCCACAGATGCGCAATCTGGCCGAGGAGTCGTTGCGCGTGCGCCTCGCGCTTTCCCTGAACGCGACCGACAACGAGACCCGCTCGATGCTCATGCCGGTGAACCGTCGTTACCCGCTGGAGGAAGTGCTGCCCGCGCTGCGCGATTATGGCGTGAAGACGGGCAGCCGGGTGACGCTCGAATACATTCTCATCGATGGCGTGAATGATTCCTCCGAGAATGCGAAGCGGCTGGCGGAGATGGCGGTCTCGACCGGCGCGAAGATCAATCTCATCCGCTTCAACGCGCACAGCCTGACTGCCCTGCGCCCTTCGCCGCCGGAAAGGGTGCGCGCGTTCCACGAAACGCTGCTGCCCATCGCTCCCGCCGTCACGATCCGCGACAGCCGCGGAGCGGACATCCGCGCGGCCTGCGGGCAGCTCTCCACGGCCTACGAGACGGGCGAGATTTCCTGACCGCTTGCGCCCGGGGTGCCCGGCGTTCCAGGCGCGCTGCCGGTTCCGGGGGCAATGCCTGCCCCAGGAGCGCTGCCGGCTCCGGGTCCGCTCGCACCGCCGATCCCCGCCGATATGGGCGCTCCGCCGGAAACGGGAAGCCTGCTTCCGAACCGGGACAGCAGGAAGGCGCCCCAACCGAAGGCGACCGCGAGCCCAATCACCGCCCAACCGGTGAGCAGCAGAATCCCGAACATCGCGGGGATCCCGCTCAACAGAATGAGAAGCAGCCAGGGAATGCTGAGAAGTAGGTGGCCGAGCAGGAAGGCCCACCCGAGATCCCTCGGGGATGAGGCCTGCCCTTGGGCGGACGATGCCTGCCCATCGTTCGCGGATGAGCCCTGACCCCCAAGCGATGGACGCACGGCCCGGCCCAGGACGAGACAGGTGATCAGGTAACCAGGCACGGGAAGGATCAAGAGCACGAAGGCGACCAATGGGACGAGCGGGATGCCCACCACAATCGCAATCAAGGCGACCATGATCACGCCGAGCAACGGAACGCCGATGATGGAAAAGAGAATTCCCACGCCGATGCCCGCGAGCAGCGATTCCCAGGGACGGGCCTTGAGGGTCGCCATGCCGGCCGCCCAGCGGCGGGCGGCGAGGCGCGTGAGCACATATCCGATCAATCCGATGAAGATCACATGCATGCAGAGAATGAGCGTGACCATCCAACCGCGGAAGCCCATCAATCCCTTGCGCCCGAAGGAAGGAATGAAAGTGAGCTCCACGCGGTCGCCGATTCGCGAACCCGCTTCGTCGAGGATCCGGCCGCCGATGGCGACCGCTTGCCCGGTCACCACGCTTCCCGGTTGCGCTTCGACGCCGCCTCCGCCGATCGAGACCGCGTCTCCCTCGACGATCGCCGACTCGCTCAGATGCACTTCTCCGCCCAACGCAACGACCGAGCCGAGCACGACGCCGTCGATCTTCGCCGACCCTCCCATGCTGACGACATCGCCGCCCACCACTTGATCGCGATCGACCACGACATCCTGCCCGAACGAGACCATCTCGTCGGTGCGCCGGCCGGTGCGCACGCGCTCGCGCCATTCCGAGTCACGCTCGACGGCCAGCGAATCTTCCAACCATTCCGCCGCATCCCTCGCCCGTTCGTGCGCGTCTCTGGCCCGCTCCCGGGCATCGTCGATCGAGATCCGGACGTGATGGCGAATCGAATCCGAATCGATCGTGACGGCCGGCTTGTCCTTGTCATCGAGGACGACGATCTTTCCCGCGTGCGCGATCGAGAAGGAAAAGATAAAGGCCAGCGAGGAAAGGAGGGCGAACCGGCCAAAGCGCGCCATGGCAGGACCGCGATGGCATGCTCTCCGGCGATTGGAGCGAAGGTCTCTATCATGCCGCATGTTCCATCCCCCTTTCGTTCGCTTGCCGGTTGGCGCGCCAACAAAGCCACACGCCCAGGAGGCCCGCCGCCAGGTACAGCGCGAGCAGCAGCCCCCAACCTGACAAGGGTTGCGTCGAACGGCGAATCGCTTCCAGCCAGCCGAGCAGCGGTTGCTCCACCGCCTGCACGGCTTCGGAAAGCACATCGACGATGCGGATCATCTGACGGCCCATGCTCAAGAGGCCCAGCGCATCTTGCGAAATCCGCTCGGCGACCGTCGACCCGATCCGGCCCATCCACCCCCACAGCGCCGCGATCATGGAAACGCTGAAGGCGCCGACGAAGATGGTCGAGGCCACGCGCCGAATCGTCGAGGCGCGCGGCGTCTCGCGTTCGCGCCAGGCGGGCTGCGGCGGAAGGACGGCGCGCATCACTTGAGCGTGCAGGTCCGCGGGCACCGGCGGATCGGGAATCGCGGGCAACGCGGAGAAGAGCGCACGGTACGCGGCAAGATCGCGCGCGCACGACGCGCATTCGCGCGCGTGAGCTTCGATGAGACTCGCCTCGGCGGGGCTCAATTCTCCCGCGAGGTAGTCCTGCAAAGCTTCTTGTCGCTCCGTGCAGCTCATCCCTGCCTCATGCCGTGGGTCGCAATGTCGCGACCGTTTGCGTACCGCCTACGAGATCTCCTCGGGCCCGATGCCTTCCTCTTCGAGCAGCTCCTTTAGTTGATGATGCGCTCGATGAAGACGAGCCTTCACGGTTCCCAGAGGCACCTCCAGCACTTCGGCGATCTCCTCGTACGCGAGGCCTTGCTTGTAACGCAGCTCCAGGATCGCCCGGTAGATCGCGGGCAGCCTTTCGGTCAAACGGCCCACCGTTTCCGCCAGCGAGTGGGCGCCGTGGCCCGCATCCGGCGGCGGCCCATGGTCCACGAGCACCACCGGCGCGCGCCCGTCCTCGTCCTCATCCACATCGATCGAGATCGTCCGGAACTTGCGCCTGCGATAACGATCGATGCACAGGTTCGTCGCGATGCGGAGGATCCAGGTCGAGAACCTGCGGCTTTGATCGAAGGTGTTCAGCGCCCGATAAACCCGCAGCAGGGTCTCCTGGACGATGTCGCGCGCCTCCTCCTCATTGCCGAGCATCCGCGAGGCCAGCCGGAAGAGCGCGGCTTCATAGCGGCTGGCCAATTCCTCAAAGGCCCGCTCGTCACCCCTGAGAATGCTCTGGATCAGGGGAAGGTCGTCTCCCGCGGTCTGCAAGGACGGCGCCTCCGGGCTTTTTTGGCTTTGGGACATACGCGCCGGCATGCGGATGGTTGCGCCGGACGCCCCTGGCACGAGGGCCTCGCCGGCCTTCTAAGTGCCCGGCAGGCATCCGTTTGGGACTCAGTGCCTCGTCTGCTGGAGACTAGGAAGCTTCCCCCGGGCCGTCAAGCACGGGGCTCGCCGGTTCGGAGGTGGACAGGCCGGCCGGCATTGGCCGGCGGTCCTTGACTCTTCTGTGCCGGGCACTTACCGTCCGGAGGCTTGGCCGGTTTTTTCTGGCCCGGAGAATGCTATCGAGGGTGTTACATCGATCGGCCATTGCGATCGCGGAACTGGATCTGCCTGTTTGGGGGGAAGCATGACCCGGATCGTTCAGTTGATGTCGCGGGAGGTGCTCGATTCCCGCGGAAACCCGACCGTCGAGGTGGAGGCCCATCTGGCCGGCGGCGCGATCGGCCGCGCGATGGTTCCCTCGGGCGCTTCGACGGGCGAGCACGAAGCGCTGGAGCTTCGGGACGGCGATCCCGAGCGGTACCTCGGCCGGGGAGTCTTGCGGGCCGTCGAGAATGTGACCGAGAAGATCGCGCCTGAGATCATCGGCGAGGATGCGGCCGAGCAGGCCTTGATCGATCGCATGATGATCGAGTTGGACGGCACGGAGAACAAGAGCAACCTCGGCGCGAACGCGATGCTGGGCGTTTCACTGGCGGTGGCGCATGCGGCCGCGCAAGCCTACGACCTTCCGCTCTATCGGTACATCGGCGGCGTCGGCGCTCGCACGCTGCCCGTGCCGATGATGAATGTCTTGAACGGCGGAGCCCACGCCGAGAACAATGTCGATATCCAGGAATTCATGATCATGCCCATCGGGGCGAAGAGCTTCAGCGAAGGCCTGCGCATGGGCGCCGAAGTCTTCCACACTCTCAAGAAAGTGCTGAAGGGCCGCGGGCTCGCGACGGGCGTGGGCGACGAAGGCGGCTTCTCCCCCGTGCTCAAGTCCAACGAAGAGGCGCTCGACGTCCTGATGGAAGCGATCGAGAAGTCGGGCTACGAGCCGGGCTCGCAAATCGCGCTGGCTCTCGATGTGGCGGCGAGCGAGTTCTTCGCGGGCGGCAAGTATGTCCTGCGCGCCGAGGAGCAGACGGAATTCACGACGGACGAGATGATCTCCCTGCTGGGACGGCTGGCGGACAACTACCCGATCTACTCCATCGAAGACGGCCTCGCCCAGGACGACTGGGAGGGCTGGCGTCGATTGACCGAGAGGCTCGGCTCGCGCGTCATGCTGGTGGGCGACGACCTTTTTGTCACCAACACGGAACGCTTGCGCCAGGGCATCGAAGGCGGCATCTGCAATTCGGTTCTCATCAAGCTCAACCAGATCGGCACGCTCACGGAAACGCTGGACGCGATCCGCATGGCGATGGAGAATCGCTACACGACCGTGGTGTCGCATCGTTCGGGCGAGACGGAAGACACGACCATCGCCGATCTCGCCGTCGCCTTGAACACCGGCTTCATCAAGACCGGCTCTCTCAGCCGCTCCGAGAGGATCGCGAAGTACAATCGCTTGCTGCGGATCGAGGAAGCGTTGGGAGAAGAGGCCCGCTATCCGGGCACCGCGGCCTTCGGACGCTGGCGTCGCGCGTTCGCGCGCTGGCGCCGGGTGTGACGGGGGACAAGGCCATGAAGGGCAACGGCATCGAGCGCGATGTCATGCAGGCCTGGCGCGCAAACAAGCAGAGCGGATTGCGCGTCGGGAACGCCTTCCTGCGCGGAAGCTCCACCGAGACGCCCTTTCTGCGCAAGATCTGGCGCTCGACGCGCACGCGGTGGCAGAGACTCGCGCTGGTCGCCTTCGTGGGCTGGGTGATGTACGCGCTGTTGCTGAGCCCCCATGGCTGGCTGCAATTGATGGCGGTCCGCCGCCAGGTGCAGGCGCTCGAAAGCGAAGTGAGCGAGCTCGAACGCCGCGGGACCTGGCTGGGCCAGATGAGCGAGCAGATGGAAACCGACGAGCAGTTCTATCTCGACAAGCGCGCGAGAGAAGATCTGGGCTACGCGCGCGAGAACGAGCGCGTCTACAAGCTCACGCCGAACGACGAAGACGATCGCTTCCTGACCGAAGGCGAGATCCGAGGCGGCGAACGCTTCAGCGAGCGGCGGGGCGAGTCGATGCCGAGCGCTGATGCGGGTCGCGGGAAGTGAACGATTGGCATGCGGCATCGCTCAGCCCGCATGCCCTGACCGGAAGACATCGGGTACGAAAAGAATTGACCTGAGGGTCCCGGTGTTCCTACAGTGCGGAGCGGTTCGAATTTGGTGCGGGGTGGAGCAGCCTGGTAGCTCGTTGGGCTCATAACCCAAAGGTCGCTGGTTCAAATCCAGCCCCCGCTAAGCTCTCGACAGAAGACGCGCCCGTAAGTGCTTCCAGCGCAGGCAGGTTTTTCAGCCGAATTTCGCCACTCCGTTTTGTACCAGCGACCGTGAGGCTTTCCACGAACGCCCGCACCACCCGCTTGCGCTCCTCGACCGTCCCTTGATCGAACAGACGACGCGCATCCGCGAGGCCCGCGAGCATCGCATCCACGATGTCGTTCGGCTTCACGGTGCATTCGGACGCCGCCTTGAGCTCCTCCAGCCGCCCCTCGATCTCGCGGCGCTCCTCGCGCAAACGCCCCAGACGCTCGGTGAGAAGATCGCGGTTCTCGGGCGATGACGCGGCAAGGTCCACCACCGAGTCGATCTTTTGCGTGATCTCCGCAAGGGACGCCTTGAGTGCGTGGATCTCCGGCTGCGACGCCTTGGCGACAGACTGAAGCTCCTTCTCGACGAGCTTTCGCAGGATCGGTCTTCCCTTCTTGCCCAGAAGCTCCGCGATCCTCTCCCCCACGATCTCGGCCACGAGCTCATCGACGGCCGTCTGGAGCACGCGCACCGGCGGGCAGATCGACTTGCCCTTCATGATCGAGGCGGAGCAGATGTAGTAGCTCGTCCCCACCCGGCTGCCATCCTTCCTGCGCTTGCTCTTCCACGAGGTGTGGCCGAACATCGAGCCGCCGCAGGAGCCGCAGCGCATGAGACCCGACATGAGGAAGCGGGAGTTCTTCGCCCGGCCCGAGAGAAAGCCCGTGCTCCCCTGGCCCCGCTCCTTCATCAACCTCTGCGCCCGCTCGAAGGTCGCCCGGTCGATCAAGGGGTCATGCGCATTCTCATGGACCAGCCAGTCCTCGCGAGCGTTCCACTCGAGCCGCCGCTTGCCGCAGCCGTCCCGTTCGACCTCCCGCCGATCCGCAATGCGGTGGAACTTCCCCATGGCCCGCCGATTCCAGACGACCCGGCCGACGTAGGCGTCGTTTTGGAGCATCGCCCGGATGGAAGAGAGCCCCCAGCCCTTGCCCTTCGGCGAGACCACACCCTCGCGGTTCAAGCGCACGGCGATCGCCCGGCAGCCGAGGCCCGGGCTGGCCGTGTAGAGAGCGAAGATCCTGCGGACGATTTTGACCCGTTCAGGGAGACTCGGGAGCAGCTTCACGTGCTCGCTGCGGGAAGCCTTCACTTTCAGTCCCCGCAGCACCGTCCGTAGCGGCCGGCCGTCGGCGTCCAGGATCAGCTTCTCGCCCGAGTCCGCGTAGCGCACGATCTGGAAGAGCTTCCCCGTAGAGTCGTAGTAGCCGAGATCGAAGCCGTAGGGCGCTTGTCCCCCCGCCCACCAGCCCTCATCCGAAAGACTCACCAAGCCGCGGACCACGGCCTTGCTAAGAGTCACCGACTCGTCGCGGGCCGCCTCCTGCTTGAAGAAGCGGAGGTAGCGGTCGGCGGCAGTTCCCGTGAAGCCCTCCGAGGTGTAGACGATCTCGACCCCGGCCTGCTTGAAGAGCCAGCGGTAGTAGCCGACCTCGTCGCTCGACATCCGCCCGAAGCGCTTGATGTCCCAGACGAGGATCGTCGACCAGGAACGCTTGGGAGATTTGGCCGCCTCGAGCATCGCGAGGAAGCCCTTGCGCGTCTCGCCCGAGGTGCCCGAGACCCCGTCGTCGACGAACTCGGTCACGACCGCAAAGCCATGCTCGCCAGCGTAGCGCAGGATCTCGCGCTTCTGGTCCTCGAGCGACTTCTCCTGCCGGTCCGTCGAGCGGCGCAGGTAGATCGCCGCGGGCTTGAGCCGGGTCTTCTCCATGGCCCCATCAGGGCTCAGCTGGCGCGCCGACATCAAGTCCAATCTCCCCTGTCGGTTGCATGCTCCTTGGCGCGCAGGTGCGCCCGGACGGCCCACTTCACCAGGAGTGCCAGAGCATCCTCGATCTCGAACGGGTCGGCCGGCCCTTGAGATTCCACGATCTCGATCAGCGGGTGATCGATCGTCAGAATCGATTTCTTGCGCAGTTCGCCAATAGACTCATGGGAGAACTCACACTGATTCTGTGGCACCCGACTCCTGGGTCCCGCAGGCACCCGATCGATTGAGATCTCCCGTTGCGCGTCGGTCATTTTGCCGCTCCGCCCCCACGTTCGTGCTCGCTGGTGATCGCGTGGCCCGAGGCTCCCCTGGCCGCGCGGGTGGTCAGGGTGAAGTAGGAGCACCTCCGGTCGGAGTGCGCCCGCCTGCTCGAGTGGATGAGAGCGCACTCCCCATCCGGGAAGCGCAGGACGGTACGATCCAGCCCCCGATGTGCTTCTTGATCGCGTGCACGGTCTTGAGGAACTGCGGGAAGTCGGGTGCCTGGCTGTGCCGGCGCAGCTCCTCGATCTCGGGGGGGAAGTAGGCGACCAGGTCGGGGTGCGCATTCTCCGCCTCCTTCAGATACTTCTTCTCGAACACGACCAGGATCTCCTCACCGTCCAGGGCCCGAGGCTTCACGATGAGCCACCTCGGGTCCGGGGAGGCTTCCGGGGCGGCCGCCAGCGGAGGCAGACTGTGGGCGCCGTCCCTTGCGACCCAGGGATCGCCCTCCGATTCCTTCAGCAGATCTTTGAGCCTCACTTCCGCCATTCCCTCCACATATGGTGGGGTGCAACTCTGGTCTCCCTGGTTTCCGCTTGGGACACAAGGCGTTACGAGTCTCCTATCCCATAACCTGCGCTCCGAAGACCCCTCAATGCGTTCACCCGCGAGGTGAGCCCCTTTAACTCACCATTCGGGTGGCCCCTTTTTTCGGCGCGCATGGTCATGTTTCGCCCTCCAAATCATCCAACTCACTGGCCTCCAACAGCTTCGGAGCATTGAGAGGTTGCCCCCCTCGCCACGCGGCGTCGGCGAAGAACTCCGCGTGCTCCCTGGCGAATTGCCGCAGGAACTTGTTGAACTTCGGCTTCTTGACGTAACCGTCCCGCCCGGTATCGAGGAGGTTGAAGCGCTTGAGCAGGCGCACGACGCGCTTCACGGTGTCAACACTGCACCCGGCCTGCTCGGCCAGGTCCTCCCGGCGGATGACCCGCGTGATGTGGAGGATGAAGATCAGTCGTGAGAAGAAGCCCTTCTCCTCGCCGTGGGCGTGTTTCTCCTGCTCCCACTTCCGGAGGAAGGCCTGCTCGATCTGGTCGTAGTCGAGGAGCTGGCTCCCGTACCGGGTGATCTGGGAGTAGTCATCCAGCGCGCAGTTCTCATGAGAGTAGAGGCGCTCCAGGAACTCTGCCGCCATGCGGGCGTGTTTCGGCTCGACGACAAGTCGGGTGAAGGTCTCATCCGCTGATACGAGAAGCGCAGCGAACGCGGCCGCCACGCGGGCGAGGTTATTCCGGCAGTCGGAGAGCGTGATGAGCGGGACGTCCACCGCGTAGCCGAAGGTCTCCGAGAGCTCCCCCGCCCGCAGCAGGCAGTACTCCTCGGCCTGGGAGGTGAAGATGATCTGCTCGGGCCTGAGGTTCCAGGCCCAGTAAACCACCGCCCGCAGCATCTCGGGCGTGATCCGCCGGCGACCGCCCTCGGCGCGGCGCCGGTTGATGAACGAGAGGTCCTTCAGGTCCCCCGCATTGGCGAAGACCGCGATGTCCGTCCGCCGGATGATCGTCGGCGGCAGGATCGTCGCCAGCGACTCGCACCCGAAGGAGAAGCTGTCCATCACGAGATCCTTCTTCGGGTTGGCGATCATGATGAGGCGCGTCTGGCTCTCGTAGCCCTTCGACTGGACGCGGTCGATCTGCAGGAAGCCCTCCTCCATCGCCTTTGAGATCGTGCGCAGATCCCAGTCGGGCAGGTGCTGGGCCTCATCCACCGTGAGGATCTTCCGCGAGTTGGCGGGATAGCGTCCCACGCGCACCTGCCAGCCCTTCTGCTTGTGCTCGACCAGCGCGTAGGCGAGCCCCGTCCGAGACCCGGTCAGGCCCGAGAAGCAGTCGCCGACGTTGATGAACTCCGCGATCCGTTGGTGGGTCTGGGTCTTCCCGGTGCCCGAGTCGCCGATCACGACGGTCACGAGCCAGCCGCGGATGATCTCGTCGTTGAACGGGATCCAGCGGGGCGAGCAGTAGGTCAACAGCACCGCCACCAGGAGTTCTTCCCGCTCGTAGACCCGCACGACGTTCTCGGTCAGGTCTTCCAGGATCTCCGCCCAGGAGAGCGCCTGGAACGCGCGTAGGTGCTGTAGGTTCTCCTCCACCCGAAAACTCTCGAAGTCGTCCTCGAGCGGCTCGAGTGTCTCGATCAGGAAGGTGACCTGCTGGGTCTTCGGGTGGCTCTTGACCCACCCGACGGCGGCGTAGTTGCCCGGCTTGGGGTGCTCGCTCGAGAGGTAGTAGACCCGCTTTTCCAGGAGCTCTTGCGCCTTGCCGTCGATCAGCTGGACGACGTTGCCCTGCTCGTCGCGGGTCTGCGTGATCCGGTTCACCCTCTGGTGGCAGAAGAACTCCTTGACCGTCGTGCGCCGGAGGATCTCGATCGTCGGCTTCTGGCCATACTTGCAGGCGTATTCGCGGAGCATGGCCTTGAGCTGAACGTTGGTCGACATGCACGAGCCGATGTACTCCTGCGACCCTTTCGGGATGACGGCCGGCTCGAGGCCGCCCTTGCACTCGAAGCACCCGCCCTTCTGCATCCGCGGGCAGAAGGCCACGCGGAACTCCTCCACGGCGTGGAACGCCTCTGAGGTCTCCCCGCAGACGGTGATATCGCATCGAACCTTCCTGTCGATCAGATCCTTGCGCTCGATCTCGGTGAAGGACTCGAGGTCGAGCACTTCTTCAGGGCGGCTTTCTGTCTCAAAGGAATGTGCCGGCGTCTCGTCGATCAGCTTCTGGAGGTCGGCCGCGGTCAAACCTCGCTTGTGGAGGTAGTCGGTGACGTCCTTGTCGTCCTTGTCGCCCTTCAAGGGCAGCACCACGTTCTTGATCGAGCTTGCCCCGGAGGTTTTCAGCGCCTGCAGGACGACGTTGCAGGCGGCGGCCTGACCTTCCCGGTCGCAGTCGTAGAGGACGACGACGTCTCGGTCCTTGAAGCGGTCGATCCACTCGGGCCGGAAGGTGCCGGCGCCGTGCGTGCCGGTCACCGCCATGAACCCTTCCTGCTGCAGCAGCAGCCGGTCCCACTCGCCCTCGCACAGGATGACCTGCTGGCCGGGGTACTTGACGAGCTCGTCCAGGCCGTAGAGCCGCGCCGGCGAGCCGTACTTGTAGCGGCCCTCGGTGTAGTTGATGATCTTGGGGTCCTTCTTCGCGTTGTAGAGCCGGATGTTGACGACGTTGCCGCGCTCATCTCGGATCGGGATCGTGTTCCGCTGGCGCTTCGGGTCCCAGCCGATGTCATACTTCTTGAGCGTTGCATCCGACAGCCCGCGCTTCTCCCGCAGCCACCGGCAGACCTCCTCGTCCCGCCAGAGATCCGCCACGCGCTCCTTGACGATCGTCTCGCGGATCGGCGGGCGGGTGGCCTTGTCCGGGTACGGCCGCGGCACGCCCACTCGATCGCCGAGTTCGAGCAAGACCTCTTTGAACCCCTTCCCCGAGGTCTGCATGACGTAGTCGAAGGCGCTGCCTTTCCCGCAGCCGGCGAAGCAGCACCACCTACCCGACTGGCGGTTGAAGGCGAAGGAGGGGTTCGTGTCGGCGTGGAACGGGCAGAGTGCGGCCACCCATCCGTCGCTGGAGGGTTTTTGGCCGGCCAAGCCCTCGAAGAGCACCGAGAAGTCGTCGATCCGATCCAGGACCGCCTGCTTGTAGTGCTTCCAGAGATCACTTCGCTCCTGCATACCCGTCTCCGTTGTGGTGGTAGCGCCAGAACTTCTCGAGCAGCTGGCGGGTCACAGCGTTCCCGTGCCGGCGGTCGCCGGCGAAGAAAACGCAGACGCGGTACCTGACCGACCAGGCAATGATCGTGGCGGCAGCCGTCTTGGGGTTCATGCGCGAGAAGGCCGGGGCCTCGAGGAACTCCGGCAACGAGGTCTCGATGACGATCGCCGCATAGTCGAAGCGCGAGAGGCGCTCCAACTCCCGCCGGAATCGCGCCCGCCCCCGTCCGAGGGAGGCGTAGGCGTCCGACTTCGTCTTGCGCTCGACCGCCACTCGGTCTTCCAGGCCGACGACGGAGTAGTCCCCGGTTTTCAGCGCCTTCACCTCCGAGCGCGGGAAGCAGTACGGGCGCTGCTCCCGCGAGTCGACGGCCACCACAAGCACCGGGGCGGTCACCGGAGCATCTCCTGCAGCCGGGTGAACCGGCGCTGCTGGTGATTGCGGCGGATGATCTGCGGGATCTCTTCGCGCTGTCCGACCAGGACGCAGACCTCCCGAGCACGGCTGACCGCGGTATAGATCCAATTCCTCTGCATGATCAGCGGCCCGAAGCTTCGATGGATGGGGACCACGATGATCCGGGCCTCGCTGCCCTGGAACTTGTGGCAGGTCAAGGCATAGGCCAGCTCGAGGTCGTTCTCGTGGAGCGATAGCTGGACCAGACGCCGAGGATTCTCGAACGAAACTGTGAGGCTCCGGCCGGCTTGATCGACGTCGAGGATGCGGCCGAGGTCTCCGTTGATGATCTCGAGGTCGTAGCGGTTCTTCGTCTGGATCACCTTGTCGCCGACCTTGAAGCGGCAGCCGTCGCTCACCGGGGTGGGATTCAGGAGCCTCTGGAGTTCCTCGTTCAGGGCCCTGCACGACAGCGCAGTCTTCTCGCGCAGCGGCGTGATGACCTGCACGTCACGGAGAGGGTCGACCTCATAGGACTCCGGCAGGCGCCGCGAGACGAGCTCGAGGATGGTCTCCCGGATCTCCTCGGGCTCTTGCCGTACCAGAAAGAAGAAGTCCCGCGCCGTGGAGTTGCCGAGTTCGATGTCCTGACCATCCTTGATCTTGTGGCAGTTTCGGATGATGAGCCCTTCATCCTGCCTCTTGACGATCGTCAGCTCGGTCGTAGAAATCGTTCCGCAGGCGATCAGGTCCTTGAGGATGTTGCCCGGTCCGACCGAGGGGAGCTGGTAGGTGTCGCCTACGAGAATGAGTCGCGTGCCCGGCGCAACCGCCTCAAGGAATCGCGCCATCAGGGGCGTGTCCACCATGCTGACCTCGTCCAGTACGATGAGGTCAGCTTCGATGGGGTTTTCGCGGTTTCGGGTAAAGACGAAGACGCCGTTCTCCTGCCTGGGCTCGAGGAGCTTGTGGATCGTGCGGGCGCGCCGGCCAGTCTGCTCGAAGATGCGCTTCGCCGCCTTCCCGGTCGGCGCCGCGAGCGCCGCGCGAGCCTCAGGAAACGAGCTGAGGATCCGCCCGATCGTGAATGTCTTCCCTGTCCCGGGTGCCCCGGTCAGAATGAAGACCCCGCTCGCGACGGCCTTCGAGAGAGCTTCCCTCTGGTCCGCGGCGAGGCCTTCGAAGTCGGGCTGCCCCGGCCAGAAGGTCTGACGCGCGAGGATCTTCAGCTTCGCAGCAATCAGCCTCTCGTCGTCGCAGTAGCTCTTCAGATAGACGAACCCGTCGACGCAGACGACCAGACCATCGTGCTCGAGGCCCGGAACCACCTCGCCAATTCGCCCTTGGGCAACGCGCAGGATCTTCTCGGCCTCTTCTAGAAGTCTCTCCAGAGGGAGACAGGTGTGGCCATGACCGAAGGCCTGCTCGCGGAGCGTGTGCAGGACTCCGGCGCGGATGCGCGGAGCACCGGAGAAGTCGTAGCCGACCTTGCGCGCTATCTCATCGGCCGTCAGGAACCCGACCCCGTCGATGGCTTCGATCAGCGCGTAGGGGTTCTCGCGAATCCGGGCCGGTGCTTCCTGCTTCCACTTCTCCACGATCTGGTTCAACGCGCGTCGGCTGATCCTCGTGCCGCCGAGGAGTTCATTCAGGGCGATTTGGAGATTCTCGTTGGCCTCGTTGCTCCGTAGCATCGCGGAGATCTCCTGCGCGCGGTGCAGCGTGACCCCGGAGATCTCCCGAGCGACCCGTTCCGGGTCCGTCTTGCAGATCCCGAGTGATTCCCTGCCGTAGGTCTTGACGAGGCGCTTTGAGATCTCCGGTCCGATCCACTTCGCGTTCTCCATGAGGTAAAGCTGGATGCCGACCAGGTCGGTGGGATACGAAGCGCGGTAGTCGGCGAAGGCGAACTGCTCGCCCCATCGGGGATGACGCTCCCACCGCCCGCGGAAGGCGTACTCCAGGCCCACCTGCGGCGAGAGCATGTTGCCCTTCACCGTCGAGCCGTCCTCCAGCTCGCCAATGAAGAAGTTCGCCTGGTGGAACTTGATGCCCCCCAGGACTCCCCTCAGCTCTTCGTGGCCGTCACGCATGATCTCCTCGTCACTCAGGTAGTCGCTTCGCTAGAACCGCCAGGAGGACCTCGCTGATGTTGCGGTTGCGGATGCGAATGACACGCCACCCCAAGTTCCTGAGGTGCTCGTCGCGGACTCGATCTCTCTCGCGGATGCGCGTCTCGTTGTGTTGCTTTCCGTCGATCTCCACGGCGACCTTGAGTTCGGGATGGCCGAAGTCGAGCTTGTAAGGTGGGCCATGATGATCCGAGGGGACACAGTGCTGCCGCTGGAATCCCAACGGCTCGAGGAATGCCCACGCCAGATCCTCGTATGGCGGGGGTGCCTGTCCATTGCCCATCTCGGCCAGGGGACTCTTCAGCACTCCCGCTCGATAGAGGGCCTTTGTCGTGGCCGACAGGTGTTCTCGCAGCTCGGGATGCTCCCGAAACTTCCTGAGAGCACCCTCGCGCACCCGTTCCCGAAACTCCGCGCCGTACCGAACTTCCCGCTGCCGGAAGAGCCGCATTCGCCCCGCCTTCGACAGAATGGATCTCCAAGATCGGCCTGGAAGAGCGTTCCCGACCTCATCAGGCGGAGCAGCCGGATAGAGCTCCCGGAGCACAGCCTCTTCCTCTGGCGTCCAGCTGCTCCTCATGTTTCCGCCTAGAAAGGCAAGTCCGATTCCGCATCATCTTCCGTATCGACACCCGCCGGCGCGCTCGAGGCCCGCTGATCCGCGCGGTCGTAGCCCGCGAAGGGGACCACGTTGCGCCGCTTCGTCTTGCCCTCATGATCCACATATTCCTCGGTCCCGACGGTCACCTGGCAGCTCCGGCCCTTGACGAGTGCCGGGGTGAGGTCGAGTTCCTGCGAGACGTCCAAGCCGAGTCGCGAGCAGACGAGCTTCACGCGCCTCATCGCGGCTTCGCTGAAGACCAGGTTGTCGAAGATGTAGCGCCCACGGCACGGGCCCGACTCGACGACGAGCCGCAGCCTCCACATCTCGTCTCCGTGCTGGGTCGCCCCTTCCTCGATTCCCACGACCGTGCAGGCGTACTTCCCATCCGGCAGCGGGGTAAAATCCTGAACGTCGTCCACCTTGTTGAAATCGATCTTCGGCATGGCTCAAGCCTCCCTTCCTGGATGGTCTGCCCCGCCCCGATTGGCGAGGGCCGTTTCAAACTTGGCGAGGATCGTCCGCGCGCCTTCCTCGCTGAGTTCCTCGACACCCTCCGCCCCGTAGGCGGCCAGCCGCCGGGCGACCTGCTCGGGCGTCATCTCAAAGAGCGCGATGTACTCGCGGATCTGCCGCTTCTGCTCGTCGGTCGCGGCGACCACGGGCCGCGCCTTGCGTCCCAGCGCCTTCTTCCCGAAGAGCTCCTCGAAGCGGCCGTAGGAGATCTCGAACTGCCCGAGGGGCAGCTTGTTGGAGCAGTCCTTCAGGCACTCGCCGAGGAACCGCCCCTTCTCGTCCCGATAGAGGCGCACGATCGTGTCGAAGAGGTAGGGCAGTGACTTCTCGCCGTCGAAGGTCTCGCCGATGGCCTTCATGAACGCACCGTCGGCGTACTGGACCTTCGCCCTGGCGGTCACGATGACGTTCATGTCAAGGGCGATGAGCCGACGGACGAGCTCTTTGGACTCGGACTTGAGCGTCATCCAGTCGCGCGGCTGCATGTCGTAGAACTCGAACTTGTAGCCCTTCGAACCCCGGTTGCGGCGCAAGAAGATGTCCGACCACTTCTTCTGGAGCGCGTCCCAATAGAGCGTGATGGGATCGATCACCAGCGTCCGGTAGGGGTGCGGATGCGTGAGCAGCCACTGGACGCCCTCCATCACCTCGTCGGCGGTCGAGGCGCGCAGGACGTCGAAGTCGAACGACTCCCCGTAGAGATCCGTCCCCCCTTCCAGATCGATGACGACGGGCTTGGGGAACTGCAGCGCCAGCGTCGTCTTGCCCGTGCCGGAATCCCCCCACAGGAAGAGCTTCAGGCGCTTGTCCACCGTCCGCGCCCTCTGGAAGGGCGAGCGGTCTGTTCCCTTCGGAGAAGTATCCAGGCTCGCCCTCTCCGTTCTCTCCGTCCCCGGCGGTCCCCCCGACACCTCGTTGGGCAGTCTCACATCGGTCTTCATGACGTCACCTCCTGTTCCTGCTTGAGGATGTGATTGATACCGATTCTCCCGTTCTGCATCTGCGCGTGCAGACGTCTGTGCTCCGTTCGTGTCATGACCCGGAGGTTGCTGGGGCGGTTGTCGTCCTTGCACCCATTGACGTGATGGACCTCCTCACCACTGCGCAGGGATCTGCCCAAACGGCTCTCAGCAACGAGGACGTGCTGATAGACGTAGCCCCTGGCGTCGGCTCGCGGGTGCTCTGGGTTGCGGATCAGAACGTATCCCGCCGAGTGTCGGGTCCTTCCACCGCGCCAAGCATGGTTCGCCGCTCCGCGGGTAATCGGGTGGCGCCCTGACTTCATTGCGTTCTTGATGGCTTCACTTCTCGTGCGCAACTGTACGCCCCTGGACTTGAGAACTCGGTAGACGTTGCCGGGATAGGAATGGAAGATCTCCGCGATTTGCGTGGTGGACTTCCCCGCGGCGTAGAGCGCCGCCGCCTCCTCGAGTCTGCCGAACAACCTGGCGTCTTTCCGAAGGCGTCTGGCCAGAGGTCGCATTCCTACACCTCCACTCGTGTGCACAGTGGCCTGTGTGCCCCAAGACAGCGGCTCCAATAGCCACATGCACGCGGACTGCAGTGCCAGCCTTGTGGATTGGGATAGAAGATCCCCGTCTCGATGGCCGTCCCGACCTGCTCGATCAGGTGCAGCAACCACCGGCAGTCTTCATTCGTGCGAGCGGTGTGGAGCTGTACCGCCTTGGGGGTCTTGGTCTTCACCACCGCGTCCATGCGTAACCCGGGCTCCATCTCGCCGCGCGTCGCGCGAAAGCCCAGCGCGTAGGTGGTGAACTGCAGGTCCTTGTCGAGGTCTTCCTGCCGGGGGGTCTTGCCGTAGGACTTGTTGTCCGCGATCGTCCCGTCGCGCTCGACCAGGTCCCACACGCCGACGAGGTCGAAGGGGCACTCGGGGCCCAGGTTCACGGTGAACTTCTCTTCCACCAGAAGGGGCCGCACGTTGGGCGCGATCGCCTGGTGGTGGACGGCGACGATGGCCGTGCCCTGGTCCTTGAGCTGCCCGGGCGCCTCGTCCGCCTCGAAGAGGACCTCTTCGCCGGCCAGCGCCTCGTCGAACTGCGCCGCGAAGAACTCCTGCATTTCTCCGAGGGCCAAGTCCCGCTCGGAGTCGATCTTCTGCCGGTAGTTCAGCTCGAGCGTCTGGTGCCAGACGCGGCCTTGGACCATCGCCCCCGACGGCGGGACCTTCAGGCCGTGGACATAGCGGAACTCGTACTGCCGCGGGCAACGCAGGAACATGTTGAGCTGGGTGAAGCTCAAGTGCCGCTTCTCGGGACGGTATTCACCTGCTGCCGTCGAGATCGCATCGATTGGCGGGATGAGACTCGGGCCGATCTGCACTGTGGCGTTCATGTCTTGCTCCTATTCCGCCCGTGCGGGTTGCTCCGCGGTGCGGCTCTCCCGGTCGCCCGCGCGAGTCACCTTGAAGGAGGTCTCCCCAAACTCCCGGATCGCGAAGCCCGTGAAGATCCGGCAGATGTCGCGCCCGACGTCGGAACCGGCATCAACCACGCACACGCGCTTCTTGGGATCGAAGTAGTAGCCGGCATCGAGGCGGACGCGGGCCTGCCCATGCAGGCCTTCGGCCGCGAGGACGGAGAGCAGGAACGTCTGCTCGATCTCTTTGGCTGGAACAAAGCGCTTGAAGGCGTAGCGTTGGACTTCTCGGTTGCTCATTTCGCGCTCCTCTGACGGACCACCCTTCCTTGCATACATACCCGGTCGCTCAGCGAGGCGTCGGGTGGTCGGGCGAGCTCTCCTTGATCGCTGCGTTTCGTCTCTTGCGTCTCTGGTGGGATACATACCCCGTCCGTGATCAAGCCGTCAGGTGACTCAGAGGTAGCCCTTTAGCTTCCCCTGCCGCAGGATTTCCCGGAGATTCGCGAGCGATCGTCCGCAAAGCGTGCCTCGTGGAATTCCAAGTTTTTTCGCGGCATCGGTGATCGAGTGGGTCATGAGCAGCTTGGCCAGGCGCTGAAGATCGGGCGGAAGTCGGGCGATCGCCAAAGAGACGTCCAGACGGAGATTCGTTCGTTCGGAGGATTCACCCGAGGAACAGTCGCCAACGTCCTCGCGGACCATCTCTCCCCGGGCGATCAGGTGCCCTTCCCCATCGTCGATCTCGTCATCCAGGGAGAACACCTCTCGACGGAAGTCACGCTTCTCCTGCTTCCGGGCGCGGATCAGGTTGGCGGCTTTCCGATTGACGGTGCGAGCGATGAAGGTCTTGAGACTTGATCGATCGGAGCGGAACTTGGGCAGGCGCACCAGGAGATCCAAGATCATCTCCTGGCACAGATCCTCGTAATCGTCTCGCGAGAATCCGTACTTCCCGGCCAGCTGTCCTGCTTTGAAACGGATGATTCGGTGGGCATAGTCGCTGAGTTCGGGGCGCTTCGAGCCCTCCATCGGAGCCTCTCCTCGGACCACGGAGAGGCCTGTGGTTGTCGCTCGAAGCTAGCTGGCCACGGAGGTGAAGGTTGGACGTGGTTCGCCATTCGGCGACACCCACATCAGCCTCCACTTGGTGGTCAGTCAGAATGTCTAGGTGACCGGACTGTGAATCCTATTTCGGGAGCCCACCCCGACTTGCCGGGCCGCTACTCCTTGATCTCCATTTCGAATGGAAGGCCGTCCTTCACCTCCAGGCTGCGGATGGTTCCATTACGCATGCCTTCCAGGCTGGCGAGGAACTTCCGCACCCGCGCCTTCAGCAGATAGTCACCTCGATTCGCACTCGCACGCGGACCGTTCCAGCCGATCCGGACGTTGCGCACGATACTTGGCGGCGGATCCATGACCGGCTGGCCGTTGCGGATGACAAGGCCTTCGATCCTCCCGTAGCAGAGTCGCTGCATGCACTCGACGAGTTGCGCCTGCGCGGGCGACAGGGAGGACTTCTTCTTCGGCTGCATCGTCGTCTCCCACTGGGGGTGCGTGCGTGCAGGGCACAGCTACCGCAGCTACGCACATCGCGTGAGATCAAAGGGTCTTCTGGTGGAATCCTGCGGCCGCCTTCTCAGCGGATCGGGGGCGGTTTGTCGCGTCTCTTCCTGAACACGTTCATGAGCCGTCCTTGCTCCTCAGTCCATCATCCGTACCAAGGCAATGATCTTGCCTTGAATCCTGAACTCTCCACGCCTGACATGCAGCGGGCGCATCCGTCGGTTCGCCGGCTCGAGGCGTACCCCGTCCTGTTCGAGGAAGAAGCGTTTCAGGGTGGCCTCGTTCTCGATCAACGCCACGACGATGTCGCCGTCTTTGGCCGTCTCTTGCCGGCGGACGATCACGTAGTCGCCTTCCTGAATGCCGGCATCGATCATGCTCCGGCCTTCGACCTTGAGAGCGAATCCCACGGCGCCGCGAAGCAGCTCCCGATTGACCGCCACCGTGCCACGGCTTTCTTCAATCGCCTCCAGCGGCTGACCGGCAGGAATCTGCCCGAGGATCGGTACGTCCACGCTCGTCGTAGCCGCCTTTGGCAGTCTTCTCCCTACGCCCTTGACGATGAGCGAACGCGCGCCCCAGTCCCCGCGACGGAGATGGCCCCGCTCTTCAATCGCCCGGAGCAACATGAAAACGGAGGAACTCTTGATGCCGAATGCGCCTCCGATTTCCCGGACGGTGGGCGGCATCCCGTGCTCGGCGATGAAGGCCTTGATCCAATCGAGGATCTCCCCCTGGCGGGGCGTGAGGGGTCGTGGGCTAAGCCTTGTCATCGATATGTCTTCCCCTGTCGAGCGGCGGATCGTAGGTAGAGCGGCTACTGAGCGGACCTGAATGGCGGCATTCTCGACTAACGTGTGTTAGGGAGTCAAGGCCGATTCGGATCGATCTTGGAAGACTGGGCGGGGATGGGGATTAGGGATGGCCCAGAAACGCTTCGAGATGCCCGGCCGAAACCGCCACGATCCGGCTCGCTGCCTGGGCGTGGCTGGGAGCCGCAGAGTCCGTTGCAAGCGGAAGGATTGCGAGAGTGAGATATCCAGGCTGTTTGGATCCCCAACCGTAACAGATTGCGAACCCGCCGGCAGGGACCGCCGGAGGTCTGGTTCCGGATCGTCCACGTCGGCCCGGTCGGCCAGAACGGCGTTTCGGAGGCCGAGTTGCACGAACAGACCGTCGAGATCGCGCTGGGGCCCAAGGGGGCGTTCGAGAACGGGAGCGTGGGCATCCTCAAGCGGCGCGTCACCGCCGACCGGGTCGTCAACGTCGTGGCCAATGCCCGGAGGCCGGCCAGACCACTCAGGAAGCCCCAGACACCGCGGATCGTTGAGCTCCTCCGCAAAGCCCAGGAGTGGCGGTGGCAGATCGACGCCGGGGAGGTCCGGAATCAGGCAGACATCGCTAGGCGGGAGGGAATCACAAGGGCTCGCGTCACCCAGATTGTGGCGCTACTTGGGCTGGCCCCTGAGATTCAGCAGCGCATCCTCTCGCTGCCGAAGGTCGCCGGCCGGCCGCCGGTCACAGAGTGTTTCCATGGTCCCCGCCCTTCTATGCGCCTCGTGCGAATCTCGCCATCAGGCTACTTGCGTCTTTCCAAAATCGGCTCTGCACAAAGCAACTGCCGTATCGGTTCCAATTCCTCGCCGTTTAGCAGGACGGCCGCTATCGTCGAGTCAATCCTGGCTCTGACCGGATCCCGATCTATCTCCGGCAATTGGAGTAGCTCCTGACGCGACAAGTCCTCATAGGCGCGAACTAGTGTGCTGATTTGCTCGGCACCCAGGCTATGGGGGTCCAGTACTGACAGGCGCTGCAAGATCGGCTTCTTCAGCTTCACCCATGCCCCTTCGGTGTCAACACGCACTCCAATAAGCGACAGAATGCCTAACGTCGAGTTGAGCCAGAGGCAGAGAATCCGCTCAATGTCTTTTGCGTCTATGCCCTCTGCGCCCGAGATCGCAACAGGCCACCATGTGTTTGAAAGCACGCGCTTCGGGACTATCACGCACACAGCACGCGCCGTCGTCAGCCGAAGGCGCTCCGCGATCAGAAGTCGTCCAGCCCGCGACAAGAGCAGTCGGGCATCTCTCAACGGTCGCCCTGTACGAGCCCGAGGCAAGGCTGCCAGGAACTTGTTGGGTCTCAGCGCCATTTCACGAACCGCTTCGGTCTCGTGCCCCCATAGGGCAGGATACGGCGTTCGGCTGTTTGTCGCCTTGAATCCGTCGTGTATATCGCGACAGTCGGGTCCCAACACCCCCAAGGACGAAAGCGGCTTCATTCGAATCTTGCCGATTTCACCGCGCCCAGGGACGAGAACAGTACCCTCCAAGAGCCTGGACCCCACTCTACAGAGATCTGTTTGGGCGAAGGCGGTGTACTCGCCCCAACGCCCTTCTCTGACAGTTTCCGCCGGACAGACTAGTAACTCTCCAAGCTTTTGCCCACCGAGCATAAGCTCCTCAACACCCGCGGTCGCATCGAGCGCTGCGCCTTCCGCCGACTTGATGCACTCGGCCGCCGCCAGCGCCTGGATGCTTCCCCCAGGTCTCTCCCACATGTTCACGACTTTCGTCGGCCCTGCCACCTCTCGCCCCCTCAGCTTCCTCGCTACAATCATGCATTCACTGAGGCTCGTGTTTTCGGAGAAGTTCCAGCCATTCGTTTCATGGCTGACGAGAATGTACTCAACGTGATAGTGGGCGCCGATCAAGCACCTTGTCTCCTCCCAGGCGACTCCACTTAGTAGCGCTCGTGGAAGGACGAGAGCTAGCCGCCCTCCTTCCCTTAGGTACTGGTGTCCCAAAGCAACGAATACGCCTCCAAGGCCCGCCGTTATGGTAGCCGGTACCTTCTCCCGCTGCACAACCCTTTTCAATTCGTTCTGAAGTCGCTTTCTCTCCCGCGGGGCGAGATTGCCAAAGAGAAGGTTCCCGCCGACACTTCGCGTGAACGGTGGATTCATTACGCAAAGATCCAGCGGCCCAAGCGTTACCTGCTCGTCTCTCACCTCGGTGCTGCTTCGGCGTGTCGGTCCGTGAGCAGCTCCGAACAGATCCGCCTGCACAGTCGCCCGCCCCGACGAAAGGAGACTCAGACTCCCAAGAGCCGGCGGCATTCCGCCACCCAAAGGCAGCGTATAGAGATGCATTCCAGCAAATGGCACGTCCGGCTCGTGCATCGCCAGCGCTGACGCTGCCAGGTGAATCGCGAATGGGATGACGTCGAAACCCCAGAGGACTTCCTCCAGAAGTGCCTGGTGAACCCCTGGGAGATCTGGCTCGATCCCTTCCTCGGCTCTCTTCCTGATGTGGTTGTCAACAATCGTCTGAAGCGCCGCTTTGAGCAAAGTGCCCGTGCCGCACGCGAGATCTCCTATGCGCTGTGCCCGCACCTCGTCCACTCGGCTCCAGTTGACTGCTTCGCGACATGGTCTCAGCGCCAGCTTGAGCAGTAGTGTGGCCGACGGGACCATGGTGTAGTAGGCACCAAAATACTTGGCATCCGCGAGAAGTCGATGGTAGATCCTCCCCATCAAGTCATGTCGCAGGGCAGCTCGTCGCTCCGTAATTTGAACTGCTGCACCTGCCAGACGGGACAACGCCGAATCCAACCCGGGATTACCCGACAACTCCCGCACAATCTCGAGTGCGAGTGTGAAGATCGGAATGTAGTCTATAGCTTCAATGATGTACGCCCACACCTTCGACAGGGCGACACCCACATTCGACTCGTCAGCAAGGCGCCCGATCGGGGGAATGCGTGCGTCTCGATTCGCAAGAACCTGATGAAACACCATCGCATTGACTAGCGTGAGGCAGGTGGTGCGGCAGATTCGCATCTGTGCTTCTGCCTTGTCCCTGGTAGGAGAGGACTCATCCTCAGCAATTCCCAGAATAGCCTGCAGCCTCGAAGGAGACGCGGGTGCTGCAAGGAGGCTCTCACTCGCGGCCTCAATCGCCGAGTGGATTTCCGCAGCCGCGACAGCAACGACATCCTCGGTCACTAATAGCTCGTAGGTGCGCCGAAGCGCTTCGGCGATGTCATCGAGCCTAGCAGGAGCCCAGGCTCCCTCATCCACTTCCGATACGACGCGGATCTTGAATGTCACCCGAGCCAGCTCTCTCCGCAGTTGCCGAAGCGACTCGGTCTCCCGAAGAGCAGGCGGGTAGAGAATCGCGAGACAGATGGGAGCAATACCTTCTTGGACGCGAGCGCGGGCGTCTTTGAGGAGGGAAACCTGCACCGCGCTGCCAGTCTCGGTGCGACCCTCAATCACCGTTCGCACACCCCAGAGGTCTGCAACCATGATATCCGGGAGTCTTCGCCCTCGCCCTACTGATCTGCGGATCGTTTCTGGAAGAGTAAGAAGCCCCCGGCGCGCAAGTACGTCAGCCAGGATGACATTCAAGACTTCTTCACGAAATGGGGGCATTGTGTCACCTCAATCGAGGCCTGCATCGCCGACGATACCATGGAGCTGCTCTACGATAGGCTCCAGCTTACCACGTTGCCGAAGGCCATCAATGCGTGGGCCGCGTACTCTATGGCGTGCGAGTTATCCAGTTCGTGCCTTTCAACTCGATCGTCCCGACCTGAATGTCAACAAGTCGAGTCGCCTGCTCGGCCGGCACGGTCCTGGCGATGGCGAAAACCTTGACATCCACCTCCGGCATCCCCTCGAGGATCCTCCAGGCTGCTCCGAGGGCCGTGGCGCCTCTGGTGATGACATCATCCACGAGAACAATGGCCTTGGCCGTAGGCGGTGCCAGCAGCATCTCAAGGGAATCATAGTGCTCTCTCGGTGAGGGGCGATCGGATGAGCCCGCGGATTTCCGGACCGGGATCTTCCTCTCGATGGCTGCCACAAACCTCTCAGCTAGCTTGTATCGCACAAGCTCTTCGCAAATACGCTGGGCTGGCCAGAGGCTGTCCTTTTGTCGGAGTCCGCTTCGTGGTAGTGGCACGAGAATCGATGCTCGGAAGAACCGCTCCAGAGGAGAACCCAGCAACTCCTCCGCGAGGCGCTTCGCTGCATACTCCGGCATGCGCATCTGGACGCGGCGGTCGTAACGATCTCCCTTAATGTCAAGGATGGTTCGCTTGAACTGGCGCGTGGCGTCGCTTGGCGCCGTCGACGGGTACACGAGAAACGAGCCGAATTCCAGCCTAGCCAGCCTGCTCTCCACCGACTGCCTCCATGCGTATCGGGAGAGCTTGGTAAAGCTCCTCTGGCTCTGAGAGAGTCATGGCGCCGTAGTCGAGCATCTTGGAGGGCCAGTCATGCCCCGAACTGAGTACCTGCCTCAGGATGAAGAGCGGCCGCCCAAGACGAAGGGCCTCCCAACCCTGATGGAGAGTTCCGCTTCCGTCTCCGGCTTCGATGATAATGGTAGCGTCGCTGAGGAGCGCCATCGTTCGGTTTCTCTGCGGGAAACTCGCTCGTGTCACGGAGGAGCCCGGGGGAAATTGAGAGACGAGCAAGTGCTTCTCTCCGATCTCTCGTTGAAGCGCGGCATTTGAACGGGGGCTCGATTGGTCGAGCGGCGTACCGAGGACAGCAATTGTGCGCCCCCGCTCATCGATGGCCGTCCGGTGGGCAATTGTGTCGATCCCCATCGCTAGGCCGCTGACAACAATGACTCCGTTCTTGGCCAGAAACGCCGAGTATTCTCTGGCCGCCGATTGCCCGACCAAGGAGGGATTTCGAGTCCCGATCACGCAGACACGTAGACCGGTCTGAAGTAGCCGGGCGTCGCCCTGAAGGTAGAGGATCTGAGGTGCGTTCTTCTCCTCAACCGAGCTCAACGGCCCAATCAGCTCCTGAGGTCGTCGCTCGGTCATTGCGTGTTACCCCCTTGGCAGAAGATACCGGCATTCTCTGACCCGCGAAAGGGGATAGTGTGCCCCCAAGTCCAGCATTGGACAAGGCTTGAAGGCCTCGCATCAGGCCGAAGATCTGCTCCCTTGGGAACAGGCGCCCTACCGATCACGAAGCGTGGAGCTTGCGGATCTGGTGCGCGTACCCCGGCACGTGGGCTAATGGCTACGCGGGGTTTCTGGCTACCGGGACCCGCTCACACCCCACCCGACCGCCGCGCTCGCGGCCCCCAGCACGAACGCGATGAAGTCCCAGAGGTCGGCGTAGCGATGCTCCCCCGGGATCCAGCGATTGGCGATCTCCCAGGAGAGCCCGCCCAAGACAGCCAGCCCAGCCCCGTAGGCGCAGCCGGCGTCCCCGAAGAGGTGGGCCCCATACCCTGTCATCCCGAAGGCGAGGACGAAGTGCATCAGCCGAGACCAGCGCCAGACCGGCCCCGGCTTGCGCTTCCAGATCGGGGTCACCGCAGGGACTCGGCAAGCTGCTTCGTCTGGGCCGCCGCCGCGGCGATCATCTTCTCGGTCTTCACCTGGCCCTTGGCCATCAGGATCTGGACGATCCCGGCGATCACCGTGCCGACGGCTACGACGACCTCGGGCGTGAGGGCGATGCCAGAGTAGGGCTCTGTGGTCCGCAGGTCCCTTCAATGTTCGACCTAATCACCCCATTCCAACCGGAATCACGGGCATGAGTTCTTGGACGCTACAAGGACAAGCAGACACTTATGGGCCACTCCCGAGGCGTTTCTCTGCCGCACAAACCTTCTGTGCCTCTATTTCATCACGACCATCTTCTTCCGCAGACTCCCTTGCGGTGTTTCCAACTGGTAGAAGTACACTCCTGCCGACACACGTATCCCGTGGTCGTTTTCGCATTCCCACAACGCCTTGTGTTCCCCTAGCGCCAGCTCACCGTCAACGAGGGTTCGCACGAGCCGCCCCGTGACGTCGAAGATTCTGAGGCTCACTTTACCTGGCTTTGGCAATGCAAAGCGAATCGTCGTTCGCGGTCCCGACGGATTCGGCGCGCTCTGGTACAAGACAGGTGCGCTTGGTCCGACATCCGCCACGTCCGATGGCATCACACTCAGAATGGTGGATGAGTAGTCCGATTCGTTTCCGGAGAAATCGTAGGCGGTGACACACATGTAATATACGGCCTGGGCATCAAGCCCCATCAGGGTGACTGTGGTGTCTGCGCTCACATCGACCGGACTCGGAACCCCAGTGACAGCTACTCGTCCGGTGTACGGAGGTGCCGACGAATCGCTGTCGAAGTAGACGCGATAGCCGCTCAAATCGGCTTCTTCCGCAGCATCCCACCGAAGCTCGACGCTGCCCTCTCCTACACTGGCGACCTCCAGACCTGTAGGCGGATTCGGTGTGCCAGTGTCACTGAAACTAATCGTGTCCATACCCGCGGCCGAACCGTTAACGCTCAAGATTCTCACGATCGCGGGAAAAGCGACTCTGCTCGCACGGAGACTGAATGTCAGGCGGTTTCCAGAAACGCCCACCTGCACTCCCACAGAGGTATCGGCATCTGTCGTGGTGATATCGCCATTGGTGCTACTCACGCTGTAGAGCGATCCGTCCGGGACCAGCGTTCCATCGTTGCTGTGGAGCAGATCGGTCTGAATCGTCGTGCTGCTCGTCCCATCCGCAGGAATTGTCGATGGAGTCGCGGTCATCATGATCGTGCCGAACGGCAGGCGGGGGGCAAGGGTGTAGGTGCCCAGGCTGGAGATGGGGACCGTAACCGTATTCGAGTCGACATCGACCACCCCTCCCTGATAGATGAAGCGGTGGTTCGCCTTGTCCTCCTGATAGACGGCGAGACCGCTCTCGTCAAGATCCACGACTTCGCTGTCGGGGTACGACAGCGTCAGGATGGCCTGGCCGCTGAGGGGAGTTCTGTCGGGCTCGAGCTGATGGAATCCTCCGATCCCGTAACGCATGCCGAAGGACTCCTCCGCTCGCTTCCGCCACTGACGCACTAACTCACGCGAATGAAGCTGCACTCTCCGGGCAGAGACCGGCGGCGACCATGACCAATAGCAGGCCGTCGGATCTATTCCTGGCGGCACCTGCGCGGGATCGATCTGGAGCGTGGATCGACCATCGCCCAGGAGGATCTCTATGGACTCGCGGTCGCTCCCGGCAGAGTTCTCCCGGGCCCAGACGAAGAGCGGCCGAAGAGGGAATGCCAACTCCGTCACCCAGTCTGGAATCGCGTCGCAAATCTGCTGAATCAATACCTCGTAGTCCAGATCCGATGCGCCGGGATTCTCGCCGTACACCTGGCGAGGATAGGCACGTCCCAAGATCCAGACTCCTTCCTCCATCATGCCGAGATGTCCAGCGCTCTGAAACGCATAGGGCGACCACGACAAGGACACTGGCAGACCATCGGCACTGATTTCCACATCAACTGCGCCGTCGGGCGGCCAGGCCCAGATGTCCTCTTCCTCCCGGGCATAGTGCAAGACGTCCTGTTCGCCGTCGAAGCCGACGCTGCCGTCCGTTGCCTCCTGCCAGGCGAAGACGCCGTCCCCGGAAAGCACGAGATCGTTCAGAAAGTCGGAGCCGCTGATCGTCCCCGAGAACGAGGAATCCAGAAGGTGCGCAGCGGCCCAGACAGTCGTGCCGCCTCCTGCTTCAATCGCCTCGATCAACCCGGGGTGCGCTGTCCATAAGCGGTACGTCTCTGTCGAAGATTCCGCGCCGCCCGTCACGCACTCGAATCCCATCTCCCGTGTCTCACTGGCATCCTCCACCTTGCGAGAGTAATTGTGAAATGTGAATTCGCTGCCTACATCCAAGAGCGACCCACCGAGGTATCCCGTGAGCAGATCTTGGGTCGCCTGCCGCCGCGAGCCCTGACTTGGTCCCGCCAGGCCGACACCAAGGGAGAGGTTGCCGCGCCAACTGCCGGTCATGGTTGTCCCACAGATCCTCTCAGACCTTTTGCGATCATAGAACGAGCCGACGCTATAGCCACGGTCGGCGCCAAGCTCGCCGGTGAATGAGGCACTCAGGGGAGTCGTCCGCCCCCCCCAGCCGATTTCTCCTTCGATGTCGACACCTGCCCTGACACCGAAGGTCATCCCGTCGCCGTTGTAGCTGGCACTGAAAAGCGAAGAGAGATCCACAAACTCAGCAATCACGCTCAGCAAGTTGAGCACGGCATTGTCCGCTGCTTCCACGGTCCCATCGGCGAAGAGAACGTACATCAGAAACGCGTCTCCGTCCGAGGCAGGAGGCCACGGGAATTCGTATTCATCGTCACGCTGGGCATAGGCGAGAACTTCACCCGAGATCGACAGACCGCCACTGGCGCTGCCTGCAATGGTGCCCGTCGTCTGCAACGGCGGTCCCCATTCCCCGCTGCCCAGCTCGCCGTGCGCGCCCATTCCCACCAGCATCTGCCGCCGGACGCGGAGTTCCTCTGGTCCCGGAGTGTCACCGGCTGCGTCTATGAGCGTGACGATCGAGCCTGTTTCGAACTCGGCCTTCAGCCACTTCCAACCTAGGCCGCAGGATCCCCCGCAGCGATACACCGTCCGTGCGGGATACGAATGGTACTCGTGCGTGCAGTTGAAGACGACTTGCTCTTCAGGGGGAATGGTGCTGTCCGAGATGGCTGCGACGGTGAATTCCTCCCCCGCGCCAAGAGCACTCTCCGGGATGGCGATGTCGATCACCCCATCCGCATCCGAGAGGACGCTGCAGAAGACTGCCTCGCCCTGATCGATGCGGACTGCGATGCCACTCACCGGAGTGTCCAAAGTCCGATCAACTACACGATAGTAGCGATGAGCTGTGCCACCGGGGCGTACCCTGGAATGCCCGTTGATGGGTCTTGGCTGGAGTTCCACCACCTTCAGCGATTCGGGGCAGGCAAGCGCCAAAGGAACGTCCAGCTCCAAAGTGCCCCCTGCCGGGAGACACAGGTTTTCCAACAGGAGAGAGCAGTATCCCGGGGCGGAAGCGCGAAGCCGCTGACCGGCCCCATCGTGCAAGGCTTGGAGGCTGAAGTGACCGGACTCATCAGACGTCGCTGCTCCCCCTGCTTCAAGCGAGAGAGTTGCGCCGGCGATGCTCGCGTCTGTGCCTGGATTGTAGGTGCCATTCCCGTCACTGTCCCGGAACACCACTCCGGTCATCATGCCTCCAAGAGTCCAGAACGGTCTGAGTGAGTAGGGCACGAAATCGATGTTCGTGCCCACTGGTGTGCCGTGACCCAACGGGTTAAGCGGGCATGTGGGCCCGCGGGGGTCGTCCCAGTAGTTGTTTTCGGCCTCGACGGGTGGACCCGTCTCCAAGCTGAGGATCCCTGCCAATGTTTGGCCAATGAAATCGCATTCGCTGACTTGCGGCTGGAATCCGGACCGCGCGTCGATTCCGATGGTGCCGCCACTGAAAAGGCAGTCCTGAAACGTAGACGACGAGGCCACCAAGAGCACAGCTGAGTCTACCTCTGTAAACGAGCAGGCGTTCACGGTGACATTGTCCCCGCACGCGCTCAGATAGACACCGTATCCCCCGCCGGTCGTTCCGTCGAAAGTGCAGGTCGCGATGCTCACCGGACCGGTGGCGGAATGTACATAGAGCTTTCGCTCGGCCCCATTCTCAAACACGCAGTCCTGCACCGTCGCCGTCCCAGGACTCTCGACGTAAAGCATCCCGTAGTAGAAGTGGCTCTGACCATTGTAGTAATCCCCACCGAAGCGAAAATGACAGTTCTGCACCGCATTGCCCGAACCCACCCCTACGTAGGCCCAGTCTCCCACACCTCCGGAAGAAGCCCCGTCGCCGTTGGTGTCACCGCCGTAGGAATCATCACGGTACGAGGTGAAGATCACCGGCGAGGCCGGAGCCGGAGAGAGCGAGAGCTGCCCGTTCACGCTGAGCAACTGAAACCGGTTGAACTTCACGACCGTCCCTGGCACGATCGTCAACGTCCTTCCGGACGACACCGTCACATTGCCTGCAATCAGGTAGACCCAGCCCGTCGCCCCCTGGATCTGCTCCCAGGACTGATTCTGACCGATCGTCCCGTCAACATGGATCGCTTGCCGGATCGTGCCCTGTAGCACGTTTCCGCTATAGAACGGTTCCGTTGAGCCGGATTCCCAGAACGGATACCGCACTCCCGACGTTGCACTGTGCGACAGAGTGTTATCTGTGATCATTGCATTGCTGTCATCCATCCGGATGCCGTGGTCATTGTTCGTGAACGTGCATCCCGTTACCGTCGATGGGCTGCTGCGCAGCCATGCTCCGTAGTTGCACCCGGTAAAGCTGCAGGCGTTCACGGTGACATTGTCCCCGCACGCGCTCAGATAGACACCGTATCCCCCGCCGGTCGTTCCGTCGAAAGTGCAGGTCGCGATGCTCACCGGACCGGTGGCGGAATGTACATAGAGCTTTCGCTCGGCCCCATTCTCAAACACGCAGTCCTGCACCGTCGCCGTCCCAGGACTCTCGACGTAAAGCATCCCGTAGTAGAAGTGGCTCTGACCATTGTAGTAATCCCCACCGAAGCGAAAATGACAGTTCTGCACCGCATTGCCCGAACCCACCCCTACGTAGGCCCAGTCTCCCACACCTCCGGAAGAAGCCCCGTCGCCGTTGGTGTCACCGCCGTAGGAATCATCACGGTACGAGGTGAAGATCACCGGCGAGGCCGGAGCCGGAGAGAGCGAGAGCTGCCCGTTCACGCTGAGCAACTGAAACCGGTTGAACTTCACTATGGTCTCGGGAGCTATTTCAAGAACCAGAGGATCGGTATATTGCCCGTCTCCGTTATAGTCCTCGAAGGGTTCTGGATAGGGATCGAGGTCGAAGATGCCGTTGACGTTATAGTCAGTGAATGGCTCGCCCAGATCATACTGACCGTTGAGATTGACGTCGGTGTACGTCTCCTGGAGACTGGTGTCGTAGATGCCATTGTGATTCCAGTCAGTGAACGGCTCATGTGCGGGCGCCGAGACGGTTGATTGCACCACGACCACGTGATCAGAAGGATTCCAGCTCAACTCCTCGGGCGTATCCAGCGTCCCGGAAACATACAAAACGGCCATAGCAGGCGTTACGCTAAGCAGCAGGCAAATTGCAAGAGTCAAACACTTTAGCATGAAGCCCTCCGGAAGGACAGCCGCCCCACGCGTCCGAGGGTGCGACCGCGGAGTCTCTTTCATGGGCCGTGGAGCCCGAGACCGCAGACGGCTCGTGATTTGATCGCTGCCGCCACTTTCGTCGGGCTCTCTGTTTCCATCTAGTCGCCCCCATGAGGCGGACTCCGAGAGGTGACATTCACTAGTGCCTGCGATTGTACGAGCTTCTGCATGTTTCGTCTAGAGCCAGCCTCTGCTGATCCAGGCTCGTCATGCTGGTGGGCATCCTCGGCAGGGTCGAGGACTGGCGCGGTGACGGTAGGTCCATCCGGCCCATCCGTTGACTCCCCGTTTCCTCTGGGAGTGCCGATCCGCATCCGGAGCTTTGCGAATCCCTATCCGACAAGCGCTAGACCTCCACCCACGAAGGCGAGCCGATCGAGTGCGTCTCGTTCTCCCGCGGCGCGCAGCAGTGGCTGCTCACCTCCTCCGACCGCCAGGTGGTCCTTCCCGAAGTCGGCGCCTTCGAGCCCGGCTCGATCGTGACCGGCGGGCAGGACCTGCGCGAGGAGGACCAGAAGGGTGGGGTCGAGCTCGAGCTTCCCCGAACCTCGCCCATCGTCGAGCCCTACATCCCCTACTTCCCCACGGAAACGACCTGGGTGCGGATCTACCGCGCGCATCGAGGCGACGAGGCCTCGGCGATCTGCACCTTCTTCGGCTCGATCGACTCCGTCAGCTTCCGCGGCTCCACCGCCCGCGTCCAGTGCGCCTCGCTCTTCGGCCGCCTCGCCCGGCGCGTCCCGGGCCTCGCCTACACGGTCCAGTGCAACCGCGCGCTCTACGGCCCCGGCTGCGGCGTCGATCCGCAGAGCTTTCGAGAGCAGGCCAGGATCCAGAGCATCAGCAGCTCGCAGGTGACTTCGATGGTCTTCGCCCTTCGCCCGGCGGGATGGTTCACCGGCGGCTGGCTCGAGCGCTCAAGCGGCGAGCGGCGCTTCATCGTCGACCACACCGGGGACACAGTCGAGCTCATGAGCCCGTTCATGGATCTGACCCCTGCGGAGTCCGTCTACGCCTACGCCGGCTGCGACCTCACGCGAGCAACCTGCATCGGGCGCTTTAACAACGCGGCCAACTTCCTCGGCTTCGAGTGGATCCCCTGGCGCGATCCGCACACCAAGAGGGTGGGCTGAGGCATGTTTTGGGCACTCGCCTGGGCATTGAAAATCTCCGCCTACGTCGCCGCATCGTATGCGCTCAACAAGTACTTCCGCAAAGACGCCGGCGACGGTGCGGCCGAGGAGGAGAAGCTCGAGGCGCCCACGGTCGAGGAAGGCCGCCCGGTGCCCGTGTTGTGGGGCACGGCGAAGCTCTCCGCTCCCAACGTCACCTGGTACGGCGACTACAGTCGCGAAGGAGATGGGGACGGCGGATACCTGTACTTCCTGCACATGATGTGGTGCTGGTGCTTCGGCCCGGTGGATGCCGTCCTGTCCCTCGAGTGGGACGACCTCGAGGCGCCGCTCTGCGTCACCCCGTCTCCCTACGTGCCTCTGCCCTATCCCCTGCTGCGGGAGTCCGCCCCTTCGGACTTCTTCGTCAATGCCCCGAATCTCTTCGGCGGCAGTGACCAGGAAGGCGGTGTCACCGGTCCCTATACGCTCGCCTGGGGCGCCGCGGACCAGACGGTCGATTCGGACTTGGCTTCCAGACTGCGGATCTCGGCCGGCGAGTGCCCGGCCTACCGCGGCCTCTGCTACTCGTTCACCCCGGACGATCCCCACTGGCGGTTCTACCAGGGGAAATCACCCTACATGAAGCCGCACGGGATGGTCGCGAGGAGATGCCCGAACCCGCTCGGGCTCACGGGAGGTGCTCACGATATCGACGGCAACGCGAACCCCGCCTGCATGCTCTACGAGCTGCTCACCGACGATACCTGGGGATTGCGATACGACCCCGCCCTCGTGAACGCAGCCTCGTTCGTCTCCGCCGCGAACACGCTGACCGCGGAGGGCTTTGGGCTCTCGATGGTCCAGTTGTCCCAGACCGACGGGCGGTCCATCGCCAACGACATCCTGCGTCACGTCGATGGCCTGCTCTACTCCGACCGCGCGACCGGCCTCATCTCCATGGGGCTCATCCGCGACGACTACGACCCGGAAGAGATCGTCCAGCTAGACGACGATGCGATCATCGAGCTCGAGTCCTTCTCGCGCCCGAGCGTCACCGCGCTCCCGAACAAGATCCTGCTCAGCTACGTGGACCGCGATCAGCACTTCGTCGAGAAGGTGGCCTCCGCCATCGATCTGGCTGGGGTCCAGTCCCGGGGCAAGATCATCTCTCAGGACTTGCGCTTTCCGGGAATCGACCACGCGGAACTCGCCCAGCGTGTAGCCGAGCGGGAACTCAAAGCCGCGAGCTACCCGTTCGCCGGGCTGTCGCTAAAGGTGAACCGGGCCGCCTGGTCGCTTAGGCCGGGAAGCGTGTTCCGGCTGAGCTACGCCCCACTCGGGATCTCACGCATGGTCTGCCGGGTCGTCAAGATCGCCTACGGCACGATCGCGGATGGGGCGATCAGGATCGAAGCGATCGAAGATGCCTTCGGGGTCGACTGGACCGCCTACTCGCCCCCCGCACCGTCGGGGTGGGTGTGGCCGCTGGAGGGGCCATGACGCCTGGACGGAGTCGCCGCGACGTCCCGGGACGGGGCGGGCGTCAGGTGAATACTGTCACTGTACAGGCGGGTCTCGCACGCTGAAGTTATAACGGATTAGGGCTAGCCTGGCCTTCGCTAAGCAACTATCATGATATCTATGCAATCCGAATGCCACTCTCTGAGGAACTCGCTCGGCCACTGATTGGGGGAGAGAATGCGTGCAGCACCAATTTCCGTCTTGTTCGGTTGCCAATTGCTGTGCTTCTTCTCCGGATGTGATTCCGAGGAACCTTCGTGCCCCTCAGCACACCGCTGTACGACGGTTGCACCGGACGGCTCAGGCGACTACCCCACCATTCAGGCCGCTATTGAAGCGGCGCGAGATGGGGAAGTCATCGAGCTGGCAACCGGCACTTTCACGGGCGCAGGCAATCGCGATCTCGATTACCTCGGAAAAGCTATCACGATTCGCAGCGCCAGCGGAAGGCCCGAGGATTGTTGCCTCGACTGTGAGTATTCAGGAAGCCAGGGCGTCAACTTCCGGTCGGGCGAGGGCAGCTCGTCAATTCTCGAGGGCGTGACAATTACCAGAGGATCTCTGTTCTGGCCAGGTGGCGCTGGCGTACAGTGCTTCTCAGCTTCCCCAACATTCATTCGCTGCATCTTGCTGCGAAACAGCGGGGGCGCTGGAGCTGCCGGCGTCTTCTGCATGGGCAGTTCTCCCCAGTTCATCGGTTGCGAGTTCCGTGGCAATCTCGGGGCCCACGCTGCAGGCGCAATAATTCTCTTCGAGTCCCCTTCCGTCGTTTTCGTTGATTGCATCTTCGATGAGAACCACTCAGAAGCCGGGGGGGCAGTCGTCCAGGCCATTCGGTCAAACTTCAGCATGCTCCGTTGTAGATTGCACGACAACGGGTCGACCACCAGTGGTGGCGCCCTTTGGCTCGTCGAGTCTAGGCTTGTACTGGACAACTGCATCATCTCGGGAAGCTACGCAGGAATTCATGGCTCTTGCTTAACAGGCTGGGCCAGTAACGTTCTTTTCAGCAACTGCACACTATCGGGAGCCCACTCTCCGCTCGATGGAGCTGCAATTTGCGCATTCCACGGAGCGCACATCCTGCTCGAGCGGACCTTACTCACTTTCGGCGCCTCAGGTCCCAGTGTCAACTGTTCGGACAGCAGTCAAGTCGAGGCTCGTTGCACAGATGTGTTCGGCAATGCCGGCGGCGATTGGGTCGGCTGCCTGGAACAACAGTTTGGCACGATTGGGAATGTCGCCGCCGATCCCTTGTATTGCGACGTAGAAGCGGATGACTTTCGCCTCTGTCGCAACTCCCCCTGCTCATCCGACGCCAATCCAAGATGTGGAGTCATGGGCGCCCTCTCGGACAGCTGCTCTTTATGCCTTCTAAGAGCCCGGCCAGCCACAGGCCGTCTTGCGCTAGAAACGCGTGTGACACTGGAACCCCACTGACCCCGGACTTCACACATACTATCACACATCCCACGCCCACGGTGGCACTCACTTCAGTCGCATATCATTCCGACCCACTCATCTCAAGTATATAAGCCGTCTCGCCCCACCGACGTTGACCATTCTGACATAGTACACGCCACCAGGGACGACAACTCCTCTATCGTCTCGGCAATCCCATTGCACTTCCCACCTTCCATTGCCAAGACCACTTTCGCCGTACAACCGTCGCAGTACCCGCCCAGACACATCGACGATCTGTAACTCAACTTTCTGTCCTTTCATTCCACGCCCAGCGATCACACCATTGCCCGCCGCAGGGTTCGGCGTTATAGTCAACTGCTCCCCTTGACCACTCAGAAGGCACTCCCCACTCTCAATGCCTGCCGCCGGACAACCGATCGGCAATGCCCCGACCATTCCGCAACCTTCGGTCCTGTAAGAACGGCACGGTGATTCCGCGTGTATAGTCAGCACACCTCCCGCAAGGTCACAAAACATCGGATCGCCGCATAGATTCCCATTTTGCCCACACTGCCCAGCAATGGGGCCAACCCAGTCCCCACCGGCGTTTCCGAAGATATCCGTGCACCTTATGTTGATGCTCGCGCTCCCATATACGGCCGACCCGTATGCGGAGTGAGCAATAATAGACCTGTCCACATCGACATCTGCCCCGACGCAATACAACCCCGCACCCAATTGCCCTTGATTGCCTGCAAACGAACTATGTCGCACCGCCGTCTCAGCATTTCCCCAACAGTGTAGCGCCCCCCCCGCAGATGCAACATTCCCAAAGAACACGCAGGTGTCGATTGCCACTGTCACACACTCGGCCAAGTACGCCCCGCCCCCCCCAAGCGACGCATAATTCTCATCGAATCTGCATCCGTTCATTAGCATTGTTCCTCCATCCGCACACACTCCACCGCCATAGTTGCCAGAGTAGTTCTCCTGGAATGAGCACGCGTGGAACTCCAGCATTGCATCCGATGCATGAACAGCGCCCCCAGCGCCAGACTGCGACACATTGTCTCTAAACACGCAATTCGCAAAGTGCGGAGCTCCGCCTTCGCAATAGACCGCAGGTCCGCCCGGTTCTGACCCGAATTGTCTGTTGTCCTCAAAGACGCAATTCCGTATCGTCGGCGACGCACCTAGACTCGCTATCGCACCCATGCAATCATCGTCACATCGGAAACCCGTGATCGTAAAGCCGTCTAGCACTGCCTCTGGGCCATCCTCTTCACCAAATGTGAATGCGGGATTATCACCTTGGCAGACAACGCGACACGCATGTGGATCTCCCGATGACGATCTCACAATCACGCTCTTCCCCTCGTATGATAGGTTCGCCTCCGCGTAGGTCCCATCAGCCACATTAATGGTCCACCCGTCCACTGCGGCATTCAACGCATCTCCGATCGTCAAATAGTCGCCGCTGCCATCAGAGGACACAAATGTTGTCGACCCTACGCTCTCGATTGCTCCCCTCAGATTGGGTCGCTTATAGGTGCACCCTGTCATGTATGGTGGATCTGACACTGGACTCCCCGTCGCCACTATGAGATTTCGCAAGCTTTGGGGGGAATCGTCGAAATGCGGCCTATTAGCCTTTAGGTAGCCTTCGATGCAAGCGATCGCTGAGGCGATTACTGCTGCACCCTGCGAAGTCCCCCCATCAGGTGAACACCAGAAATGGCAGTCTTCGTCCTCTGCTCCATAGCAATGATATCCAGAGCCTCCAGTAGTCACCTCACAGGAGCCATAGCTGTGCACACGGGTCCCATAGTTCTCCATATTTGTGTCGACGCAAGTATGCAACTGCGCACTGCGACCGGCTATGATGGCCCCAGAGTCTTCCAGCCAAGTGAACTCATCTAGATTGTATCCCCCGTTGCCAGCTGGCTCCACAACATGGATGCCAAGAGCCACCGCCGTCATGATTGCCTGTCTGTAGGCATTATCGTGCTGTACAATGTCTGGATAATCTGTCCCTAGCCATTCAAGGGGCAGAGAAGTGAAGTCGAAGCAATTTGGCCCGCATTGGATTTCTTCGTAGTTCATGCCGAGTTCGAGAAGCAGGACATCGCCTTCCTGCAGGACCGCACACGCGGCGAGAATCGCGTCAACAACATGGGTGACCAACGGGTCGCCATAGTAAATACCTGCCGTTCGCAAGGACGCCCCATACGCCAGACCGGTCACCCCGATGCCATTCCTATCAGCGGCACAAGTCCCTGCCGCCATCGTTCCGTGGGAGCGCCATTCAAAGTCGTCTTCGACTGTACCCGGCATAATCTGGGAACCGATGAGTTTGCTTACGTCATAGTGATCATAGTTCCATGCAAACTCAACATCACATATGGTGACATCTTCCCCTGTGCCTCCAGAGCGGGTCCATGAGTAGAAGAAGTCCATGCCTTTGTGAGGGGAACCGGCGGGGTATAGTATCCATTGGTAATTGTTCGGGTCGTACCCGGGAGCTGGTATCAGCTCCCAATTGGGTACACCAGGATTACACGGCAAGGCTAGATCCTCTGGCGACGGGTTCGGATATGCGTAATCTACTCCTGGCAGCGCGGCAAGGCGGTCCGCGAGGGCTCTGCTGTCGGCACTTCCGTTGAAGTGAAGGCGATAACAATCGTTGAAGTTGCGGAGCGGTGCTGTTGTCTTGCTTGAAGCCGACTCGAATAGACTGTCGAGAACTGGCTCCGGCAGGTCAATGCGCTCCCATTCGTATCCATCCATGTCCGCGAGAATCTCGCTAATACCATCAAGTGCATTGGTCGTAAGGTCGACGAGGCGCCCGTCGCGAAGGCGGACCATAGAGTCCCGAACAAACATGACAATTATACAATTGGAGTCACTTGTCCCGTCGACAAGCTCGCCTCCTTCGGCATCTAAGCCGTCAAGATCGCCGGCCTGCACCACAGGCCAGCAATTAGTACCCGGCTCACCCAACCCCAACGCCCCTAGGCACTCCGCATCAAAGCTCTCCCTGGATTCCGACACCCACCCGGCATGCTCCGTCGCCGGGTTCTCCGTGATCGCGATCGTGTCGGCCGCCGCGTAGTTGACCCCAGCAGCCCAGAAGATCGGCACGAGTTGCCCCATCCAGGGCTCCGTATTCGTCGCAATCGCGACGCCCGTGTTCGGCCCCGGCCAATCGCCGTGGTAGAGCGCCATGGCGTGGTCGAGGCATAAGCCGCTCTCGCTGAACAGAAACGATTCCTCATCGAAATCGCCCAGGCCAAACTCGACTGCCGTGAAGCTCTTTTCCTCCGCCCAGGCGCTCAAGATGAACCAGACGACGGTCTTTGAGGAATCAGTGGGGATGGAGGTGACTTGGTCCTCGCAATCATCGAGGTGCGTGGAGTCGCACCAGGAGGCACTGGCGGTGTAGGTCAGCGACGGAGGAGCGTGGACGAGGAGAACGCCTCCCGAGAGGTCATCCGGATCGGCTTGGGCCAGGGACGCAATCAGCAAGGGGGCCAAGAGGAGAAGAAAGAGCGTTCTCATAGGGCCTCCGTCGTGGGCCTGCATGACGACCCGTCGGCAGGCAACGGTCTTGGATGACGCGCGGGGAGCGGCCGAGACGAAGCTTTCGAGCACCGATCTCATCATCGACCTCCCGGCTTGAGAAGCAGAACGGTCGCTGGGAGGAACGCGAGTAGCATCCCGCCCGCCATCGCAGAGATCAAGTGCAATCCCTTGTCCCCGCCGGCCTCTTGGACAGACAGGCTTCACCGCCCTGGGCTCCCTGCCTCCCCGCCTGTCCCCACTCGGGCGTCTCTACCCCCCTTTGTGCTTTCGGGGTTGTTCCCCACCCGACGTTTCCCCTCCCCGCCGGGTATGTATGCACCAGAGAGCGCACGCCCCCAGGAGGTCGACGGCATTTCGGGAGAGCAGACAGATCGCCACGCCACGCTGGCGCTAGGCCGCTTCCGCCGCGCGCCTTCGCGCTGGCAGACCGACTTCGGGCGATGGGTGGGTGACACCGGCGTGCCCCGCATCGTCGCAGCGCTCGCTCGCGATCCCGACCTGCGCATCACCAACCAGGCGGTCTACGAGTGGCTTCAGGGCCACTCCCCCAGGCCGACGCGGGCCATGGCGCTCGTCGAGATGTCGGGCGGCCGACTCACGCTCGAGGCCATCTACAGGCACGGGATGGAAGTGCGCACGCGCCGAGAGGAGCACCGATGAGGATCAACCTACAGATCGACAGCGCCCCCCTTGTCCTTCGCCTCCGAAACGGCCAGCGCCGCCTGGCCTACGCCGTCGTTAACGCGATCAACAGCACAGCGAAGCGCATCCAGGAGGCCGAGCGCCGGCGAGTCGAGCAGGAGTTCACCGTCCGCAGGCACGAGTTCATTCGGCGGGAAGCCGCGATCATCAAGCCGTTCGCCAACGTCCGCGAGGCGCGGCCGTATGCCGAGATCTCCGTAGGCCAGAAGCCAAGGCTGCTCTTGTCAGCCTTCGAGCGCGGCGCCGAGCGAAAACCCTTCACCCCCACTGCCACCCGCGTAGCCGAGCCAGTAATCGGCGGGCCAGCGAGGCCGCAGTTCGCCGCCCAGGTCACGCCCGAGCTCCGCGTCCAACGCCTGCGCTTCGACCGCACCAAGACCGGACGCCGGCGCGCCGGCGTGACCAAGACCAGCACCTACCTCGTCCCTAAGGTCGGGATCTTCCAGCGGATCGGCAAGGAAGCCACCCGAGCCGTCTACTTCTTCACCCGCGGCAAGAAGCTCGCCCCCCGCCTCCACTTCGTCGAGACCGCCGAGAAGGAAGCGCATCGCTGGTTCGGTGAGGAGATGGAGCGCGAGGTCGTGAACGCGATCGCCAGAGCCCAAGGGAAAGGTCTGTAACCAGGGAGGAACTCGCATGGCCCGAAGACTCAGCCGCGCCGAGCAGGAGACCATCATCACCCGAGCCGCCGACGAGAAGGAGTGGCATGTCTACTCGTGCGACCCGGCGGTGAAACGGCAGCTCGCAAAGATCACGCAGGCTCACGGCATTTCTACAACGATCGTCGATGAGTGGGGGGTAGAGGTCAAACTGCCTTTGTTGTGCGTCAGATTCATGTCGCCCATCGTCATTTCTGCACAAGAACGCGCGAATCGAGCGGCACGTGCGGGGCGTCTGGCCGCCGCAAACAGGGCCAAGCGGTCCGAGGTCGGGGAAGAAGCCTGCGAAAGGGCGGCGGGATGAGGCCCGAAAAGTCCAGGAAATCAAGAGATTCCGCTATGGTGGACAAGAAGAACGGTGCAATTTCGGTTCCTTCTGTGAGTTACGCAATCGGGTACCGGCCACCCCGGCTTTCAACACGTGGGAGAGCTATGGAACAACCGAACGAACGAACAGTCAACGACCCTTCTCGCATCGTCCTTCCCGGAAAACTGGAGCATTGGCCCATCGAGCGCTTGCGCCCGTACGCGCGCAACCCGAGGACGCACTCCGAGGCGCAAGTCGCGAAGATTGCAGCGAGCCTGCTCCAATACGGCTGGACGAACCCGCTCCTGATCGATGGCGAAGGCGGAATCATTGCCGGCCATGGGCGGCTGCTGGCCGCACGCGAGCTCGGGATGAAGACGGTTCCCGTGATCGTCCTCTCCCACCTCACGGAAGCGCAGCGGCGGGCGTACATCATCTGCGACAACAAACTGGCGCTCGATGCGGGCTGGGACGAGGAGCTGCTGGCGGAGGAACTGCGGGCGCTCGAAGGCCTCGACTTCGACTTGGCTCTCACCGGCTTCGACTTTGACGAGATCCACGACCTGCTCGTGGACGACGAGGCGCCGGAGGTCGCAGCACCCGAGCCGCCGGAAGATCCGGTGACCGTTCCCGGCGATCTCTGGATCCTCGGCAACCATCGCCTTCTCTGTGGCGACTCCGCATCGGCCGAGGATGTAGACCGCCTGCTCGCCGGCGCGCCGGTTCATCTCGCGAACTGCGATCCGCCCTACAACACGCGAACGGAGCCGAGGTCGAACAACGCCATCGCTGCCGGCCTCTCGAGCTTCCCTGCCGCAAAGAGCGCGATCGAGGCCTCCGACGCCCGGGGCATGCACCATCAGGGGTTCGATCTCGCCCGGCACAAGACGAAGTCGAAAGCGACCGGAAGGATGCGCCCGAAGGACCGACCGCTCGTCAACGACTTCGTCTCGGACGAGGCCTTCGGGGAGATGCTCCTGGCCTGGTTCGGCAACATCGCGCGAGTACTTTTGCCCGGGCGCTCATTCTACATCTGGGGCGGCTACAGCAACCTCGGCAACTACCCGCCTGCGCTGCGCGCCGCGGGCCTCTACTTCTCGCAGGCGATCGTGTGGGACAAAATGCACCCGGTTCTCACGCGCAAGGATTTTCTCGGGTGCTTCGAGATTGCATACTACGGTTGGAAAGAAGGCGCCGCGCATCAGTTCTTCGGCCCGCCGAATATCCCCGACCTCTGGCATGTGAAGAAAGTGAATCCGCAGCAAATGCAGCATTTGACCGAGAAGGCCGTCGAGCTCGCAGTGCGTGCCATCCAGTACTCGTCGAAGCCGCACGAGAATGTGGCCGATTTCTTCGGGGGCAGCGGCAGCACGCTCATCGCGGCTGAAGAGCTGGGCCGGCGCGCGTTCCTCATGGAGATCGATCCGAGCTATTGCGACGTGATTGTGGAGCGCTGGCAGACCGCAACCGGGGAGAAGGCCGTGATGGAGGCGACCGGAGCGACGTTTGAGGCCGTTGCCGCGGAGCGCGGCGCACGGGAGTAGGGGTACATGGCCCGTTCTCGATCGAAGCGATTGATGAGTCAACGCGCCTACGCGAGACACGCAGGGGTCTCTGTATCCACGGTTAACTCGGCGCTGAAGTCGGGGCGCATCACGCTCGTGGACGGGAAGATCGACCCCGCCCGGGCGGACAGAGAATGGAGCCAGAACACCGACCCATCGACACCACGGAACCGGATCACCGGCCGCCCGAAGCTGGCACGCGTGCCAGGCCAGCCGTCGGAGCCGATGGATCTCGGCGGGGAGTCCGGAAGCAGCACCGCAAGCGGCTACGCGCGTGCCCGGGCGGCGCGCGAGTTATACAGCGCCAGGCTCGCACAGCTCGCGTTCGAAGAGAAGCGCGGGAGCCTCGTCGAGGCCGCTCAGGTGCGGCTTGCCGCATTCAACTGCGCGAGGAAGGCGCGCGACATGCTCGTCGCATTACCCGACAAGCTCTCAGCCGCGCTTGCTGCGACGGCAGATCCGGGTGAGGTCACGAGGCTTCTTGAAGAAGAGGTCGAACGTATTTGCGAGGAGCTTTCTCGATAGGGAATGAAGCGGAAAGGACAGGTACGGATTGGATTGCAGTGGAGTGGAGCGGAAAGGCAGGAAAGGAGTGGAATGCCCGCGACTGAGAAGACCGCGGTGCCGGCACTGTACACATGAGCGGAACCAATGCGCCGGCCGGTGGCCGCGAGCTTTATGAGTTGAGCTACCGCGCCGGTTGGCGGCCCGAACCACGCCTCAACGTGAGCGAGTGGGCGGACGAGCATCGGGTGCTCGGCAACCGCGCCGGCCACGCCGCGATCCGCTGGCGTACGGCGACGACTCCATACTTGGCAGAGATCATGGATGCACTCGGGCCGCGCTCTTCGGTGCGCCGCGTCGTGGTCATTAAGGGCTCGCAACTCGGGGGCACGGAATGCGGTTTGAACTGGCTCGGCTTCATCATCCACCACTCCCCCGGCCCGATTCTCGTCGTGCGCCCGACCGTCGATGAGGCACGCCGGTTCAGCAGGCAGCGCCTGGATCCGATGATCGCGACCACGCCGGTGCTCCGCGAGCTCGTGCAGGAGTCCCGGTCTCGAGAGGGCGGCAACAGCCTCCTCATCAAGGAATTCCCCGGCGGCGTGCTGTTCCTGACCGGTTCCAATTCGGCTACCGGTGTCAAGTCCATGCCCATCCGCTGGCTGTTCTGCGACGAGATCGACGAGTACCCCGGCGACGTGGATGGCCAGGGAGACCCCATCGCGCTCGCGGAGAAGCGCACCACGGGACCCACCTACTCACGCCGGAAGGTGCTGCTCGTCTCGACGCCCACGGTGAAGGGCCTCTCGCGGATCGAGCGGGAGTTTTTGGCCTCGGACCAGCGCCACTACTTCGTCCCCTGTCCCCATTGCGGCAACTTCGACTGGATCCGTTGGGAGAACATCCGGTGGAACGAGGGTGACCCGAGGAGCGCGGCCTTGGCTTGCGTGGCCTGCGGAGCGCTGATCGAAGAGCGCTTCAAGATGGAGATGCTCTCCCGCGGGGAGTGGCGTCCGACTGCGTCCGGCAATGCTGAGACGATCGGCTTCCACATTTCGAGTCTCTACTCCCCCCTTGGGTGGCTCCCCTGGTCCGCGGCCGTTGCCGAGTTCCTCGATGCCAAGGAGAATCCGCTGCGCTTGAAGAACTGGATCAACAGCGTGCTCGGGGAGACATGGGAAGAGCGAGGGGACTCGGTCGAGCCGGAAGGACTGCTCGCCCGGGCGGAGAGGTATGCCGCGGAGGTGCCGAATGGCGTCGGCGTGCTGGTCGCCGCGGTCGACGTGCAGGGCGACCGGCTTGAATGCGCGGTCAAGGGCTACGGCACCGGCGAGGAGTCGTGGCTGATCGCGTTCTCGCAGTTCCACGGCGATCCCGGCCGTGAGCAGGTCTGGCTCGACCTCGACCGCTTCCTCCGCCAGGAGTTTTCGCACGAGAGCGGGCAGAAGATCCCGATCGCCTGCGTGGCGGTTGATTCAGGCGGTCACCATTCCGAGCAGGTCTACCGCTTCTGCCGCGCGCGGATCGAGAGGCGCGTGTTCGCCGTGCGCGGTGGCGCGGAACGTGGCAAGCCCGTCGTCGGCCGGCCGACGGATCACAACCGTTACCGCGCAAAACTCTTCACGCTCTGCGTCGACACCGCGAAGGAGATCGTCTTCTCGCGGCTCAGAATTGGCTCGCCCGGCCCGGGCTACTGCCACCTGCCCGAGTGGATCGATGCCGAGTACGTCGCGCAGCTGACCGCCGAGAAGGCGATCCGCAAGTGGGTGAAGAACCGCGGGACCGTGCGCGAGTGGGTCAAGACGCGGGAGCGCAATGAGGCGTTGGACCTCGAGGTCTACTGCCTCGCGGCGCTCTACATTCTCGGGCCCACGTTCGTGAGGTCGCTCCCCGAGCGGGCGGCCGCGCTGGCCAGGAAGGCCGAGGCCTCGGCCCCGGCGGATGCGGCACCAACAACCCCCCTGCCGAGGCGCCGAGGATGGATCGACGGGTGGCGGGGGTGACCGCCTGCCCGGCCCGGAGGCGACACGGTCCGCCCCAGGCCGCCACAGGCGCGCCGTGGGCGCGAAACATCGCCCACCCGGGCAGAACTGCCAGCCCTGGCGCCCCTCCGCGCCCTTGGCGCCCTGTCCCAGCCGGCCAGAAATCGTCCGGCTTTGGCCCCCTGGCAGAACCCGCAACACGCTGCAGAATAATGCTTTACCAGGTCGAATTGTCTTCCAATCCCGCCCCGAAAGCTCGTCACTGTGACTGCGGCGGGCGATGGGGCCCGGCCGCGAAAACGGAGGAAAAGACGATGGAGAAGAAGACCGAGACACCCCGGACGCGCAACCGCGAGTGGGGCTTCTTCGGGACCTGCGCGTCGAACGGCCACGCCGATCCCGAGGCCGCCTGGGATGAGGCGATGGCCGCGTTGACCGATCCGAAGGGACCCTTCCGCCTCTCGCCTGAAAACGCCCGCGACCTGCTCGACGCCACCTGGGGACGCCACCTCGCGGACCAGGTGGTCGGGACGAAGATCGGGAAGGCGATCGCGGGGCTCGCTGAAGACGGATGGGACAAGGACGCGCGCAACTTCGTCCGCAAGCACATCAACCCCAACCTTGAGGAGATCGCGCCGCGCACCCGCGAAGAAGAGATCGCGAGCATCGCCCGCCGGGTTCTGGAGATCGAGACGCTCGAAAGGCGCAACAGAGACAGGCTCGACTTCCACGAGCTCGCGGTCTGGACGATCCGAGAGGCGCTCGAGGCCGCCTACGAGGCCGGCCGGCGGAGCGCGAGGAGGGCGAGATGAAGACGGCGCGCGAGTTCTTCGACACGCACCAGGAGCTTCACGCGCGACTCCGCACGGGGAAGATCGGCGTGCGCAAGTTTGAAAAGGCGGTCGATGCGAACTTCAAGGAAGCGCGTGCATCTGGCGACGAGGTCTATCGGGAGATGGGAGCACTGATCATCGCGGACATCCGCCGCGCGATGGCGGAGACGCGGACGTTTCTGGCGACCGAAGGGATCACCTGGCGCGATGTAGACGGGCGGGAGAAGACGCTTCGGGTCCGGGGCCAGGCATGGGAGGTGACGACGCGATGAAGACGACGAACGGAAACGAAGAGAAGACGACCGAAACAGCCTACGACCTCGAGGCCAGCTACGAGGGAACGAAGACCCGCCGCCAGGCCCGGTACGCGGAGCGGAAGACGGTCGAGACCAGAAGCTTCAACCTGCGGATGGAGATCGTGCGCGCCAGCTCGGACGAACACGGCGGAGCCACCACTGCCGCCAAACTCGAATACGAGCTCTTGATGGAATCGGAGATGGCCGTCGGCTTCATCGACCAGGCGATGGACCGCTTGGAGAACCTGCGCCACGAGATGATCGCGATCGCAACCGGCCAGCGCAAGCACCAGGTCGAGCACGCGCCGGATACAGAAGAGATCAGCCGCAGGGTTGGCGGCGTCGGGGCCCTTTTGAAGGCGGTTGCGATGATCGCCGCCGCACCCAAAGAGGAGGAAGGGCGATGAAGGTGACGCGCAAGGTCCACGGGGAGCTGATGGCGGCGCGCAGGGAGAAGCGGGTCAAGAAGGCGGCGGGAAGCACCGGCCACCCAGGCGGGCCCAAGGAAGCAGAAGCGGACGCCGGGAAAGTTCAGCCAAGGGAGTTCGTACAGCTCGCCAGCGGCGAGAGGTTCCGGGCCTTCGCGGTCACCGATCGCGGAGTCGAGACCGAGATGGGCGAGATCCCCTGGAACGAGATCGAAGGTTTTTGGACCTGGACGCCGGCGATCGAGCGTCGGGTGTTCGTCCCGGTCGACCACCGCGAGGAGGGCAAGTAGCCATGCGGATCGAGGTCAGAGAATACGTGATCGCCCACGGGCACAGCCCGCGAGGGCGTGGCCAGTGGGCCTTCCGGATGCGGTACGCCAACGGCCTGCCAGTCGACTTCCCCCGTGCCGGGTGGAAGCGCCCCGGGTGGACGGACGGGATCTACTGGGTGAACGGCACCTGGACCGAGGCGAAGGCCGCGGCCCTCCGCGAGGCGCGCCAGATCGGCGCGGCGGTCGCCGCGGTCGGATCGTGAGGGAGGCGAGCACGATGGCCAAGATCAGTGCGAGAGGAGCGCGGCCGATCGCGCGAGTGAAGCGCACCTTCACCCTGCTGGAGGCCGGCACGGTCGTCACCCAACACCGGGTGCTCTGTAGCGACGGGCGGATCCTGGAGCGGACGAACTTCCGGGAGACGGACGGCCGGCGACATGCGACGGGCTACACCCTGATCGGCAAGACGATCGCGGTGAAGGAGTCCTGGCTGGCAGCGCAGCTGGCCAATGGCTGGAAGGCGGAGTAGGAGATCACGCCCAGGGCGAACGCCCGGGCAGGTAGCGCGCGAAGGCGCGCATGGTACAAACAGAGAGGAGCACACGATGAGCAAGCCGAAGAAGACGACGAGAACTCCGAAGCTGACGAAGAAGGCCAAGCCGAGGAAGGCCACGACGATCGCCAAGATCGAGGGCGGGCTGCCCGAGGCGGCCGCGGCATTCATCGAGGAGAACGCGCCCAAGGCGCCGCGCGAGGACCTCTGCGTGTTCGCGTTCCGACTGACCGCCGAAGAGCGCGACGCGATCCACAAGGCGGCCGGGCCGGCCAAGGCCTCGAAGTTCGCCCGCACCCTGCTCGTCGCAGCCGCGCGCAACGACGAGGCGGCGGTGAAGGTGATCATGGCTGGCATTCAGAGCACCTAGCCCTAGCCCACTCCCCCGCTTCCGATGACCTCTCGGACGACCGAGGGGTCGTCGGCGTTCAGGGCCGACCCACGCAGTGCAGCCGCGCGCCCGCCATCGGCGATCAAGCCCCCCTCCACGTTCCAAGGCCAGGCGAGGCCGATGGCTCAGGCGGCCCTGGGGCAAATCGCTTTACGCCGCGTGCTTGTGGAAGGAGCACTTTGCCCACGCTCCGCTGCGACCCGCCATCGACCGACCGTGGCCCCTCCCGAAGAACTGACCCGCGTCAAGACTCCGATTGTTGACCGGTTACCCTACTCCGCAACCGGGACAAGATCTACGGCGAGTACTTCTGCCGCCGCGTGGGAAACATGGGCATCGACGAGGTCGTCATCGCCGCCCGATCCCCTTGGCAGAACCCATACGTCGAGCGCTCGATCGGCAGCTTCCGGAGAGAGTGCCTCGATCACGTGATCGTGATGGGTGAGCGGCACTTGAGGCGCGTCCTCACCGACTACTTCTGCTACCACCACCGGTGGCGGACGCATCAGTCACTCGAGATGGACAGCCCGGATCCGAGAAAGGTTCAGCGGATCGAGCGTGGTTCTGTCGTCGAGATCGAGCACCTCGGTGGGCTCCACCATCACTACGAGCGCGTCGCGGCCTGAAGCCCCACAGCGTGCCGATTCTGCCTCAGGCTTGAGCGGTCAAGTACGCTTCGGCCACACCCCCCCGCTGCCACAGCGTTCCTGGCCACGGTCCTCAGCGCCAAGAGAGGCAATTACGCCTTCACGAAGCGCGCCGTCTGACCGACCTGCCTGACTCTCAGGTCTCTTCGAGGAGCCAATGAGGTCTTCGGGAAGCACACCACAACCCCGCCTACATCAGCAGCAGGTCGCGCCGCAGGAATCCCTCATGCCGCTCCGCGAACTCCTACCAGCTATCCTCGACACAGAATCGGGTGATTTCCTCCACCATCCATCCTGGTCAGCCACAAGCATTCCTTGTTGTACACGATTTGGACACCGTCCCTGGCCCACGAACCACTTTGACCCATCGAAAGGCAGTACGCATCGCTCCCTGGCACCTTCCAGCTTCTCCCTCCTTGTCCAACCTCGACCACAAACATAGCGTAATGCGATCCCCGCCGCCCACTATAGACGATCCGCGTTCCGTCGGCCGACCACATCGGCCGCTTGGCGATACTACCGGATGTGACCTTCCTCAGATTACTGCCATCCAGCCTGACAATCCAAACGTCCGACTCAGGGTCCTCATTCCCTGCAAAGGCGATCTCGTCCCCCAGAGGCGACCATGCCGGCGTCGTCGCCACCATGGGAATGGCAATCACCTGGTGCTGAGCAAGATCCGTAAGGTCAACTGTCCACACCCCACATGATTCGACCGGTGCCGTGCACGAATACGCCAGATGCTGCCCCGACGGAGACCACGACGGGTACCAGTTGCTCCCTCCGATGGGGATCAAGTCCAACCTCTCCAAATGCAAGTCGTACACAGCGAGCTTCCCTCTGCTAGAACACACCGCCAACCGTTGTCCAGATTGATCCCAAGCTGGGGCCATCATGCCGGGCAGCAGCTCGCTCACTCCTGTTCCATCCAAGCGAGCAATAACGATCCCGTCGAATTCACCGCCACGCCGCGCCACTCGCCGACACGCGACGGTATCCTGGGACGGATGGCAGGCTGGCTCCACGTAGTCCCCTCTCGAAAGGGGGTCGTCGCAAAGCGGAGTCTGAGGAGAATCCCCGCCTTTGTTGCACGCCAATGCCACCATGACAAACACGATTCCCGGCAGCAGCCGGCGCCTAGAAGAGTGCCGCACTCTCACCCTCCCACTTCGAAGCCGAGATCATCGCAGCGTGCGACCCACTCCTTCGCGCGCCCTCGCGAAAGTCCCTAGGGCGGGCGGACAGCACTTGATAGTCCCTCTCGCCCCCACATGCTTCCGCAAACCCTAATTCTGGATCACGACTTTGCGCGTTTCCTCCCCCACGCCATCCTGGATGATGCGGACAAGGTACACGCCGCTCGTCACCCTCAGTCCGTCGCTGAGCCTCCCGTTCCACCGCACAACCGTCTTCCCTGGCGAAACAAGCCCGCAATCCAGGTCGCGCAGCAGTCGCCCTGCGATGTCGAGCACCTCCATGCGAACGCGTCCTCCCGCCGGAGTCGTCACCTCGAAAGCGCATTCCGCCCCGTCGCTTCCCCTTCGCGGATTCTCTCCTTTGAGCACCACTGCGAATCCACCTCCGACGACCTGCTCAGTCACTTCGCCTGCAGCCGGATGACCCGCGCGCGTGTATGCGAAAGTGACCTGATTACGCGCGACGGGCCACCAGCCGACCGGCCTGAGGTCAGGGTACGTCCTCACCTCGTAGATGAAGGTCTTGAGCGTGGCGGACACCGGCCCCTGTGACTGAACCATCCCCCACGGCCAATCGTAGTAACGTGGATTCGCATCATCGAGACCTGTCGTACCGGCGAGCCTTATCCATAGGTCGGGCGTATCCAGGAATTGCCCGCCGTACTGGATATCCGCTCGCATGTCATACCTGCGCACGAAGTAAGAACCAGACGGCCAACCTCCAGGCGGATCGAACCAACTAATCCTATACCAGTCCGTATGGTCAGCCTCATAGACACTGCCACTGGGAACGTAACGATGTTGGATCAGGCGAGCTTGGACATACTCGACCGCGTTCGCTAAGTTCACCCTGCCCCATCCGTAGTGGTCGTCGAACCCCGAAATGCCCCTGTCGTCCGCCGTACGCTCGATAATCTGCTCGATGTCGACGTCCACCAACGTGGGATTCTGACCTAGCAGGAGACTGCCGATGCCAGCCACGCAGGGAGCCGACAGCGAGGTCCCATCCATGAACCAATAGTCATCCTCCCCGTATTGACCGGGAACGGCAGTCAGTACGTGTTGACCGGGGGCTGTCACGTCGACCCAAGAACCCCAGTTCGAGAAGTCGGCCAACACATCCGTGTTGGTAGTTGCACCCACCGCCGTCACGATCTCACTCCAGCCCGCAGGGTAACGCCGCACATTCCCGTAGTCATTGTGCATACATGCCACAACGTGACGACCCATAAGGAACGTCGCGTACACAGCGTCTCGCAGGGTCTCACTGTTATCGAGCGTACCCCAGCTGACATTGATGACTTGCGCCCCCCGCGTCACCGCGTCCCAGATGTTCTGCGCTACGGATTCCGCGTCGTTGGTGTGGATCTCAGAATCGATTATGCATTTCCAGTCGACCCCAGCGATCCCGTCCCCGTTGTTCGTCTCGGCCGCCGCGACGCTTGTCACTATCGTCCCGTGCCACGCCGAGTATCCATTCTCTCCAACGATGATCCTGCCGTCAAGATCCTCATGGCTCTCATCTACACCGGTGTCCACGATTCCGAGCATCACTGAGTTGGTCCCGGTCGCTGTATCCCAACCTTCCGGGGCGTCCACGTCGGCATCGGGAGTCCCCCCTTCCTGCCCGGTGTTCTGGAGATTCCACTGTTCCTCGAAGTGTTCGTCGTTCGGGAGCAGAGCGAGGGTGCCGACTCCGTTTGTCTCCGCATAGCTGACGATTGCCGTTTCCTTCAAGTCAGCAATGAGACCTGCCACCCCGGTGCTGTCGCTCAGAGTCAGTTTATAGACGTTCCAGAGCTCCGGAAGATGAACCGGCAGGCCGTCGGATGTCGTGAAGATGCTGTCAGCCGGCGTTGACTGGACGAATACCTTGTCGATCCTGATGGGGATGTACTCTTCCAGAATCGCGGCAAGATGGCGGTCAATTGCCGTCACAGCTGCCAGGGGGGCACCAACAACTCCGGCTGGAAGCGCGAGTGCTTCTTGTTTGATGGAGCAGAGAATGTGGTAACTCGGGGACAGCGCGTGTTGGAAGCTCGATGCCTGGGTGGTCGGTGCAGGGACGGTTGCATTAACTGCTGCGTGATGAAGCACGGGGACTGGTAGTGCTCGATGGTCCCCGTCCAGCACGATGACCGTCTCCCCATTCACACCGCCCGGTGCGACGAGACCCAGGGAGCCCCAAGATGAGGAACCGTGCCTGAGACGCAAGGTCCAATAGCCCAGGGCCAGGGGGCCGGATCTGCCGGGCCCGCCCAAATCGACATCGAAACCGTATGCCTCTCCACTTGCTGGCATCCAGTCCGAGAGGCACGTGAAGCCATCGTTCACTATGCTCCCGTCGGACTCGAGTCGGTACCCTGTGATGACCCCAGTGATGCTCTCGCCTCCCGTGATGACCAGGAAGGCATAGACGACCGGGCCAGCGCCTGTGTATGTCGGCGTGATAGTGGCAAGATCAACCACGGGCGCAGTCTCGAGATCGATGGCGATCGCCAGCTGCTGAGCGGAGGGATCGGGCCTGGAGATGAGGGCCGAGGCGGCCAGGCCGATCAAGGAGCCGACGACCATCCGTGGAAACGCGCGGGACACGACAGCACCTCCCTTCTTTCTACTAATGCCCTCTACTGCACCACGACCTTGATAATCCCGGTAGAGCCCCCTCCCATGAAGCCACTGGAGTCCTCGGCCGCTTCCGAACCATCGGAGTCCTGTCCGCCCAGGCCCGGGGCTGGACAACATCCTGTTCGTATCCGTTCGGTGATCCCATCCGAGTCGAAGGCGGAGTGCCGCAGCGCTCCGAGGAAGCGAGGCGGGCCGGAGATCAGGTGACGGGTGTGAGTTCGGGCGCGGGTTGCTGCGCCGCTGCCCATTTCTCTGGCAACAGCTCGTCCAGTCGTTTGTCCTTCCAGCCCGAGGCGAGCTTGCGCAGGACATCGGTCAGATAGGCCAAGGCATCCACGCGGTGCAGCGCACAGGTACGCAATAGGCTGTAGAGCACCGCGGCCCATTCCGCCCCAGCATCCGATCCCGCGAACAGGTAGTTGCGCCTCCCCAGCGCCAGACTCCTGATCTGCTGCTCGCAGAGATTGTTGTCCAGCGGCAGGATCCCGTCCGCGAGGAAGCGGGTCAGCGCCTCCCAGTTCTTCATGCTATAGGCACACGCCTTCGCCAGCGTGCTCGCCGGGGGCTCCCCCGTGTGCGTCCTCACGAGCCACCGAAGGTAGCGTTCCATGATCGGAGCCGAGCGAGCCTGACGCAGCTCAAGTCTCTCCGAAGGCCCCAGACACCGGCGATCTGCCAGCGTCTCCACCTGGTAGAGTTGCGAGATCAACTTCAGCGGGTAGGCGACCCGGATGTCGGAGTCGAGCAACTCGTAGTACTTGCGTCTCGCATGAGCGAGGCACCCAACCTCCGTCGCTTCCGCCTTCCGACCATTGTAAAGCCGGTCGAACACGTTGGCCGCATCCGCCTGCACGTAGCCCCGCCGGCCCTCGAGATATCGCCAGGGACCTCCCTCGCCGCTGCCATCCTTGGCGTACCGGAAGACCACATACCGGCGGTCGCCCACGCAACACCACATCGTGCCCCGGCGGATCCCCTGGGGATCGTCCCGATCGAGCACCTTCAACCCACTGCCGTCGATCTGAAGTTCTGCCGAGGCCAGAGCCTCCTGCGCGATCCGTTCCACGATCGGGCGCACGTCCCGGGCGATCGCTTCCACCCACCCGCACAGCGTCGAGGTCGAGGTCTCCAGGCCGCCCCGGCGGTAGATCCTGACGAGGCGTGCCAGCGGGAGATGCTGCTCGTACTTGCTGACCGCCACATGGGCCAAGAGTCCCGGACCCGGCAGCCCCTTCTCGATCGACTTCTCCGGCCCCGGCGCCGTCCGCACCGTCTCCTTGCAGCGCGAGCAGGCGTACTTGGCCCGCCGGTGCTCCTCGACGATGAACTGCGCCGGAATGAGCTCCACCACTTCGCTCACGTCCTCGCCGATCTCGGCCATCGGTTCGCCGCAACCCGGACAACCCCGTTCCTCGGGCGCCAGCTCGTAGCGGATCACGCGACGGGGAAGGTCCTTCGATGGCCTTCTGCGGCGGGGGACCCGCCGTGTCACCGTCTCTTCCAGCGCGGCACGTTCGGCCTCGAGCGCCTGGTCCTCCGCCCGCGTCGCCGCCAGATCCTCTGCCTCGGTGGCTTCCCCCATGAGACGCTCCAGCAGGAGCGAAAACTGCTCGGGATCGATCCGTTCGCTTCTCCGCCCCGCACGCTCTCGTTCCAGCCGCATCAGCTTCCAGACCAGCTCGTTGTTCTTCGCCTGGAGTTGCGAGAGCATGGCCAGCACCATCTCGACCGCTTCGTCATCGCGGTCTTCTCCCAACAACCCGTGGAGATGCTCACCGATCACCTTTAGGTCGAGGGTCTTCTTGGTTGGCTTCGTGGTGGGCACGCCTCTTTCTTGCACATTCACGAGCGCTGTACAAGTACATTCGCACGCGGCGCCCATCGTTCTCGCCGACGCGCACCGCGCAGATCGATCCCCTCCAGCATCAGCATCAGTTCGGCCGCTTCCATCTCCACATGCCGCGCTCCAGGCCGCGGCGTTCGCGGCAGGTGAAACCGTCCCCGCTCGAGACGCTTGTAGATCAGCAGATACCCGCTCGGCTCCCAAAGCAGAATCTTCAGCCGATCCGACCGGCGATTGGTGAAGGCAAAGAGGCAGCCCGACAACGGGTCCTGCCGAATGATCTCGCGCGTCGCGGCGGCGAGCCCGTCGAACCCGCGCCGTAGATCTACCGGCTCGGCAGCGACGTAGATGCGCACGGTGGCCGGAAGCGTCAGCATCCCCGCGCCTCCAACGCCCGCACCACTTCGATGAGCAGATCGGGGTCGAAGCCCGGGCACACCATCACGCGGCGACCACCCGAAACGACGATCTCGATCCCGCTTGGCCGCGGCTCGGCCCGGGAACGAGCATCGGGCGATCCGACCAGCCGCACCGGGTGGAAGCGCAGTGGGGCCCCCTCGGCCTCCAGACGATCGCGCCAACGGATCAACCGCTGGCGGCACAGACCATGTTCACGGGCGAAGTCGGAGAGAGTCCCCCCGCTGCGTCGCCAAAGACCGAGTACTTCTCGCGCGTCGGCGGACCGCCAGTAAGCTCGCTCGAGAGCCGTGATCTCCTTGGAACCCTTGCGATGTATCGACATCCCGCACCTCCCTTCGGTGCGAGAGTCTCTCAGCTACCAAGGAAGGGAGCTACATGGGTTGGCCGAGCGGATACTCCTGTTCCGTCCACCCCAAGCCCCAGCGCCCCCAGGCACTCGGCATCGTAAGTTGCGTGGGTGACTCCCGACACCCACCCCGCGTGCCCCGTCGCCGGGTTCTCCGTGATCGCGATCGTGTCCGCCTCAGCGTACGCATAGCCAGCGAACCAGCAGACGGGAACGAGTTGCCCCGTCCAAGCGTCCCCGCTGGCCGCGAGCGCGATTCCGGTGTTCGGGCCAGGCCAGTCCTCCACCGACGGGTAGTGGATGGCCATCGCGTCATCGAGGCAGATGCCGTCGGCCATGAACGTGAACGACTCCGTCTCAAAATCGCCCAGGCCGAACTCGACTGCCGAAAAGGTCTTCTCCTCCGCCCAGGCGCTGAGCACGAACCAGACGGCCTCGGTCTCGGCCTCGATGGTGGTCACCTGATCTTCGCAGTCGACCAGATGGGTCGAGTCGCACCAAGCGATCGTCCCGGTCGTGTAGACCACCCCCGGAGGAGCGTGGACGAGGAGGACGCCGCCGGAGAGGTCGTCTGAGTCGGCACGGGCCAGAAAGACCGGGAACAGGAAAGCCAGGAGGAGGACAAACGACGTTCTCATAATGGACCTCCTTCGCGCGTACTTCAGGAACGGAACAGTCTCAGAGGAGAGTCACTTGATTATTCTGGGCTTTCAGCGCTGGAGACGCAACTGGATTGTCAATTCTGCATCGATCGCCCCTCGCCCGGTACCCAGGACATGGGTCGGCCCGAGATCGATGCAGATTTCCTTTGGCTTCATTGACGTCTTGCCGCTCAACGCGCTCTCTCAGCGCGCTCACTCCCCCGCCCGATGACGTCCGGCCAGCCGGCCACGGTCTTCGGCGCCCCCCGTAGCACTTCCCCTGATCCGCATCGGCAATCCTGCATCGATCTCCCCCGGCCCGGTACCAGGACAAGGGTCGGCCCGAGATCGATGCAGATCTCCCGTTGCGCGACGGTCATTTTGCGCAGAATCGCACGCCTCGCTCGTACTCACGGGTGATTGAGTTCGTCCGGACGCTCGCCGTGGCCGCGGCGCGGAACGACGAGGCGGCGGTGAAGACGATCATGAGCGGGATCCAGACCGCGTAGACCTCGGCCACTCCGCCGCCCCGATGACCTCTCGGGCGACCGAGGGGTCGTCGGTGCTTCTGAGATCCTTCCCCGAGCAGACGCGGGGAATCTCCCTCGCAATCCTACTTCCCGTCTCCGCGGAAGAGCGCCTTCATCGCGCCCCAGGTGGTCTCTTGCGTCGGCGTCGAACCGCAGCCCACGGGCTCCGATCCGATCAGATCACACTCTGGGTTCGGCGGTGAGAATGGGGCGCAGGGAGAATCCGCGTGCAGGGAGAAGTCGAAGTTGTCCGGATCGCAGAACAAGGGATCTTCGCTGATGTTGCCGTTCACGCCATACTGGCCGGCGATGTCGCCCATCCAGTCGCCCCCGGAATTGCCATAGATATCGGAACACAGCAGTTGGGCCGGGCCTCCGACCGCCTGACATCCGCTGCTGAAGGCGATAATGCAATTCGTCATCGTTACCGTGGCCGGCCCGCAATCGATTACACTCCCGCCGTTTGGGAGCCCGTTTCCGATAAACGTGCAGTTCTCAAAGTAAGCAATGCCTGCGTACCGGCACCAGACGGCCGCACCCGTCTCATCCGCCCAATTATCAAAGAACAGACTGTCGATGACACGGATATCTGCATCGCGCTCCAGCCAGAGGCCAGCTCCTCTTGAAGCCCGATTATTCCAGAACGAGCAGCCCGACACTGTCACGGCAGGGCCAACAGAGAGCATGGCCGGTCCCAGATTATCGAAGAACCGACAGTTGTCTACTAGGATACGCCCGTAGAAGGAGGAGCCACTGCATATGAGTCCGCATTGATTGTGACCTATGAACTCGCAATTGCGAATCACCGGATCCGAACCACTCCCTGATGTCATACCGACCGGGTCATTTGCCCTGAACACGCAGTTCTCAATGGTACCATTTGCACTCACACAAACGCATAGGCCCCCCGCCCCCTCGTAGACATACGCATGGTTACCTTCAAACAGGCAATCCAGAATAGCGGGATCTGCCCCCCTATAGACCATTACAGCTCCTCCGGCGTACGCACTGTTGCCCCGGAATATGCAATTCTCGATTGTCGACGAAGCGTCGTCGCAGAGAATCGCCCCACCTGAATAGTCAGCTATGTCCACTCCCTGTGCCCAACCGTTGCGAATCGTGACCCCCCGAAGGACGGATTCCCGTGTTTCATTCGAGACAAATCGTACGCCCCGGTGTGGGTCTCCTGCCGATCCTCCGCAATCCAGGATGCAGTTCTCGGGGTTATCGCTCTCCGACCGGATCGTGATCGCCTTGCCGCTGTAGGTAAGATCGCGATTCCCGTCGCCGACGAAGATCCCATCCGACAGAATCACGACATCACCATCGCAGGCAGCATCAATGGCGCCCTGAATCGTCGGGAGGTCTCCGCTCCCATCGGGTGACACGACATAGTACTCCGCATATGCCGCTTGCAGGCACAGCACGCTCGCAAGAAGAAGTGAACTCTTGAGGAGCATGACGGCTTCTCCTTCTGACAAGTCTACCGTTGCCGATCGTGCTCAATAACTACCTTGTCTCCGTGCAGACCATCTGCATGAGCCGCTTCTCCAGTCAGCCCGATGACAGCCCGAGTTCGGCTCCGCACCGGTATCCTCTCTTATCATTATACATCTCGGGCACTTACCGTTGGTACTGCCTTCGTGCCGCCACATGTTCCCCCGCTCTGTCCCGTCCGGTCTCCCACCCCAGACCGTAGCCCCGCCACCAAGCTTCAACCGAGAGCCGGTTTAGCCGCTCTTCTTGCCTCCCCACTGACCACAATCCTTACCGGAACAATAGACCGTCTCCAATCAGATACCCGTGCGGTCCCTCGACCAAACAGTCCCAGCCCCCCCTACCTCACCAGCTCAGCCTTGGACCACCCAGGCACAAGCACTTCGTCCCCAGGTCGGTTCTCCCTCGAATTCCTCAACGTTCGTTTCCATCCAGTCGCAATCGCATCCTTCCAAGCCCCTCATCTCACTACAACCACGCGCTGCGGCACTCGCTTCCCGCCGCCTGCCTGCCGCACGAAATACACCCCCGCCGAAACCCGACGCCCCGTGCTGTCGGTCAAATCCCACTCCATGGCACCCGTCTTTGGCACCGCAATCTCACGCACTAGCCGTCCATCCGCGGAGAACACGCCAATCCTAGCTGCTTCCCCATCAGTCGCTTCTGGAAGACTCAACAAGACCTTGGTTTGTGTAGGTGTCGGCCACACAAGCCCTGCTCGTGTCCTGGGCTCACTCCACTCATCAGCATCGGACATCATCTCGGCTCCTTCCACGACAGAGTAGGACATAGCGGGTGCGCGATTCAACGGATACCAATCTACGAAGGTCGCCCCATCGTACAGCGCATAGCGATATGTTGTTAACGACACTTCATTCGCAGATGCATTGTCGATCCGCACATATCCCGGACTTTCAAAGAACAGATTATATGTGTCGTTATCTTCTATCTTCCGCCATCCGGCTGAATTCTGAATCCTCCCCCACGCAATTGGATACTCATAGGTCTCCTGCAAAGCCACAGTCGCGGTCACCCTGTACCTCACAAAATTGAAGTACCCCGTTCTGGGTATTACAGGCGTACAGTGATCGAAATATGCGACGCCTTCCCCGTCGACGGATATGCTCGTCATCGCGCTGTCGACCGTACCCCACTCCTTCTTTGGCTCAAACCCCAGCGCCATGGCTCGGAACATATCTGGATGTCCCCAACCGGATTCATCATCTCGCCCCCATTGGGCCGGCGGCACCACATGATCCACCGCGGTACTGCAGACAATCGCCACCGCATCCTCGCCCGATAGCCTATAGTCACACGCAAGTACAGCAGCCACTACTCCAGTGACATGAGGAGCCGCTGCAGAAGTCCCCGAAAAGCAGTGGGATCCGGGATAGTCCTGCGCTGCGTCGCAACTCGGATTTACGTATTCATCGTATTCCTCGATGTAGAAGTCCATATAGGGGCCAACTTCATCCTCATTGTAAGCTGTCGTAGCAACGAAACCACCTGGAGCCGTAAGGTCCACTGCTGGGCCGAAATTGGCGCAGTGGTTGTTGCACCCAACTTGATTGTAGGGTGGCAGCAAAGAGTCCTCCCATCGTCTACCAGAGAAGATGAATGCATTGACACTACACACCAAGGGGGCATACCCCGAAGGGTAGTGGCTGCCCGCATCTGTACCAAAGTTTCCAGCGGCAGCAATGCACGCCATTCCAGAGGCACACGCATTTTGAATCGCTTGGGCCTCCATATCGTTGGGAGAGTCCGCTCCAAAGCTCATGTTGATCACCTTTATGGGGTCCCCAGGCGCGCTGCCCGCCCCCCTGGTTCGTGCGTAATCTATGCCTTCGGCTACAAGCTGCCGCCAATTCACATGCTCCTCCCCCATATCGTAGCAGCATCCAAGCACCCTGATCGACACCATTGTATCACAAGGAGCTATTCCTGCTCCCCCACGCAGAGGCACGCCACCAATCTCCATCCCAATTATGCCTGCCACTGGAGTGCCGTGATTGGTCATGTCACTGTCGTCTGTGCATTGGAGGACATGCGGCGCCAATCTATCGCAACAGTCTTTTCCAAGGACCTTGTGAGCAATATCGGGATGAGGATCAATACCCGTATCGAGTATGCCTACTGGGACTGGATAGGGTAGGTTTGAGCCGAATGCCTCATATGCCCGCAGGAAAGCGATGTCAAATACTGATACCCCTCCGCAATAGGCTCCTTCGTTGTTCAGGTTCCACTGCCGCGGCGAGAAGAGTGGATCGTCGATCGAATCGAGCGCCGTATAGCCAATTGGTTCTGCCGAGAAGACTCCACAACGGCCGCTTAAACGGGAGACAGCATTCGTGACGTCATCATGGGTCAGAGTGAGAACGAACCAGACACCGAGATCGTTCGGCACAGTCGCGGGATACCCGTCTGGAGCGATTACCTGGTTGCCTTGGCGATCATAGATGTAGGGATCGAAATGGGGGAACTGGGCAGTGATCTGTGAGATTCCTGATTCTTCGAACAACTCGGCCAGGGAATCGGATATTGTGACATCTTCGCGAAGGATTGCTTCCGCGAGAGATACTTGCATCATGTCGGCCGGGAGAGCGAGGGAGTCTCTGTCCACGGCCGCTAGGACTGTTCGCGGCTGGTAAGGGTGGGAGTAGTCAAACGGGATGGATCCAGTGTCGTTATCATCGACTTGGTCATTCTCCGGTTCCGGTTCTTCACCCGCAAGATCTTGACCAGAATCGGGCATACAGGAGGTTCCCGGAACACCGAGTCCCAGGGCTCCCATACATTCAGCATAATGGCTTGAAGGCGACTCCCCTGACACCCACCCCGCGTGCCCAGTCGCCGGGTTCTCCGTGATCGCGATCGTGTCCGCCTCGGCGTAGTTGTAGCCCGCGAACCAGGCGATGGGCACGAGTTGGCCCGTCCAGGCGTCGCCGGTGGCCGCGAGCGCGATCCCCGTATTCGGGCCAGGCCAGTCTTCCACCGACGGGTAGTTGATGGCCATCGCGTCATCGAGGCAGATGCCGTCGGCCATGAACGTGAACGACTCCGTCTCAAAGTCGCCCAGGCCAAACTCGACCGCCGAGAAGGTCTTCTCCTCGGCCCAGGCGCTCAGCACGAACCAGACGGCCTCGGTCTCGGCCTCGATGCGATTCACCTGGTCCTCGCAGTCGGCGAGGTAGGTGGAATCGCACCAGACGGCTGTTTCGTTGGTGTAGACGAGCCCCGGAGGTGCATGGACAAGGAGGACGCCTCCGGAGAGGTCGTCCGGGTCGGCATGGGCCAGGGAGACCAGGAACACGGAAGCCAGCAAAAGGAAAAGCCATGTTCTCATGAGCGGACCTCCTTCGCGCGTACTTGAGGAACGGAACAGTCTCAGAGGAGAGTCACGCCAGAATCTTCAGCCCTCTGGCAGAGAGAGGCAACCGAATTGTCGGACCCTCGGCCGTACCGCTCCGGCCCGGGTGCCCGAAATCGCCTAGGCGGCACGGAGTGACGAGTTCGGAAGGAGTGAACTTTTGGGTGGGGCCGCCCTTGCATGCAGGCTGATCAGCCTCCCACGGCCACTTTCAGGATCGGGGCTCCCCAGGGCGTCCGCGGGGCTCGGACGGGCGCAAGAGCTCCGCTGCGGGCTTTGAAAGCCACCGGCACCAGCCGGAGGCCCACATCTTTAATAGATTGGCCGTCGTAACGGACCCCCGCTAAGCTCTCGACAGAAAACGCGCCCGTAAGTGCTTCCAGCGCAGGCAGGTTTTTCAGCCGAATTTCGCCACTCCGTTTTGTACCAGCGACCGTGAGGCTTTCCACGAACGCGCGCACCACTCGCTTGCGCTCCTCGACCGTCCCGTAGTCCGCGAAAACTCCGTCGCGCATCCCTCAACGAGGGGAACCTCCTTCTCCAAGGTCACTTCCCTCCGCGTGCTACCATCCCTCGCCATGCGCACATTTATTGTAGCTCTTCTCTCAGCCTTGCGAGCAGCCCTGATGCCACGGGCGGAGCTTGCTCTCGAAAACGCCGCCCTCCGCCAGCAGTTGGCCGCCTACCTTCGGACCTCAAAGCAGCCCCGGCTCCGGACCGGCGACCGGGTGTTCTGGGTCGTGCTCCGCAAGCTATGGCCGAACTGGACCCGCCCGCTCGTCATCGTCAAGCCTGAGACCGTGATCGGTTGGCACCGAAAGGGCTTCCGGATCTTCTGGCGCCGCAAATCCCGGGGGCCGATCGGGCGACCCCACATTCCTGCCGAGCACATCGCCTTCATCCGGCGCATCTCCAGCGACCATCCCGAGTGGGGCGAGGACAGGATTGCCGAAGAGCTTGCGGCGAAGTTCGGCATCGACCACTCCCCCAGCACCATCCGCCGCTACATGGTCCCCCGGCAAGGGTCGCCTCGAGGAAATCAAACTTGGCGCACCTTCGTCCGCAACCATGCAGAGGAGCTTTGTGCCTGCGACTTCTTGATCCAGTTCACGGCCTTCTTCTCCGTCGTTTACGTCTTCGTCGTGATGGAGATCGGGTCTCGACGGATCGTCCACGCAAACGTCACGACCAACCCGACACTGCCCTGGGTGAAGCAGCAGATTCGGGAGGCCACCCGTAGTCCGCGAAAACTCCGTCGCGCATCCCTCAACGAGGGGAACCTCCTTC